>SAMEA104315434__coassemble_109_pt1 | contig 86440 bp, 71 predicted proteins | sample SAMEA104315434__metabat2_high_PE_014 | metagenome-assembled genome bin SAMEA104315434 (sample SAMEA104315434) | gut metagenome | biome: Monkey gut; feature: monkey-associated habitat; material: faeces | place: China | collected 2013
GACGTTAGTTCTGCCAAATAGGTAAATTTACGGTGGTAATTTTTAGAACCACCCTAAGGTTAGATAAGTGGCAGGACAGGTTGGTATCCTACCAGATGGTTTGGGTTCGCGCAATAGCAGTGCCAGGATATCCTTGACTTTATTGCGCTGCAAAAGTAGCATTTTTCTGTAAATACTCCAAGGAAAAATGCTAACATTTTTGTAATTTACAACTTTTTTAACAACAATACGTTACATTTCGTATTGTTTACGATATAAAACTAAGTCTGAATATCGTAGATGTTACGATATGATATAGGTCAGAAGAGACGATAGTTTTCCTTTATCTCCTCAAGAACCACGGCTGGAACGTAGGGCGATATGTCCACGCCAGTCCTCACCATGCCGCGCAGCATGGTGCTTGTCACGTTGATAAGCGGAACGTTGACGAACGTGACGTTCTCTGGCAGTGACACTGGCACCTCCGCCCCCTCGCGCGGAAAGACCGCTATCTTGTGCGTGGCGAGGATATCCTCATGGTGCGCCCACTTGTCGAACTTATCCCAGTTGTCGCCACCTATTATAAGGGTGAACTCGTCATTGGGAAAGTCGCGGTGCAGGTTCTGCAGCGTGTTCCATGTGTATGAAGGGCGCGGCAGTGAGAATTCATAGTCCTTTGCTACCAGTCCATGTTCATCCTTCAGCGCATGTCGCACTATCTGCATGCGCTTGTTTTCGTCCAGCAGGTCAGCCTGCTGCTTCAGCGGGTTCTGCGGTGAGAGCATATACCATACCTCGTCCAGTCCCATTGCCTGCAGCATTGTTCTGCCTATTGCTACGTGTCCATTGTGTATAGGGTTGAAAGACCCTCCGAATATACCTATCTTCATACGGCAAAGGTAATGTTTTTTTTACATAACCGCAAAGTATAAAGTCGAAGTTTTCCACATTTATGATACTTTTCTTGGCTGTTTAATCAAAAAACATTACCTTTGCCGTATGATAGAAGTAAAGAATGTTACAAAGTCTTTCGGCTCCCTGCAGGTGCTGAAGGGCATAAGTCTGCATATAGACAAGGGCGAGGTGGTCAGCATCGTGGGACCGAGTGGTGCTGGCAAGACTACACTGCTCCAGATAATGGGCACCCTCGATAGGGCGGACAGCGGCTCTGTCGAGATAAATGGTGTGAACGTAAGCGAGCTGAAGGGCAATAAGCTTGCTGATTACCGCAACGGCAATATCGGCTTCGTATTCCAGTTCCACCAGCTGTTGCCAGAGTTTACCGCAGAGGAGAATATCATCATTCCCGCCCTCATAGCAGGCACCAAGCGCAGTGCTGCCAAGGCGAGAGCCAAGGAACTGCTCTCCTTCCTCGGACTGGCGGACCGTGCGAGGCACAAGCCTGCCGAGCTGTCGGGCGGTGAGAAGCAGCGCATAGCAGTGGCGAGAGCCTTGGTGAATAACCCCGATGTGGTCTTCGCCGACGAGCCGTCAGGCTCCCTCGATTCCAAGAACAAGAATGAGCTGCACCAGCTCTTCTTCGACCTGCGCGAGAAGTTCGGACAGACCTTCGTCATAGTGACCCACGATGAGGAACTGGCATCGATAACCGACCGCACCATCCACATTGTGGACGGACAGATAATGGACCCTGCCACCGCCCCTGCAGTGGAGGAACAGGATAATTCAAATATGGGTGGTTCTAAAAATTAGCCTTGACAGGTTTAGAGACTGTTTTCGAGGGCAAAGTGTAAGTGAAAGAAGGAGCAATGCTTTGCATTGTGACTGAGTGAACTTACACTTTGCACCGAAAAGAGACCTAAAGATGGCAAGACGTCAGTCCACCCCACAATGAATAAAATTACGGTGGTAATTTTTAGAACCACCCATATTATAAAGGAGGAGAACAATGAGCAACAACAATAGACTGCAACTCGGAAAGAAGAACGTGCTCAAGGCTGCATGGCGTGTGGATTTCGGCATGTACCTTGAAGGTGGCGGATATGAAGAGAAGATACTGCTGCCCGAACGCTACGTGCCGGAAGGCCTGAAGGTAGGTGATGAGATAGAGGTGTTCCTCTATCTTGACAACGAAGAGCGACTGATAGCCACCACCCTTGAGCCGAAGGCTATGGTGGGCGACTTCGCCTACCTTGAAGTGGCGTGGGTGAATGAATACGGAGCATTCCTCGACTGGGGACTGATGAAAGACCTCTTCTGCCCATTTCGCGAACAGAAGCGCCGCATGGAGCAGGGACGCTCCTACATAGTGCATGTGCATATAGATGAGGAGAGCTACCGCATCATGGCATCGGCAAAGGTGGAGAAATACCTCATCCGCACTACTCCCGACAGCGAGGGCAACCCCGGAGCACCGGTACCATACAAGGTAGGCGATGAGGTGAGCCTCCTTGTATGGCAGAAGACAGACCTCGGATTTAAGGTGATAATAGACAATGCCTATGCCGGACTGCTATATGATACGCAAATATTCCGCAATATCCACACTGGCGACCGCGTGAAGGGCTATATTTCCAACGTGCGCAAGGACGGTAAGATAGACGTGAAGCTCCAGAAGAGCGGTCATGAGCAGGTGACGGACTTTGCGCAGGTGCTCTTGAAGTATTTGCAGACGCAGGGCGGACGCTGCCGCCTTGGCGATAAGAGTGATGCCGCTGAGATAAAGGATCAGTTTGGTGTCAGCAAGCGAACATATAAGCAGGCGATAGGCGATCTCTACCGCCAGCGTCTCATCAAGATAACAGACGAGGGTATAGAACTGGTGTAAGGTCGGTATTTTTTTTTTATGAAACGAGGAAGCGCATCCTGCTGACATTCGGCAGGATGCGCTTTTTTTACTATTTCTTTATCAGTCTGAAGAGAAGAGTGTTCTGGAAAGTCACGGACTTGTTGCGCACAAAGAACACTGTGCCGTCCTCAGGAGCAAGAATGTCGCAGATTTTCTCGCCGCTGTAGGGATGCACTATATGGGCAAGCACACTGCCTCGCTTGGCAGTCTGTCCAGGCACACAGTCCGTTATGAGTATGCCAGCGTGCGGCGACTGTATATTGACAAGGTCATTGATTTTTATCACCGTGGGCTCAGCAGTGTTCTCTGAGCCCGTCTCCACCTTTGCCATGCCTTTTCTGCGCATAAAGCGGCATATCGCCTCAATGCTGATATGCGCCATGTAGGTGTGGATAGTGTCTGTGGTACCCGCATAGAGAGAGAATGCCTGCGTGTTCCACAGCTGCCAGTTGTAGTTCAGCAGCACCGTGTCGAACGGTTCTGGGTCATGGATGGCAATGTAAGGGAAGCCGAAATTCTTAGCCTCCTCAATGCTTTCATAGCCCGTATGCATCATCCTGATATGTGGCAGGAAGGTGCCTGGCAGGTAGAACGATGCCAGTTGGATGCCATATTTGAAATCCTTTATGTATTCGAAGAGTCCTGCCGCGATGCGCTGCGTGGTCTCGCCCTTGTCGTAACCAGGGAACATACGATTTATGTCGGTACCGTCAAGAGCCCAGAAGCGTTTCTCTATATTGATGCTTGAAGGGTTGGCACATGGTATAACGGAGATGCTGACACCTGGTGTTATGAGTCCGTCAGCCTCCGCCTTCTTCATCGTGGCCACCATCTGGCTCGCCACGTAGAGCTGCTGGAGTTCATCGCCACGCATGGCACCCACTATGCAGAGGGTCTTCTCGCCCTCGCCGAAGGTGTAAGCCTTGATGCGGAAGTCATCACGGTAGGGGGATGACATACGGAAAATTATTTCTGTCTTCATGCTGTGTATGTGTTCATGCTTATTTTAGAAACGCCCTTTATATATACGTCCGAGCAGACTGCCCTCGTAAACCACAGGGTAGGCGCGTATGGTAAAGAGCAGTCCGTCGCAAGGGCTGACCACCTCAGAGAGCACCTCACCCGTGAGAGGGGATATAATCTGACCGATGCGCTGTCCCTTCTTTACCGTCACGTCATTGTGGCTCTCCGTAATGAAGATGCCGCTCTTCTCTGCATTAAGAAAAGCCACGGAGTCCGCACCCTGGCAGATGATGGTCTCCTTGAGGCATGAGGTGTCGGGCTTCTCGCTCCAGATTCCCATGTCATACATCAGGTTCTGAATGCCCGTGGCGAGCTGGTGACACATGCTGTGGCTGATACGTCCTCCTACAGCCATCTCCGCCACGAGGCATGGGGTGCCAGTGGAGTTGAGAGAGTGGGCGAGTGTGGACTCTAGTACGGTGGAGGCCTGATGTATCCAGATAAAGTCGATACCCATGCGTCTTGCGAAAGGTACGAGGAAGGTGGAGGTATCCTCAGATATACGCACCTGGGGTATCTCGCGCAGGAAGATGTTGGAGGCGTGGATGTCAATGACGAGGTTGGCACCGCTGAGGTCCTTCACGATGTCGTGCGCCACGGTCTCAATCATAGAGCCGTGCTCCTTGCCTGGGAATATGCGGTTCATATCGAGGTCGAAGGCAGGCACTCCGCGCTGCATGGAGTCGATGCCGAGGGGGTTGAGGGCAGGATAGATATCAACGGTGCCGCTGAGCTTGTCGATATTCTCACTGATCATTCTGGCGATGAGGTAGCATACGTATTGTCCTTCCAGCTCGTCGCCGTGTGTGCCTGTGACGATGCAGATGCGTTTGCCTTTGCCATTGGTGAGGTGGTTCTTGACAATGCGGAACTCTTCGTCTACAGGCATCTCAAGGGATGTTATCTTTTGAAGCATATTGGTTGTTTGGTTGTTTGGTTGTTTGGGATTGGGATTGGGTTTGTTGGTTGTAGGTTTTGGGTCTTTATGGTTATTGATTGTTGGTGGACTACCCCATACCCCAAAAGACCTAAAACCGATAACCTACAACCCACGACCCTCAGTTGTACACTGGACCTCCACTGTCATCACTTCCGTGGTCCACTGGTACATCCTTCCGCGGTTGGTGGGACAGTCGTTGACATCGCGGCCGTGGGCGAACTTTATGTATGAGGAGTCTACGAGGCGGTCATGCGTTGGGTCATAGCCTCGCCACTGCGTACCTTCGTGCACCTCCACCCATGCGTGTGTCTCGCCCTCACCCGTCATGATGCCATTGGCGTAACGTGCATATATGCCCGCAGCACGACATGCCGCTATCATGAGATGGGCGAAATCCTGGCATACTCCCTTGCGACCATGGAACACTTGGAGCGCAGTGGTGGCATTGTCGGTAGCGAAACGCTCGTATGCCACATGGCGGTGTACGGCATGCATGATATCTTCCGCACTGCGCTGAGCGACCCATTGCTGCAACTCGCAGTCCCATGCGGTGAGCCGTGACGGGAAGCGGAAGATGTCCGAGGGCTGACAGTCGGGGATGAGGTAAGGCAGACGCTCTACCACTCCGCTGCTCTCCAGACGGAAGAGATGGTGTGGTTCGCTGAGGCTGCCATAGATGACGGCGTTGCCGAAGCAGTCCGTGGAATGCAGCAGCTGGCACTGCGGCGATACGCTGACAGCCTGCTCCACCGTCCGCTGGAAGCAGACAGCGGAGGGCAGACAGCGCAGTTTGAAGGCGTGGTAGCCTATGGGGGTAGAGAATTGTGACTCTATGACATAGCTATATCTTAACAATTCCATTGAGCGAAGCGATCATCTCGTATTTATGACTCTTCAGGTTGTTTTCGTATTCCTCTTCACTGCCAGCATACATCTCGAAACGTCCTGCCTGCACACGGTCGAAGAGATCCGGGTCAGAGGGCATGTATGCCTTTACCCTGCTCCATACTTCGTCTAAGCGGTAGTGCGGATAGTCAAAGCGTATGTTCATGTCGAGATGTTCTATGAGGCGACCTATCTCAAGAAGAGAGTATGCCCTGCCCGATACGCGTTCGCGGATGCTGCCCCAGAAAGCAAGCAGCCAGTCAGTGATAGGTTGCAGCTCCGTGATGTTGGGCTCGTTGTTCTGTCCCTTCTCGCGGATGAGATTGCGGCACATCTCTATGTAGGAGAATGATTCGGAGTATATCTCCGGGCGCAGAACGATGGCATTGTCCATCATGCGCTCTATGATATAATGCAGGGAGTTGACAGTCTTGATGTCGTAAATCTGCGCCATCATCTGCGTGCAGGAGTTGATGTCGCCTGATATGTAGACACCGAGTTTCTCAAGGAATGCGCTGTATGGCGTCTCGCCATCGGGCACATCAAGAATCTCGTCGTACGCCTTGCGAAGCAGATGCAGTATCTGATAACCTCTCTCTGCGTATCTGCCAAGCCAGAAAAGCTGGTTGGCGGTATTGGCACTGATAACCTTTTCCATATAAATAATCTTGGTTTATGGTTGTTGGTTTGGGGTTGTTGGTTTGGGGTTGTTGGTTTGGGGTTGTTGGTTTATGGTTGTTGGCTATACTGGAGATTATTCCTCCATAATCCATGTATCCTTGAAGCCACCGCCCTGACTGGAGTTGACGACAAAGGAGTTAGGGTTGCGGCTGAAGCGTGTCAGTCCAGACTTCCATACTTTTGTCTCCTTACCCGTAACGACAAAGGCGCGGAGGTCGCACTTGCGGGGAGAGGGGTTGCCCGTCTCGTCAATAATGTCAAGGTCAATGAAGTCTATCACCTCTTGTGCTATCCACCGGCGCGGCTCCTTGATGATGAGCTGTCGCACCTCCTCGAGGCGTTCGGGTGTCATGTCTCTGCCGAACATCACACCGTAGCCACCAGCTTCAGCCACATCCTTTATGACGAGCTTGCTGATGTTGTTGATGATATACTCATAATCCTCCTTGAAGTAAGGCAGATAGGTTGGTGCGTTATGTAGTATAGGCTTTTCATGAAGATAGTATTCCACCATCTTTGGCACGAAATAATATATACCCTTGTCGTCTGCCACGCCGTTGCCGAGAGCGTTTATCACTCCCACAGTGCCTGCTCTGTATGCCTCCATGAGATTCGGCACACCGAGCAGTGAGGTTGGCTCGAACGCTAACGGGTCGAGATAGTCATCGCTTACGCGGCGATACAGTGCACCAACGCGTGCCTTGTCTTTGTAAAGCCCCGTGTAATACACCATGCCGTTCTCTACTATCAAGTCGCCAGGGAAGGCAAGTGTCGCCCCTGTCTTTTCTGCCAGATAGGAGTGCTCGAAGAAAGCGGAGTTGTAACGGCCCGGCGTTAGGATGACATTGATGCCCCTGCCGTTGTTGATATAGTCCATCATCTCTCGCAGCAGGTCGCCATAGCCACGATTATCATGAACATGATAGTCGTGGAAAGTCTGCGGACATGCCTTGCGCGTAACCGTGCGTGCTATCATAGGGTAGCTCGCTCCTGATGGGATTCGAAGGTTGTCCTCCAGTACGAGCCATCTGCCGTCTTTCGCCTGTACGAGGTCTATGCCCGCTATGTGAGCGTAGATTTTCTGCGATGGCGTGATGCCTTCGCACTCAGGCATATAGCCTTTGCTCTCGTATGTGAACTCTTTAGGAACGATGCCATCCCGAACAATGTTCTTCTCGTGGTATATGTCATAGAGAAATCTGTTGAGAGCATTGACACGTTGTATCAGTCCTCTCTCCAGTACAGACCATTCCTTGGCTGGAATCTGTCGTGGAATGGCGTCGAATGGGAACAACTGTTCGTTGAAAACCCCATTCTTGTATACGCCGAACCGGACGCCGTAGCGTTCCATCCACTTGTTAACCGAATCACGAGATGCTAATAGCTCTTTCATGCTTTTTACCTTATTGTGTTTGTGTTGTTGTGTTGTGTTCTTGACAAATGACGCGCCTCGTTATCTTTGTTTCCTGCGCTTGTGTTGTTACTCGTTATTCTGTGTGTTGCCTTTTCTTATCCTTTCCTTTCTAAAATGTTATCCTATCCTCTCGTTATTATTACAATGTGATTAACTTATGATGCAAAGGTAGTGCATTTTGTTATAATATGCAATAGCGTAATAACAATATGTTTGTATAAACAGTATAAAGTGTTGCATTGTGAAGTATTTGTTTGACTATGCTTACAGTTTGAAAGAATAAGGTTAAGAAAAAGTAACAGATTGTAAATGAGAAGTTGTTTTTAGTACAGAAGCATAGAAATGTTAGACTCATCCTTATAAGAAAAGAGTGAATATCAGACGGTATGACGAACCGTTTGATATTCACTCTTTTTTGTATTACAGTGTTATTTTCTGAATGTCTGTCTTACTTGAAGAAACCATTGTCAGCCTGCTTCTCTGTAGTAGTGTGTGTGGCAGAGGCAGCGTTGACGTTGATAGGCAGCCATACATCCATGCCGCCCTTCTGGCCGCGGTGGTCCCAGGCGTAGTAAGGAATGAGGGTCAGGGTGCGGTCGGCAGTCTTCAGTTTGCCGTCAGTGCCGTAGGAGAGAGACTGTGCCTGAGTAGTGATAGGCAGAACCTTGTGTCCCTCCACGATGGTTATGGGTTGAGCACCCATCTTGAGGACTGGCTTCTGGTTGAGCAGGTAAGTGCTGATGTCAGCATCATTGTCCGGCCATTCCGCACAGTAAACCAGCGGACCACGCTCAACGGCAGCACGACCACGGTCGTCAACGACCTTGTCGTTAGCCTTTACAAGGCGAGGCTCCATGTCGAAATGCACCTCTACCACGTCACCCTTCTTCCATTTGCGGTTGATGTTCAGATAGCCCTTGTCAAGAGAAGCTGCGTTAGCATCGACAGCCTTGCCGTTTACCGTCACGCTGAATGAGAGGCTCTTGCCGTCAACGTATGAGTAGAGGTCGCTCGGAACAGGTCTGCCTGTAACCCAACCAGGGATGCGAACCTTCATTGTGAATGCGCTGTTGCCCTTGAGGATGGACATCTTCACATTGCCATCGTAAGGATATTCCGTCTCCTGCTTGATGGTAACGGCCTTGCCGTCCACCTTCATGGTGGCTGTATTGCCCATGAAGAGGTTCACGAACAGCGTGCCTTTGTCTGTGGCATATATGTAACCTGGCAGCGAAGGGATGAAGCGGCAGATGTTGGAAGGGCAGCATGCGCAGCCGAACCAAGGCTTGCGGGCGTAGTTGTCCTCCTCACGGCAGGATAGAGGGTTAGGGTAGAAGAAGCCGTTGCCCTCGATTGAGATGCCAGAGATGAGAGCGTTGTAGAGAGTTCGCTCCAGTACGTCATAGTAAGTAGCATCGCCATGCAGCAGGAACAGACGGTAGTTGGTGTACACGTTGCCTATCTGTGCGCAGGTCTCGCAATACGCCGAGGCGTTAGGCAGCTCGTAGTTGTTGCCGAAAGCCTCACCTGAGTGGCGTGCTCCCACACCGCCCGTGATATAATACTTCTTTGAAACGATGTTGTTCCATATCTTGTCGATAGCCTTGATATATGAAGAGTCGCCAGTGAGGGCGGCAACGTCCGCCATGCCGCTGTACATATACTCCGCTCTCACTGCGTGGCCTACCGCCTCGTCCTGCTCTATCACTGGCTTGTGAGCCTGGCTGTAAGCATCGCGACGGGCGGTCTTGCCGCGCATGTCGAGGAAGAACTTCGCTTGATTGAGATATTTCTTATCACCAGTAACGAGGTAGAGTTTGCACAGACCCATCTCCGCTATCTGGTGACCAGGCACAAGTTTCAGCTGATTCTCGCCAGGACCAATCTCGCGGCATACGCAGTCAGCATAGCGAATAGCGATGTTAAGGAAGTTACGTTTGCCAGTAGCCTGATAGTGTGCGCATGCAGCTTCGAGCATGTGGCCAAGGTTATAGAACTCATGACTCAGTTCTTCCACTTTCTCCCAGCGTTTCTTTCCAGCCCACTGGTGAGGGTGTGATGGAGCCTTGGTGCGTGCCGTGTACAGATAGCCATCGGGTTCCTGCGCTGAGGCTATGACGGTAATGACGCTGTCAACGTACTTGTCAAGACGCTTCCCCTTGTAAGTGGCGTTAGGATAGGTCTGTAGCAGATAGCTCGCACCCTCTATAGTTTTGTAAGGGTCGGTGTCATCAAAGGTGAATGTCCATGACTTGTCTGGAAATTCCTGCGTAGGGTCTGCCATGTGTTTTGCTGCATCGGTGAAGTTGGTGTAGCGTCCTGTCTCTTCGCATTTGCTGAATGCCAGTGGAATGGTGACATCGCGACTCGCTTTGAGTCGGGGACTCCAAAAGCTGTCTGCCACCTTTACCGATGTGAACGGTACGGGATTGATGGGATACTGTGCCTGTGCCATCGTGCAAAGGGCGAGGCATACGGCAGTGAATAGTTTTCTCATTGTTTAGGTGTTAGTGTAATTAATGATGTGTTGTATGTTAAAGATGATGCGTAAAATATTTCAAAAAGGTATAAAACAGGTATGCGGCATGTCCCGCATATCAGTTTTACACCTTATATATTATATAGCCGTCAGAGTGTAGAGATACACCACTGATGCGGGTATTGCCATCAAGGAAGAGTCGAAACGGTCGAGCATTCCGCCATGACCAGGCAGTATGCTGCCGCTGTCCTTTACTTGTAGCGTGCGCTTGAAGAGACTCTCCACAAGGTCGCCGAGGGTTCCGAATATCACTACCACAGCTCCGAGACCGAGCCACTCGGCAGTAGACAGTCCAGTCTCCGCCACCTTCAAGGCTTCAAGCTGGTGGCTATGGTCAGCCCATGCCACGAGAGCCGCTACCGCAAGAACCACGATGGCACCGCCTATGCTGCCTTCCCATGACTTGCCAGGACTGACACGAGGGAAGAGTTTGTGCTTGCCAAAGAGAGAGCCGCTGAGGTATGCACCGGTATCGTTCATCCAGAGGAAAACGAAGATGCTCAGAGGGAGCAGCGCATTATATGTCACTCCAACGCCCGGAATGCCCCTGAAGCCCATAATGGAAATGCAGGAGAGTGGCAGGGCGATGTACATCTGCGACATCATGGCGTAAGCCCAATCGTTGACAGGGTCTTCGTTCTTGGCGAAGAGACCGCTGACGAAGAGGTAGATGATGGTGATGAGGTACGGAATGAAGACACTTGACGGTGTCATCTCAGAGCAGAAGCCCGTAACTGCGGCGAAAAGGAAGACACCAGCGGCAGTGCAGATGAAGCGATTCACCGTTATCCCCTCGCGGTTGTTTACCAAGCCAGTGAACTCCCAAATGGTGAGTCCAGTGATGATGGCAAACAGCAGCATCATGGTCAGAGGGTCAAAGAAGCTGTATGCCATCACTGCCACGAAGATAATGCCTGTTATCGCTCTTGTGATAAAATTCTTCATAATTGGTGTTTGCAAGTCTGCCCCCGCCAAGGGAGGCAGACTTATAAGTTTGCTTTATTAGGTCAATGCTATTACTTCTCTTCGTTTGCAGGAGTGCTGTCTGGAGCATCAGTTTCCTTTGCAGGGATATTGTCTCCCTCTGTCTTTTCCTTGTCGCCTTCGGCAGGAGCAGCTTTCGTCTCCTCGTTTTGCTGAGGCTCAGCAGGAGTCAGACGCTCGTCATCGTCATAGTCCTCATTGCTATCAATGATTTCCTGTGACCTGCTGACCCACGGACGCTTGCCAAAGATTTTCTCTACGTCCTCGGCGAAGATAACCTCGCGGCGTATCAGCATCTCTGCAAGGGCGTTATGTCCCTCGCGGTGCTCTGTGAGGATGGCCTTGGCGCGCTCATACTGCTCGTTGATCATCTTGATAACCTGCTGGTCAATGACCTTTGCCGTCTGGTCAGAGTATGGCTTCTGGAAACCGTATTCACCATTGTCGTAGTAGCAGACGTTAGGTAGCTCCTCGCTCATGCCATAGAAGGCAATCATGCTGTGCGCCATCTTGGTGGTACGTTCAAGGTCGTTCATAGCACCAGTAGAGATATGTCCGGTGCACAGTTCTTCCGCTGCACGTCCGCCGAGCAGTGAGCACATCTCGTCAAGCAGCTGCTCCTTGGTGGTGAGCTGTCGCTCCTCTGGCATATACCATGCGGCACCAAGGGCTCGACCACGTGGCACTATCGTCACCTTGACAAGCGGGTTTGCATACTGGCAGAACCAAGAGATGGTAGCATGACCAGCCTCGTGCAGCGCGATGGCGCGCTTCTCCTCCGCTGTCATCACCTTTGTCTTCTTCTCCAGACCGCCCACTATGCGGTCCACGGCATCGAGGAAGTCCTGCTTTGAAACCGACTGGCTGTTATGACGAGCCGCTATCAGCGCAGCCTCGTTACATACATTTGCTATGTCAGCACCAGAGAAGCCCGGTGTCTGGCGTGCGAGGAGGTCAATATCGAGAGACTTGTCGGTCTTGATAGGTCGCAGGTGCACCTGGAATATCTCCTTGCGCTCTACGTGAATCTGACGGTCGAAACGTCCAGCACGCAGCAACGCCTTGTCGAGCATGTCCACACGGTTAGTGGCTGCAAGGATGATAACGCCAGAGTTTGTGCCGAAACCGTCCATCTCCGTGAGCAGTGCGTTCAGGGTGTTCTCGCGCTCGTCATTACCACCGTATCCAGGGTTATGACTGCGCGCTCTGCCGATGGCGTCAATCTCATCAATGAAGAGTATGGCAGGAGCCTTCTCCTTGGCCTGACGGAAAGTGTCGCGAACACGTGACGCACCGACACCTACGAACATCTCAACGAAGTCGGAACCCGACATGGAGAAGAACGGAACGCCCGCCTCGCCTGCAACAGCCTTGGCGAGAAGAGTCTTGCCTGTTCCAGGAGGGCCTATGAGAAGGGCTCCCTTAGGAATCTTGCCACCGAGGTTTGTGTAGCGTGCAGGGTTCTTGAGAAAGTCCACAATCTCCTGCACCTCCTGCTTTGCGCCCACCTGGCCAGCAACGTCCTTGAAGGTGATGCCGATGGCATTGTCCTTCTCATACATGCGAGCCTTGGAACGACCTACATTAAACATGCCGCCCATGCCGCCGCCACCGCTGAAGCGTTTCATTACGAAGAACCACAGGAAGACGAAGAAGACGATAGGGGCGAAGGTCATGAGGAGATTCATGAAGCCGCTCTGCGTCTCCGCCTCGTACTTCAGTTCGCCCTTGAACTTGCCTGCTGTTCGCTCAGCGTCAAGAAACTGCTCCACCTTGTCGGTGCTGCCGTAAGTGACGGTGAGGTAAGGGTCGCTGCCTGTCTGCTCCTTGCTCTGATGGAAAACATCGCGGATATTGGCACTGTTGACGTACATGTGGAGCTTTGAGTCAGACTTGTTGATAACCACCTGACGTGCGTAACCCTTATCAACGTAGGACTTGAACTCATAATATGACACCTCCTTTGATGCTCCAGCGCTGATAGTAGAGCCGCCGTCGGTAAAGAAAAGGATGCCAAGAATCACTAAGATAGTAATGTAAATCCAGTTCATGTTGAACTGGGGCATCTTCGGGGTGCGGTCCCCGTTGCCTTTGTTGTTGGAAGAACTGTCCACTTTTAGTTGTTTTGAATTGCCTGCGGATGCCCGTTTCTCTTGCAAAGACCATCCGCTTCTGATAAAATAAATGATTCGTCAGCTGGTTAGTCGAGGTCTGGAAGCTCTGTAATCTCAGCGTCCTGCCACAGAGACTCAAGATCGTAGAAGTCACGTGCCTCAGGCAGGAATATGTGTACCATTATGTCAACATAGTCCATAGCCACCCAGATAGAGTTCTCAAGACCTGCCACGCGGATAGGCTTCTCCTTCAGCTCCTTGCGGATGAACTCCTCAACAGAGTCGGCTATGGCTGATACCTGAGAAGGAGAGTTACCCTCGCAGACTACGAATGCCTGCGCTATAACGCCCTCCATGCCCTCCATGTCGATAATCTTGATTCCCTTACCTTTTTTCTCTTGTATGCCGTTAACGGCAGTTTCTACCAGTTTCTTTACGTTTTCTGTCATTATATATAGTTCTGATTAATGAATTCGGAATGCAAAGTTACACATTATTTATTAATAAAAGATACATCGACAGTAATTTTTTGCTTTTTTATCATTTTTGAATGCTTCGGTAAGTGTTCGGTGTTTGTGTATCGCTCCTATATAACAAATCTCATAATGCTTTGTTATATAAGCCTTTCGCTCATGACCGCCCATGCTAGGACTGAATAGCTACATGCTTTGGGCACTTGTGCAGGTGCTGTCGCACAAGAATTGCGCTCCTGTAAGGGCGATTTTCCCTCGTGAAAAAATGGTAAATTCGGGAAACAGCATAAAATGCTCTCAATCGCGCCGCAATAGCTATCATATCGCATCGTGAAAGGGCATTAATCGCACTGCGAAAGCATAGCTATTGCAGCGCAAAAAGGTATATGTTGTAATGCTGTTGTATAAAAAGCAGGAAATCAAATAGTTAGGGAAATAGGGAAGAAAAGGGACGAAAATGGTAAATTCGGGAAATGCTATAATTTAGGTGCGGTGTTAAAACAACACCAGAATGGCGGAAGTCGTTTCGCTGGCAGTTGTGCGGAATGTCTGCGCCACGTCCTTATCGGAAGCAGATAGGTTGTAGTGAACAGAATGAGAAAAATGTTGTTCCAAGCTTGAAAAGAGAAAAATATAACAAAAACATGACAAAAATTTTGCGGTTCCAGAAATTATTAGTAACTTTGCATCCAAATGTTTAGAATGGATACCCTCGATATTAATCTTCTGGCTCTGCAGGAAGAGTCGTTTGAGGCTTCATATACTCTCACAGATGAGTATTTTAGCTCTCTTGACTCTGTAGCGATACAGAAAGGTAACGTGTGTGCTGATGTGGCGCTTGTGAGGGTTGCTCCTGAAGAGTTTACACTCTCTATTAAGATTGCAGGAACGGTGATAGTTCCTTGCGATAGATGTCTTGATGATATGGAACAACCTGTAGAGTCTGCAAGTACATACGCTGTAAAACTCGGTTCTGAAGAGTCTGCTGATGATGAAGTAATCGTTGTCGGGGAGAAAGATGGTGTCCTGTCTATAGCATGGCCTGTCTATGAAACAATCGCCTTGGCCGTACCTATCAAGCACGTTCATGCACCTGGAAAATGCAATGATGCGATGACACAAAAGCTCGAAGAGCTGTCAGCCACCCGAAGTGGTGATGGAGAGGAAGAAGGTGGTGTAGATCCACGATGGGCTGAACTTCAAAAACTTAAGCATTAACAACAAAACAAAATTTCTAAAGAAAAATGGCACATCCTAAAAGAAGACAGTCTAAGACTCGTACTCTCAAGCGTCGTACTCATGACAAGGTAGTAGCACCTACACTCGCTGTATGTCCTAACTGCGGTGCATACTATGTATATCACACAGTATGTCCTACCTGTGGCCAGTATCGTGGCAAGCAGGCTATCGTAATGGACGAGGCTGCCGAGTAAGACAACTCGGAAAAGATTTGCTTTCCCCTGATAAATATAATATCAAAAGTGGTTATAGGCAAAAGGTGGACGTTCCAGTGACGGGATGTTGTCCTTTGTGCCTGTAACCTAAAACTTTTTATTAATGGAGAAAATAAATGCAGTTATCACTGGTATCGGTGGTTATGTACCTGAGTATATCCTTACTAATGAGGAGCTCTCACGTATGGTTGATACCAATGATGAATGGATAACGACTCGAGTTGGTATCAAGGAGCGTCGTATATTGAACGAAGAAGGTCTCGGTTCGGCGTACATGGCTCGTAAGGCCTGCCGCCAGTTGCTGAGAAAGACCGAGGTGGATCCGCAGACAATCGATTGCGTAATCTGTTGTACCACTACTCCTGACTACCGCTTCCCTTCTAACGCTTCCATTGTGATAGGTAAGCTCGGGCTGAAGAATGCTCATGGCTTTGACGTGTCATGCGCATGCTGCGGCTTCCTTTATACAGTAGATCTCGCTTCTGCCATGATACAGAGCGGACGTTATAAGAGGATTATCGTAGTGGCAGCAGAGAAAATGTCGTCAATGACCGACTATACCGATCGCCAGACATGCGTGCTCTTCGGTGATGGTGCAGCTGCTGTAATGATTGATGCGACAACAGAAGAGGGCGTCGGCTTGCAGGATTCTTTCCTTCGTACAGACGGACTCGGACTTCCATTCCTTCACATGAAGGCTGGTGGTTCTGTATGCCCGGCTTCACATTATACTGTAGATCATCGTATGCACTACATCTATCAGGAGGGTCGTACGGTGTTCCGCTATGCGGTGACAAGCATGGCTAACGATGTGGAGGAGATAATGAAGCGTAACAACCTGTCAAAGGGCGACGTGAACTGGGTTATCCCTCATGAGGCGAATATGCGTATCATCGAGGCTGTGACGAAGAGACTCGAACTGCCAATGGACAAGGTGATGATTAACATCGAGCACTATGGCAATACAAGTGCAGCGTCAATAGCCCTCGCACTGTGGGACTTCGAGAAGAAGCTGAAGAAGGGTGACAAGGTCATCTTCACGGCTTTCGGAGCAGGTTTCGTTCACGGTGCATCATACCTCAAGTGGGGTTATGATGGAGATAAGTAAGTATTCAAAATTATTTTAATATAAGCATATTATCGTATGCGAGTGTGTATTACTACATTATTTTCACTCTCTTTGACGCATCTGCACTACTTGGCTTCTGTCACAATGATGACATTGCTCCATCAACCAAGCAGCACAGCTGCATCCAAATAGAGCAAAACTAATGTAAAAATAATTTTGAACACTTACTTAAAACAAAAGAATAATGCATAAAGCAGGTTTTGTAAACATCGTTGGCAACCCCAACGTTGGCAAGAGTACGCTCATGAACCAGTTGGTTGGTGAGCGTATTTCTATTGCTACATTCAAGGCACAGACCACCAGGCATCGAATCATGGGTATAGTGAACACTCCAGAGATGCAGATCGTGTTCTCTGATACCCCTGGCGTGCTGAAGCCTAACTACAAGTTGCAGGAGTCCATGCTCGCATTTTCCGAGTCTGCGCTGACAGATGCTGACGTGCTGCTGTACGTCACTGATGTGGTGGAGAATCCGGAGAAGAATAAGGAGTTTTTGGAGAAGGTGGCGAAGCAGACCATTCCGGTCATACTGCTCATCAACAAGATAGATCAGTCTGACCAGGCGAAGCTCGGTGCGATAGTAGAGAAGTGGCATTCGCTCTTGCCAAATGCGGAGATACTGCCGATATCCGCCAAGAACAAATTCGGCGTGGATATCCTCTTGAACCGCATCAAGGAACTGTTGCCGGATTCACCACCGTTCTTCGACAAGGAACAGTGGACAGACAAACCAGCACGATTCTTTGTTAATGAGATAATAAGAGAGAAGATACTCCTTTATTACGACAAGGAGATTCCGTACTCGGTAGAGGTGCGTTGCGACTCTTTCAAGGAGAAGGAACATAGCATACATATTATGGCGACAATCTATGTGGAACGTGACAGCCAGAAAGGCATTATCATAGGCCGCCAGGGTATAGCCATAAAGAAGGTGAATATGGAAGCAAGAAAAGCTCTTGAGAAATTCTTCGGAAAGAGCATATTCCTTGAGACATTCGTAAAGGTAGACAAGGATTGGCGCAGTAACGACAAGGAACTCGACGCCTTTGGATATAATCCGAATTAGCAGTCTGGTTGTTTGGTAGTTTCGTTATCTGGATGTCTGTTTATGTGATACAGAAGGTTAAGGCGGGATTTCCTGCCCTCTCGTATCTCATGTTTTAGGCAGACTTGCAACGAGACGGCAGCAATAAGACGCTGGTTCAACCCCCAGAGTAATATAAACCCAGCTTTAAGTGAGAGTTCAGAGGTGATACCGTTGGTGCGCCAGCTTGCTTAACACTGAGCAAAAATTAGGAACCCGTAAGGACGGGAAATGAAAAATGGGAAACTTAGTAGCTATAGTAGGTCGTCCTAATGTAGGAAAATCTACTCTTTTCAACAGATTGACAAAGACCCGTCAGGCAATAGTAAGTGACGTGGCAGGTACTACTCGCGACCGTCAGTATGGCAAGTGTGAGTGGTGTGGTAAGGAATTTTCCATCGTGGATACCGGTGGATGGGTGGTGAACAGTGATGACATCTTCGAGGATGCCATACGCCGACAGGTAACGATAGCCACGGAAGAGGCAGACCTCGTGCTCTTCCTCGTGGACGTACAGACAGGCGTGACGGACCTTGATGCCGATGTGGCGCAGATACTCCGCAAGACGAAGCTCCCCGTTATCCTCGTAAGTAACAAGACAGACAATAACGAGCAGCAGTATTATGCTGCCGACTTCTATCGTCTCGGACTTGGAGACCCACTGTGCATCAGTGCGGCGACAGGTTCCGGAACAGGCGACCTGCTCGACAAGGTGCTGGAAGAACTGCCAGAAAAGGAAAAGGATGATGCTGAGGATGGTATACCTCGTTTCGCTGTTGTAGGTCGTCCTAACGCAGGAAAGTCAAGCATCATCAATGCCTTTATAGGCGAGGAGCGCAACATCGTGACGGAGATAGCAGGCACTACGCGTGACTCTATCTATACACGTTATGACAAGTTCGGCTTTGACTTCTATCTCGTTGATACTGCCGGTATCCGCAGAAAAAACAAGGTGAGCGAGGACCTGGAGTTCTATAGCGTGATGCGTTCAATCAGAGCAATAGAAAACTCAGATGTCTGCATACTCATGATAGACGCTACACGCGGCATAGAGGCACAGGATATGAACATCTTCCAGCTGATACAGAAGAATAATAAGTCGCTCGTTGTCGTGGTGAACAAGTGGGACCTCGTACAGGAGAAGTCACAGGCAGTTATCAATACTTTTGAGAATGCCATACGAAACAGAATGGCACCGTTCACTGATTTTCCTATCATCTTCGCGTCCGCACTGACCAAACAGCGCATATTCAAGGTACTGGAGACCGCCAAGCAGGTTTACCTTAACCGTAAGGCGAGAATAGGAACAAGCAAGCTGAACGAGGTGATGCTGCCTATCATCGAGGCAATACCGCCACAGTCAGTGAAGGGCAAGTATATCAAAATCAAGTACTGCACGCAGGTTCCTGACACGCAGATACCGACATTCGTGTTCTATGCCAACCTCCCACAGTACGTAAAGGAGCAGTACCGCCGCTTCCTCGAGAACAAGATACGTGAGAACTGGGAGCTGACAGGCACCCCTATCAATGTTTTCATTAGACAGAAGTAAATGAAACGAATCCTTATCTTCGTCTTTGGGGCAGTGCTACTTGCATCATGCAAGAAGGAAGAAGTAAAACCAGAAGACATCGCTTTGCAGGCTGCCAAGGTATATTACGACCAGCTTATTGCTGGAGATTATGACTCCTTTGTTGAAGGCACGCTGAAAGGCGACAGTGTTCCGCCTGCATACAAGCAGCAACTGGTGCTCAATATGCAGATGTTCATGGAGCGTCAGAAGATAGAACACAAAGGTATAGCATCGGTAATGCCTGTAAGAGCCGTAGCCGATACAGCGGCACATACTGCAGAGTCATTTCTTTCCATAACCTATGCTGACAGTACTCGGGAAGAGATAGTGGTGCCGATGGTGGAGAGAAAAGGCGTATGGTATATGCGGTAAGTTTATTCATGATTGGAGAACAGTCAAGGAAAAACTTTTGACGAAATGATAATGATAGTCCGAATTGCACGTGTGTGAAGTTCACACTCATGCAGTTCGGACTTTTTATCATAAGTAAGTATTCAAAATTATTTTTATATAACCATATTATTGTATGCAGGTGTGTATTTCTACATTATTTTCACTCTCTTTGGCGCATCTGCACTACTTGGTTTCTGTCACAATGATGACATTGCTCCATCAATCAAGCAGCACAGCTGCATCCAAATAGAGCAAAATAATGTAAAAATAATTTTGAACACTTACTTATAAAAAAGATTAAGTAGAAACAAAAAAGCTGAGAAAAATTTGCTCATTAGAAAATAATTATTTAATTTTGTTGTAAGAATGCGGTTTGCCCTATTGTCGTGGCAAACAAATATGAAAACAATATTATCTATATAGAAAATGAATTTGACAAGCGATTTCAGAAAGTACGCTACGCGCCATCTCGGAATGAACGGAATGGCACTTGATGACGTGGTGGCAGCACAGAATCAGTATCTTAATCCATATATTCTTGAGGAAAGACAGTTAAACGTGACCCAGATGGACGTCTTCTCACGCCTTATGATGGACCGTATCATCTTCCTCGGAACGGAAATCAACGATTATACAGCCAATACAATCCAGGCGCAGCTGCTCTATCTTGACTCTACAGACCCTGGTAAGGATATCTCCATCTATATCAATTCCCCTGGCGGCAGCGTGACCGCAGGCCTCGGAATATACGACACTATGCAATTTATCTCAAGTGACGTAGCAACCATCTGTACCGGTATGGCGGCATCCATGGGTGCAGTGCTTCTCGTTGCAGGTCAGGAAGGCAAGCGCTCTGCACTGCCACACAGCCGCGTGATGATACACCAGCCACTTGGAGGAGTGCAGGGTCAGGCCAGCGACATCGAAATCGAGGCAAAGGAAATACAGAAGTTCAAGAAGGAACTCTATACCATCATAAGTAACCACTCGCACACACCATACGAGAAAGTATGGCAGGATTCAGACCGTAACTATTGGATGACAGCAGAGGAAGCAAAGGAATACGGAATGATAGATCAGGTGCTGGTAAAGAAGTAAAAAAACATTTTGACGAAAGATGGTAAAGAGAAAAGAAAAAGCATGCAGCTTTTGCGGCAGGGGTGAGGACGAAGTACGCATGCTCATCACTGGCATTAACGGATTTATCTGCGAGAGCTGTGCGGAACAGGCATGGCATATAGCGCAGCAGGCACTCGGTGCGACGGCATCAGGATTGAGCGGTGCCGGCAGCGGTGGGGATGGCGCACAGTTCGAAATGAAAGACGTGCCCAAGCCGACAGAGATAAAGGCGTATCTTGACCAGTATATAATAGGACAGGACGACGCTAAACGCTATCTCTCAGTGGCGGTGTACAACCATTACAAGAGACTGTCGCAACCAGAGGATAATGACGGCGTTGAGATAGAGAAGAGCAACATTATCATGGTGGGCTCTACGGGTACGGGCAAGACGCTGATGGCGAGGACCATCGCGAAGCTGCTCAATGTGCCTTTCACCATAGTCGACGCTACGGTGTTTACCGAAGCAGGATACGTGGGAGAGGATGTGGAGAGCATACTGTCACGCCTGCTTCAGGTGGCAGACTATAACCTTGAGGCAGCACAGCGCGGTATTGTCTTCATTGACGAGATAGACAAGATAGCCCGCAAGTCAGACAATCCGAGCATCACGCGTGATGTCAGCGGCGAGGGTGTGCAGCAGGGACTGCTCAAGCTCCTTGAGGGAACAATGGTCAATGTTCCACCAAAGGGAGGCAGAAAGCATCCAGACCAGGACTATATACATGTCGATACACGCAATATCCTGTTTATTTGCGGTGGCGCGTTCGATGGCATCGAGCGCAAGATAGCACAGCGTTTGAACACACATACTGTAGGATATAACAGCGTGCAGAATACACGTAACATTGACAAGAAGGACATGATGCAGTACATAGTGCCGCAGGATTTGAAGTCATTCGGGCTTATACCAGAGATTATCGGACGTCTGCCAGTACTCACGCATCTTAACCCTCTTGACCATGAAGCACTGCGACGCATCCTCGTAGAACCGAAGAACAGCATCGTAAGACAGTATGTCAAGCTCTTCAAAATGGATAATATAGACCTTACCTTCACTCAGGAGGCACTGGATTATATCGTGGACAAGGCGGTAGAGTATAAGCTCGGCGCCCGCGGACTGCGTTCTATCGTGGAGAACATAATGACCGATGTTATGTTCGAAGCACCTACCAAGGGCATAGACAAGTTCGAGGTAACGAAGGAATACGCAGCGAAACAACTGGAGAAAGGCTTATAACTATCCGTCAAGCAAGTCTTAAAGTACACTACAGACTACTCACCTATGCAAGTTAATCTGACAGAAAAACTCAAAGAATACTTCGGCTTCGACTCCTTCAAGGGACGTCAGGAAGAAGTGATACGCAATCTTCTTGCCGGCAACGACACATTCGTGTTGATGCCGACAGGAGGAGGTAAGTCGCTATGTTATCAGTTGCCTTCACTCATCATGGAGGGGACGGCAATCGTAATATCACCGCTTATCGCGCTGATGAAGAATCAGGTGGATGTGATTAACGGCATAAGTGAGAATGATGGCGTGGCACACTGTCTCAATTCGTCGATGAACAAGAGTGCTATAGACAAAGTGAAGCGTGACGTTAAGAATGGGGTCACGAAGCTGTTGTATATGGCACCTGAGTCAATGACAAAGGAAGAGAATGTCAATTTCCTCAAAGACGTGAAGATTTCCTTCTATGCTGTCGATGAGGCCCACTGCATCTCGGAGTGGGGACATGACTTCCGACCAGAGTACAGACGCATCCGCCCTATCGTTGATGAGATAGGGCGTGCGCCCATCATCGCCCTGACCGCTACCGCCACCGAAAAGGTGAGGATGGATATAAAGAAGAATCTCGGCATCACCGATGCCAAGGACTTCATGAGTTCCTTCAATAGACCGAGCCTGTATTATGAGGTGCGTACCAAAACCGCAGATGTAGACAAGCAGATTATCAAGTTCATACGCCAGCATCCAGGAAAGAGCGGCATCATATACTGTCTCGCTCGCAAGAAGGTGGAGGAACTTGCGGAGATGCTCAAGACCAATGATATCAAGGCAGCACCATATCATGCTGGGCTCGATGCAGCAGTAAGGAGCAGCACTCAGGACGACTTCCTTAACGAGAAGCTTGATGTCATAGTCGCTACCATAGCCTTTGGTATGGGAATAGACAAGCCTGACGTGCGCTTCGTGATACACTATGATATACCGAAGTCACTGGAGGGCTACTATCAGGAGACTGGTCGTGCCGGCCGTGACGGAGGTGAGGGCATCTGTATAGCGTTCTATTCGCAGAAAGACCTGCAGAAACTCGAGAAGTTTATGGACAGCAAGCAGGTGACGGAGCAGGAGATAGGACGACACCTGTTGCAGGAGACCGCGGCATACGCTGAATCCTCCATCTGCCGTAGAAAGATGCTCTTGAAATACTTCGGTGAAGATTATCCTAAGGACAACTGCGGAAACTGCGACAATTGTCTGCACCCGAAGCAGAAGATAGAGGCAGCCAAAGGGCTGGAGGCTATGCTCACCGCCATCATTGCCTTGAAGGAAAGTTGTCGCAGCAAGCATGTCTTTGACTTCATCAAGGGACGCTCCACTGACGATATGGAGGCTCACAAGCATCACCTGCTTCCTGACTTCGGTTGCGGAGAGGGCATGAACGACCGTTTGTGGAACCCTATATTGCGGCAGGCTATAGTGGACGGATATATAAAAAAGGATATAGAGACCTATGGCAACCTCAAAATAACAGCTGCTGGGAGACGGTGGCTGAAGAGTCCTCAGCCGTTCTACGTTACGGAAGACAATACATTCAACGAGGATGGTGTAGAGACATCGTCTGGCGGCAGTGGCGCGCTTGACCCTACGCTATATTCCATGCTGAAAGATCTGCGCAAGAGTGAGGCGGCTAAGCATCACGTGCAGCCGTACATAGTCTTCATGGAAGGCTCGCTGGAGCAGATGGCCACGATATATCCTGTCACCCTTCAGGAACTGCTCAACGTGCAGGGAGTGGGGCAGGGCAAGGCAAAACGCTACGGTCAGCCATTCTGTGATCTGATAAAGAAGTATTGCGAGGAGAACGATATAGAGCGGCCTGTAGATATGAGGGTGCGCAGTGTGGCGAAGAACTCCATGCGCAAGCTGAAGATAGTGCAGTGCGTGGACAGGGAGATGCCGCTTGATGACATAGCAAAATCGTTGGGGATAAAGTTCGACGAACTGCTTGACGAGCTGGAAGCGATAGTCTATAGTGGCACGAAACTCGACATAAACTACTATCTTGAAGACCGTATGGACGATGATGAGCTGGATGATATCTACTCATACTTTGAGGAAGCAGAGACCGATAGCCTTCAGGATGCGTTCAGCGAGTTTGACGGTGACTATTCCGATGAGAATATAAGGCTCGTCAGAATAATGTACATATCAGAGAATGCGAACTAAACAGCAGTATGTTGTAAGGGTGGTTCTAAAAATTAGCCTTGACATATTTGGAGGCTGTTTTCTTGCTTAGGCAAGCGGCAAAGCCGATTACGAGGGCAAAGTGTAAGTAAGCGCAGGAGCAATGCGGGCATTGTGACTAAGTGCACTTACACTTTGCACCAAAAACAGGCCTAAAGATGGCAAGACGTCATTTCACCTAATTCTATTTTTTTACGGTGGTAATTTTTAGAACCACCCGTAAAATATAACCTCGCATGAAAACATTGTAAAGGCGTATCATAATTATGATAGGAACAAAATCGCCCCCTGCTACAGTAACCTGTGGTAGGGGGCGTTTGGTTAAAGGGTGGTTCTAAAAAATTACAACCGATACCTTATTTGAGGGGACTATTCTCCTTCGCGTTTATTAGTTCTTGGTGACAGTTCCCTTTTTTGCGTCTACCGTAAAGTTACCAAGAGAGGATTTTACCTTGTAGACACCGTTCTTTGCAGACACTACCTTTGCAGACATTCCCATGAAGCAGATGCCGCCATCTTTCTTCTCTATGGTATATTTGCCGAGTGGAGTGTTCACCACTACGTGATTTTTGGTGTTTTCTACTACTCCGTACACAGTGCCTGATGGAGCTTTCTTCACTTGTTCTGCAACCGCATTGACGGTATTGTTGATATCAGTGTCATTGCTCTTTGCAAAAACGGTTGTAGTGGCAGCTGCTGCCATCAACAACGAAATCATAATCTTCTTCATACGTTACTTTTATTACATGAATTAAACTTGTGTTGTATTTACTGCTTACTTGTATTTGGCATATATTAATACAGGTCGCTTTGACGTGCTGTTTTCATAAATACGCATCATCTTTGTAACACATTCACTCGAAACTGTGAAGCATCCGTAACTTTCAGTCCCTAATGGAATGTACTTCGACTGTCCATGAAAAAGAGTTACCTTCCTTGCGGAGTGAATCAGAATTCCTCGAGTTTCCGCCATACTGTTTGTCTTGTCCAGTCCGCGCAATCGAATGCTGTTCTTCTTCTTGCTACTACCCTTACCAACCATGATGAATCGACCCAAACAAGAGCATTTGCTCCCAAACTCGTTGCTGAATACTGGTTCAGCAGCAGTGTTTCCTTTTCCGCTTCCGTGCATGCAATAGCTGCTCAGCACCCTCTTCCCGTTTTTTAGGTCGTAAATGAAAAAGCGCCTTTTGCCAGAGGGAATAGAGAAATCAACCAATACGTAATAATCAGTGTTGTACTCCCTTCGCTCGCAATATCCCCTCACCTGTTCCATGTTGGCAGGGTCCACATGGTCGTACCATTCTCTGCTGTCAATATAATTCTTGTACAGTGGCTTCGTTATCTTGTTATATATAGAAGGGACGAATGGTATACATGCCAGAATGGCGATGATGACAATCAGTATATATATGATCTTCTTCATTTTCTATGTGAATCTCCCTTAAAGAAATGCTTCGTGACAAAATCCTTCTTGGCCAGACGGTTCAGCTTTATAAAGAGGTAGATATTGAACACAAGCAATATCGCTTCAGGGTAAACAAAGTAGATAAGGTTTACCTGCGGATAAGTCATACCCCATTGGTTGCTGATATTTTGCATCTGCTCCACACAAAGATAGAACTGTTCGTTAATCCCTTTGCCAATGTAAGGGGTAAGAAAAGACAACCAGGCTTGCGCCACTAAATATGTGTACCCCAATATAGAGGGAATTCCTGTACCGCAAAATACGTCCAGTCCGTTCCTTCTCCATCTTCTCAGGAATGGAAGTAGCAGAAGAAGACAAGAGGTTATACACAGGAAAGGCTCGAAATAGAGATTAATATACACGCTGGCTGCTTCATAGCTTATGCCAAAGGTGTTAGCTATTACATATAAGACACCAACACATAGGTAAAATAATATCTGTTCCATGTTCTTGTTATATTTATAGTGGTTCAACTTTTTTTCTGTTTACATGTGCAAAGGTAGGGTAAAAATGTAAAACTACCAAACGAAATCGTTGTCGTTGTATGAAATACCCTTTCTGTTGTATGAAAGGGCGGCTTGACATTGAAAAGCAATCTGTTTCGACAAAAAAGTGTATTATAATTTGCTCTGTTGGAATTTTTATTGTACTTTCGCAGACATGTTTTTAGAAAAACAGACATCTATGGAATGGCTTAAGATAGCGACCAGCAATGAAATAATTAGAATATCTAGTAACGAGATAGTTTTCATCAAGGGAGATGGAAACTATTCCAATGTGTACCTATGTAATGGTAAAGAAGAGAACGTGATGTGCCAGTTGCATGAGTTGATGGACAGACTGGCAAGTCTCCACGATTCCCCATTCTGTCGTGTCGGTAAATGTTTTATAGTTAACAAAAACTATATATTCAAGGTGAATCCTGGACTTCAAAAACTATTGTTATCAAGTAGCGCATTGAAGAATGATATTCAACTCAAGATATCAAAAGAAGCACTTAAGAGTCTGAAAAACCTTTTGGAAAAGGAAGGAGGTAAATCATGAATAATGAGAACGACAATATAGAAAAAGAAGGTTGCCTCGTGTTCTATGACGACGAAGAGACGAACTCCATACCAAGAGAGTCAGGAGAACAGGCAGTTATCAGCATAGAAAGGCAGGAGACAGATGATGAAGATGTTACTGTAAGTGCCTCAAAGAAAGTTGTGTCGCCTCATAAATGGCGTTGGATAGCCTTAGGCATCATTGCGTCTACAATGTTTTGCGTCCTGTTGTATGGAGGATGGAGATTGTATAGCTATTATTATCGCATAGGTGTGCCAATCTCTGTAACTCCAGAGGAGAATATCATCAAACTGTCCAGACCTGTAACCAAAGGAGTGAAACCAGAGATAATACTTACTTCTGACTCCATCTTTGGCGTAGCTCTCAATATATATGAATTAAAGAACCTGCAGGCAGAGCTTTCCTTGAAAGAGCCAGACATTACAGACAAGTCCGTATGGATGTACAGCCGCAGTGCTGACCATACCAGTGACAATCAATATATAGGTAGCTTTGTTATAAACGGCAAGGAATTAAAGTCTGATGTTTCCAGACTGGGCTATTGCGCCATGGCAAACGGCAATATAGTAATAGGAGTATCCAGAAGCGACAAGGTGAAGAATTACGTGGTGGATAACAACGGTAGTTTCTTCCGCCAGTTTGTATTGGTGTCAAATGGTGTGTTACCTTCCGAGTTCCAATTGCATGGTAAGGTGGAGCGTCGCGCTATAGCAAGAATGATCAACGACCGGCTCTATTATATAGAGACCCGCCATCCCGAGACACTTTGGGACTTTGCTGATGCCTTGAGAGAATATGGCTTCGTGGATGCCATTTATATTACTGGAGGCAAATGCCACAGTTTCTATCGTACCTCAGATGGAAAGCTGCATAATATCGGAGACGATAACCAGCATCCACATTTGAAATATAAGAAAATAGTGCCTTGGATAGTCTTCAAGGCGCGATGATGAGGAGGAGAGAACGCCCCTTGTGATCATGCGCTTGTGCACCTTTGTATTGGCTCGTCACTGAGTACCGAACGGTAGGGAGCAGTGATGCAGAGCCCATTTTAGGTTAAAAAGTGCGAAAAACAACGTAGCATTCAAGAAAAAGTTGTAACTTTGTGGAAAAATTAGTATTTATTTCGTAAAGCCGTAAATAAAAAATAGTTTACTACGGTCAGACGATACATGATTGAATAATTTTCAACTAAATATACCAACAGAACAATGGCACAGCAAGAAGACGTTTTTAAGAAAATAGTAAGTCACTGCAAAGAGTATGGATTCGTATTCCCTTCAAGTGATATCTATGACGGTCTGGGCGCAGTTTACGACTACGGTCAGAACGGTGTGGAGATGAAGAACAACATCAAGCAGTACTGGTGGCAGTCAATGGTATTGTTGCACGACAATATCGTAGGTATTGATTCAGCCATCTTCATGCACCCTACTATCTGGAAAGCGTCAGGTCACGTTGATGCATTCAATGACCCTCTCATTGACAACCGCGACTCAAAGAAGCGTTATCGCGCTGACGTGCTCATTGAGGAGCAGATGGCGAAGTATGAGGACAAGGTAGCCAAGGAAATCGCCAAGGCCAAGAAGAAGTTCGGCGATAGCTTCGATGAGGAGCAGTTCCGCCAGACCAACCCTCGTGTGCTTGAAAACCAGAAGAAGTTCGATGATCTGCATGCACGCTACTCAGAGGCGATGAACGCTATGGATCTCGACATGCTGAAGCAGATAATCCTTGACGAAGGCATCGTATGCCCAATCTCTGGTACTCGCAACTGGACCGACGTGCGTCAGTTCAACCTCATGTTCTCTACCGAGATGGGAGCGTCAGCAGACAGCTCAATGAAGATATATCTCCGTCCAGAGACAGCGCAGGGAATCTTCGTGAACTACCTCAACGTGCAGAAGACCGGTCGTATGAAGATACCATTCGGTATTGCACAGATTGGTAAGGCGTTCCGTAACGAAATCGTTGCGCGTCAGTTCATCTTCCGTATGCGTGAGTTCGAACAGATGGAGATGCAGTTCTTCATCAAGCCTGGAACAGAACTTGACTGGTTCGCAAAGTGGAAGGAAATACGTATGAAGTGGCACCAGAACCTTGGCTTCGGTGCAGAGAATTACCGCTTCCATGACCATGATAAACTGGCTCACTACGCAAATGCTGCAACCGATATTGAGTTCCGCATGCCGTTCGGCTTCAAGGAAGTAGAGGGTATTCACTCACGTACCAACTTCGACCTTTCACAGCATGAGAAGTTCTCAGGCAAGCAGATTAAGTACTTCGACCCAGAGATGAACGAGTCATACACTCCGTATGTTATCGAGACCTCTATCGGCGTGGACCGTATGTTCCTCTCTATCATGTGCCACTCTTATGAGGAGGAGAAACTGGAGAACGGTGAAACACGTACAGTGCTCCATCTACCTGCTGCCCTCGCACCAGTGAAACTCGCAGTCTTCCCACTTACCAAGAAGGACGGACTGCCAGAGAAGGCACAGGAGATAATGAACGACCTCAAGTTCCACTTCAACTGCAAGTACGAGGAGAAGGACCAGATAGGTAAGCGTTACCGTCGTCAGGATGCCATCGGTACACCATTCTGCGTTACCGTGGACCATCAGACACTGGAGGACAACACCGTTACTCTGCGCTACCGTGACACTATGGAACAGAAGCGTGTCAACATCTCCGAGCTCCGTGGTATCATCGAGGATCAGGTGTCTATCACCTCTTTGCTGAAGAGACTCTAATATTTGAGCGACAATAACAATACAAGGGTGGTCCTGGAAAATACCTTCCGCATGACGGACAGTCGACTGGCGAATATGTGAAAATGCCGTGATGCTGTCTCGTGGGTAGTGGATGTGTCTTTCAGAACCACCCTCAAATGCTAATAAGATGAGAAATATACTGTTAACGATACTGTCATGCGTCAGCATGATGCTTTTCATCTCTTGTTCCGAGACTGAGGATACCAATACGGAGTACAGCGACTGGCAGTCCAAGAACGATTCCTATTTCGAACAGCAGTACCAGCGTGCGCTTGACAGCATAGCAGTAAATCCCACCAAGTGGAAGCTGATAAAGAACCTCTCAAAGGACCCAGCCGTTGAAGGAGCGCATACGGATTATGTGATAGTCCATGTGCTCAGCCAGTCTGCTGACCATGATGAGAATGCCACACCAGCGTATGCCGAGTCACCGCTTTATACCGACTCCGTGCGTGTTCACCTGCGTGGCAACTTGATACCGTCACCGTCATATAATATGACGTCACTGTCCTACGGCTCCAAGGGCTATCAGTTTGATACGTCATGGAACGGGGAATACGATGCGTCAACCATCGTTCCTGCGTCATATAAGGTCAGCGGTTTGATAGACGGCTTTGCCGCTGCCCTTCAGAAAATGCACGTAGGCGATCGCTGGGAGGTATGTATACCATACCAAATGGCATACGGCACTACGGACAGAAGCAGCATTCCTGGCTGCAGCGTACTGATATTCGATGTCACGTTACACTCTTTCGTGCATTCCGGACAGTCGTTCCCACGCTTCCAGTAAAGGCTGTACCCACCTTTCAAAATAACTACGCACTATGTCAGATGAGAAGAATCTTCCACCGGAAGACGAACAAAAGAAGGAAAACATAGAATCACAGGCTGAGTCACCCGAAGTGGTGGCACCAGCCGAAGAGATTGGCGAGACGGAGTCAGCAGACTACCGTCCCGCCAATCGTTTTGACGCTTCAGTGGTGCATCACCTCAGTGGTATGTACCAGAACTGGTTTCTTGACTATGCCTCATACGTCATACTGGAACGTGCCGTGCCTCACATCGAAGACGGTCTGAAACCAGTGCAGCGTCGCATACTCCATTCCATGAAGAGAATGGACGATGGCCGCTACAACAAGGTGGCCAACATCGTAGGTCACACTATGCAGTTCCACCCGCATGGTGACGCCTCTATTGGCGATGCTTTGGTGCAGATGGGACAGAAGGAACTGCTGATAGATACGCAGGGCAACTGGGGAAACATACTTACAGGCTCTTCCGCCGCCGCACCACGTTACATAGAGGCGCGACTCTCCAAGTTTGCACTCGAGACAGTCTTCAATCCCAAGACCACCGACTGGCAGATGTCATACGACGGACGCAACAAGGAGCCTATAACCCTGCCGGTCAAGTTCCCGTTGCTCCTTGCTCAAGGGGTGGAAGGCATTGCTGTAGGCTTGAACTCCAAGATTATGCCGCATAACTTTAATGAGATATGCGATGCCGCCGTGGCGTATCTGCGTGGCGAGGAGTTCCACCTTTATCCAGATTTTCCTACTGGTGGCTCCATCGACGTGTCACGTTACAACGACGGACAGCGAGGAGGCAGCGTCCGTGTGCGTGCCAAGATAGAGAAGATAGACCAGAAGACGCTCGTCATTCGCGACATACCATTCTCTAAAACCTCCGAGACTCTTATCGATAGCATCACCAAGGCTGTGGAGAAAGGCAAGATAAAGGTGCGCAAGGTAGAGGACATGACAGCCGCCAATGTAGAGATTCTCGTGCATCTTGCGCCTGGAGTGTCTTCCGACAAGACCCTCGACGCACTCTATGCCTTCACCGACTGCGAGATAAGCATTTCTCCTAACTGCTGCGTTATCAAAGACAAGAAACCGCAGTTCCTTACTGTTAGCGATGTGCTTCGTGCCAGTACGGAGCAGACCAAGAGTCTTCTACAGCGCGAGCTGCTTATTCGCAAGGGCGAGCTGCTGGAACAGTTGTTCTTCTGTTCGCTCGAGAAGATATTCATAGAAGAACGCATATACAAGGATAAGAAGTATGAGAACGCAGAGTCCATGGACAAGGCGTGCGAGCATATAGACGAGAGACTGACGCCTTACTATCCGCAGCTCGTGCGTGAGGTGCGCAAGGAAGACATCCTCCGCCTTATGGAGATAAAGATGAAGCGCATCCTGAAGTTCTCCAAAGACCAGGCGGACGACCTCATAGCACGCATACAAGCGGAGATAAAGCAGATAGATCATGACCTGGAGCACCTCGTGGACATCACCTGCGAGTGGTACGAACACCTCAAGGAGAAGTATGGTCCAGAGCATCCGCGACTGACAGAGATACGCAATTTCGACACCATCGAAGCCACAAAGGTGGTGGAAGCCAACGAGAAACTATACATAGACCGTCAGGAAGGCTTCATCGGTACGGGACTGAAGAAGGCTGAGTTCGTAAGCAACTGCTCCGACATTGATGACGTGATAGTGTTCTATCGTGACGGCAAGTTCAAGGTAGTACGCATTGCCGACAAGATAAATGTGGGTAAGAACGTGCTCCATGTAGGAATATGGAAGCGTAATGACCGCCGCACCACCTATAATGCAGTGTACCGCGATGGCAAGGATGGCTTCTACTTCATAAAGCGTTTCAACGTTGACTCCTGCACCCGCGACCGTGAGTATGACCTCACGCAGGGCACCAAGGGCAGCCGCGTGATCTACTTCACCGCCAATGCCAACGGAGAGGCGGAAGTGATAAAGGTAACGTTGGAACCAGGACCGAAGGTGAAACGCATCTTCCTGGAGAAGGACTTTGCAGATATAGCGGTAAAGGGACGTGGCGCTCGCGGAAACATACTGTCCAAGCTTGCAGTTCACAAGATAGGACTAAAGAGCCATGGCCACTCTACGCTCGGTGGCAGAGAGGTATGGTGGGATGCTGATGTCAACCGCCTTAACTACGATTCGCACGGAGTGTCACTCGGCAAGTTTCATGATGATGACAGCGTGCTCGTCATTCTTGACAACGGAGAGTTCTATATCACTACGCCAGACCCTAACAATCACTTCGAGCAGAACATCATGCGCATAGAGAAGTGGGATGCTCACAAGCCGTGGACCGCAGTGCTCCTTGACGGAGACAATAATGGTTTCGGCTATGTAAAGCGTTTCGAGATGGAGGCGATAAAGAACCATCGCACCTTCGTAGGCGACAATCCCAAGTCCCGTCTCCTCCTTCTTACCGACCAGGCATATCCACGCATCCTCGTAACCTTCGGTGGTAATGACGCCTTCCGTGAGCCAATGGAGATAGATGCCGAGCAGTTCGTGGCTGTCAAAGGCTTCAAGGCCAAGGGCAAGCGTATCAGCACCTTTGCTATTGCCAAGGTGGACGAACTGGAACCACTGCGGTTCCCGGAGCCAGAGAATGACAATGATGGAGGTGATGGCGATGAGGAACCGAAAGAAGAGGAGAACCTTGACCCTGATGCAGGCAAGAGCGAGCAGCAGGTAAGAGACGAGATAACCGGGCAGTTAAACCTCTTTGAATAAGTTAATAACTAAAAGTTAATCGTGAATAACTGATAGTTAATAGTCAAGACATTTCCTTATAACATACCTTACAGATGTTGAAAGAAACTATAATAGCAGTTGCGTTGTCACTCTCCTTGCCAGCAATGGCGCAGGAGGTGGCAACGCAACTTGCGTTAGGAAGCACTGACCTGCTTGACACGTATCTCTCTCCCGAGAAGTACAAGGGTTTCGAGGGACGTTTTCTCTCCGAGGTGATGCGCAATAGCAAGAAACGCCCTATGGCGTATATCCTTACGCATGAGGGACGCCTTGCCACCGTAAGCAACCGCGCCAAGACCGCTAATGAACTTAGTGGCGGCTACAACTTCGCTTATACCATGGCGTATCGCACGCACCTTTTTAGCGAGAGATTGCAACTGATGGTAGGCGGTATGGCAGACTACTGCGTGGGGTTCACCTACAACACCCGCACCTCCAGCAACAATCCCGCCCAGGGCTATATGTCGTTGGGCATAGGACCGCACGTCCTTCTGCGCTACAGTCTGCCGCTATGGGGGCGCACCTTCAGCATAAACTGGGAGGGGAGGATGCCGTGGGTAGGCGTGATGTTCTCGCCAAACTACGGACAGTCCTACTACGAGATATTCAACCGTGGCGATTATGACCACAATGTGGTATTCACATCCCTCGCCACTCCGCAGTTGCGCCAGCACCTCAGTGTGGACATTCCGTTCACCTCTCGCTACGCCCTCCGCATAGGCTACCTTGGCGATTACCGTCAAGCGAAGCCCAACAACCTGCGGCAGCACCAGTATTACCATGCCGCCACAGTAGGAGTAGTGGTGAAACCGCATTGAGTGACATTACTTGTCGCTATGCTTCATGAGAGTGGGGTGGAGAAGACCGGATTTCCATGGTCGCCCATAAAGGAACTCTTACTAAGAAATATTTTTGAATACTTGCCAGCTTATGTTTCAAATAGATTCTGAAATAGTTAGGTCTGTATATGAAACGGAACCGAACTATACAATAGATTATGACGATTCTTGTAAAGAGAATATATGCGTTATATATTTCTCAAGCAATGGTATATACTTTCCTAATACGGAGGAAATATTCAGAAGACGTATTGTAGAGAAGAACACCTTTGAGTGGTATCATACAAGAATCAAAGCTCGAAAGCATATCTTTGTGAGAGATGTCTTCAAACAGTGGTATATAGAAGGTATCAATGCAGAAATCAATACTCCAAAGAAAATGGAGGAATGGTTAAGGAAAGAAACGGATGGCTGCATGGTTATTACAGTAGGCAGTTCAGCTGGTGGATACGCTGCTGTGCTTTACGGGTCGCTTTTAAAAGCTGCAAAGGTTTTCGCCTTCGATGCACAATTCTCTTTGGTTCCCTTGGCAGAGAAGGCAACAGAAGAGCATGATCCGCTTCTATTAAAGTATTTGCATACAGACAGGGCGCGTTATTTCCAGTTGAAGCCCATGCTTCAGCCTTCAGTCGCGTATTATTATTTCCTATCTGTGAGGAGTGCTTTCGATATAGAACAGTATAATCTGCTCTTTGCTCCCCCCGTGCCGCATGAATCGCTATGCTGCATAAAGTTTTCTACTTCATGTCATGGCATTCCTATTGTAAAGGACGCATTGCGTAAGGTGATAAACATGAACGATAAACAACTGTCTTCTTTCGCAGTGCGAAACAACTGTCCTTTCATTTTTTCTCTTCGTGTGCTTGGCGTAAAGAAGATGATTGCCAATTTGGTGAGCAAACTGAAAATGCGAATAACAAAGAGGTAATATCTTAATTCGCTAGCGAGAAACACAATAATGCCACTTATTTTCTGTCACAATGTGAACATTGCTCCATCAACCAAGCAGCACGGTTACTTCGTTTTTCTTCTCGGTTAAAAAACATTAAATAAAGATAGTCCATAGCAGTATATCTTTAATTTTTATTACCTTTGCTAATACATTTCTTAACACAACGAACAATAACCTATCGCTTGGGATGGTAACAGACACTATCATATCCGCACTAACCAATCTGTTTGCGCTATTCTGCTCCAGAGGCGGTGTAGACAAGAAGGTGTCTGCCAAAATGTTAGATACTTACTTCGGAAGCCATTTCAGCATACGCAACAAAGACCAGTACATCAAGCTTTATCAGGACCTGCGGGAACTGTATGAGGAAATGCCAGGGCTAGACATAGAGAGCATAGTGGACGGTATATGCACTGGTCTGAAGTCGGAGATAAGGCAAGAGGAGGGAGCCATGGTGTTCCTGCGACTCATGGAGTTCTGCTCAAGGACACCGGAACGCTTTGACAGCAACGACCCATTCTTCACCCATACGGCGCACATCCTCGGCATAACGAAGAGACTTTACAACACCTTCGTGGACTTCGTATCGGGCTATGAAAGCCGCGATGTGAAACTGTGCAGGTTTGAAGGGTTCAAGGCTCCAGTGAAGACACTGTGGCTTTCTAACCTTAATCTGATGATCTTCTCATACGATGGCAGCGACATCCGCAACGTGACCTTCAACGATGTACCCTTGACAAGAGGCATGTACCAGGTATGGGACACCAGCGGTGTGCTGAAACACAGGCTCGGAAAGCCCATATACTACTCCATGGTGCTGGCGCAATACCACACCGTAAGCAAGAAAGGGCGCATCATCTTCACAGGCAGGGACATAGACTTCTGTTACCCCAACAGCGTCAACGGGCTGCACGGTTTCTCCTTTGACATACACGATGGCGAACTGATAGCCATCATGGGCGGCAGCGGTTCTGGAAAGACCACGCTGATATCCATCCTTAACGGCAACATAGTACCGCAGAAAGGCAGCGTCAGAATCAACGGTTATTCGCTGAAATCGCCCGAGGCGAAGGCACTGATAGGCTTCGTGCCGCAGGACGATCTGCTCATAGAGGAGCTGACAGTATATCAGAATCTCTACTACACAGCGAAGCTCTGCTTTGCCGGCATGACAGAGAAAGAGATTGACGAGAGAGTATGCACCACGCTGAAAGACCTCGGTCTGTACCAGACGCGCGACCTGAAGGTAGGTTCGCCAATCAAGAAGATAATCTCCGGCGGACAGCGCAAGCGGCTCAACATAGCTCTGGAACTGATAAGAGAGCCAGCCGTTCTGCTACTTGACGAGCCCACATCGGGTCTATCTTCTGCCGATACAGAGAACGTCATATCCCTGCTAAAGGAGCAGTCGGCACGTGGCAAGCTGATAGTGACGAACATACACCAGCCTTCTTCCGATGTCTACAAGCTCTTTGACCGCCTTTGGATTCTTGACAAGGGGGGCTACCCAGTATATGACGGCAACCCTATCGAGGCGATAACATACTTCAAAACGGCGGCTAACTATGCCGATGCCGATACAAGTACTTGCCCCGTATGCGGCAACGTGAACCCGGAGGTGCTGCTGAACATAATAGAAGAGAAATCTCTTGACAGCAAGGGACAGATTACAGACGAAAGGAAGGTGACGCCGGAACGATGGCACGAGATGTATCTGGAGAGCAGAGACACCTTTGCCGAACCGAAGAATGTGGCCATACCCACCACGTCGATGCACAAGCCAGGAAGACTGATGCAATGGTGGATATTCGTGAAACGCAACATACAGACGAAGATTACCAACATACAATATCTCGCCATAACGCTCCTCGCCTCCCCCCTTCTCGCCCTTGTCTGCGCACTACTAACAAGATACACGCCACCCGATGAGGAATATACGCTGATGAACAACAAGAACTTCATCTCCTATCTCTTCATGGCGGTGATAGTGGCAACGTTCGTTGGCATGACAGGGTCAGCCGAAGAGATCATAAAAGACAGGGCACTGCTGAAGAGAGAGAAGTTCCTGCAACTGTCATACCATAGTTATATATGGTCAAAGATAGCCATCCTGGCAGCAGTATCACTGCTACAGACACTGCTGTTCATAGTTGTGGGCAACAGCATCATCGGCACCATGGACCTCACAATGACATGGTGGGGCGTACTGTTCGCCACCTCTGTGCTCGCAAACCTTACGGGACTGCTGCTCTCGCAGAACTTAAGTTCGATAGTGTCAATATACATCACCATTCCCATACTGCTGATACCGCAGATTCTGCTCTGCGGACTGGTGGTGAACTTCAGCGACCTTACGCCCAAGAGCACTACGGGAAACGTGCCCCTCATAGGCAATGTAATACCGTCAAGATGGGCGTATGAGGCACTGGCGGTGGAGAACTACACCGCCAATGACTACGAACGAGACTTCTTTCATCTTGACAAGGTAAAGTACGAAACGCAGTATTACCGCTACGGCCTCATCTACGAGCTGCAGTCAGCTAACGAGACCGACAAGTCGGACAGGGGACAGGGCAGGAAGCCCGACGAAAAGAACGCACTACTACTACATAACGAACTGCCCCACGTGGCTGAGGTATGCCAGATGGAAAGCTATGCCGGCAGTTATGACTATGCCTCTGTCCACGCCTACCTTGACAAGGCGGAGCAACGCATGATAGACCAGGGCAATGCCGCAACGCTGGACGCTGACAACATGATGGTGGAGAAAGAGGAGACCTTGGGGCGCGAAGGACTGCTGGCATTAAAGCAGAAGAGCTTCAACATACAGCTGCAAACGCAGCTTGCAGGCTATGACGCCAAGAAGGTTTGCGACGTGATAAACGGATATGTGGTGCCCCGTGCAGGTTTCGTCTACCTCACACCACGCACCCACTACGGCAACGCCCCCTTCTACAGCAGCGAGAAACGCATCGGCAACATTTCCATTCCTACCCTGTGGTTCAACCTCGGAGTGATGATACTGATGGGCATCATAACGATTATAATGCTGCTATATGACGTACCAGGACGCTACGTAAGGAAGTAATTGATAACGGTTACTAATTAGAGGTTGTGGGTTATTGGTCTTTCAGGGCAGTGAACCATCAAGAAACAGGTCAAAAGGCAAAGGACTACAAACCGCCGACCAAAGATTATACGAGACACAAACAGAACAAAAATATTAATTAAAACACTAAAGACTATGAAGAAACTGACATTCATCGCGGCTGCTGCGGCAGCAATGGTTCTTGCATCATGCGGTGGCAAGAAGGCAGAGGCTGACAAGACTCAGAACGACACCGTATCTTTCGAGCAGTCACAGATTGAGCAGAAGATTATGGTAGAGCTTGACTCTATCGCCAACATCTACACTAACCTTCCAGCCGTAGAGGGCGTATTCTCCAACGGAAAGATTGCTCTCTCTGACGATGAGATAAAGGCAAAGCCTACATACCTCATGGACACGAAGTCTATTGACAACCTCAGTCTGCTCTCTCAGAAGTACCGTGCCATCGGTGTTCTCTCTGTAGACGCAAAGATTGCCGAGCTCTACAAGATGGACCTCGATGCATACAAGGCTGCCATTGCCAAACTGGCTACTGACATCAACGACCCAAGCATCAAGTACAGCGACAAGTTTACTGCCGAGGATTTCAAGGCTCGTTATACCACTGCCAAGGATAATGGCCGCGTAAACTTCTTCTGGGAGACTGCTACCGCTGCCGTTATCGAGGAGCTTTACGTAATCTCACAGAACACCGACAAGTTCCTCCCTGCATTTGATGACAAGGCGGCTTCTGACCTTACATACCACATAGCACTGCTGAAGCTCTCTCTTGACGACCTCGGCGACTATGACAAGAACATCAAGAGCCTCGCTGAGATTCTCGCACCGCTGAACGAGCTCAACGCTATCAACGTAGCACAGCTCAAGGAGCAGCTCGCAAAGACGAAGCCTCAGATCGAGACTGCACGTGCACAGATCTTGAAGTAACGAAACTATTACATACTATGGGCGGTTCACAAGTAAACCGCCCCATACGAAATAAAGGCTGGCAGCACACTGCACATCGCAGTAGCTGCCAGCCTTTTTTATGTCAATATACCAGTAGTCTTATTATTTCCCCTTCTTCACCGCCTCGAGACAATGGAGCAACCATGCTCTGTCAGCTTCGTCATCAAGGAGCGGCAGGAGCTTTTCCACTACGTGCTCATGATACCATACGAGCCATTCATGCTCCTCCCTCGTTATCATATCCCACATGACAGGCGTCATGTCAATAGGACACAGAGTCAGAGGCTCCATGCGCAGAAAGTTGCCAAAGGCGGTCTCTTCGCCCGGAATAATCAGCATCGTGTTCTCTGTCCTTATACCAAACTTCCCCTCGAAGTACAGTCCCGGCTCGTCCGTCACCGTCATTCCAGCATGGAGCGGCGCAGGCATCCAGTTCATCCTTATGGAGTGCGGCCCCTCATGCACAGCGAGGTGTGCGCCAACGCCATGCCCCGTACCATGGAGATAGTTCATGCCAGCACGCCATACCACACTGCGGGCAATAGCGTCAATCTGCGTTCCTGTGCTACCGTCAGGGAACTGAAGCGTAGCAAGGGCTATGTTAGCTTTCAGAACAAGAGTGTATGCCTGGCGCATCTCGTCCGTTAGCGGACCGAGGGCGATGGTACGCGTGATGTCGGTAGTACCGTCAGCATACTGCGCACCGCTGTCTATGAGTATCAGTCCCTCAGGTTTCAGACTGGCGTCACTCTCTTTCGTAACAGCATAATGCACAATAGCCCCATGGGCGTTATATCCCGCAATAGTATTGAAAGACAGCTCTTCAAACATAGGATTAAGGGCTCGCAGGCTCTCCAGCTTGTCGCTGACGGTCAGCTCCGTCTGTCCGCCAGCCTCAATAGCGGGCTTCAACCAGCGCAGGAACTTCACCGTCGCCACGCCATCGCGCAGCATTGACTGGCGGAAGCCCTCTATCTCGGCAGCGTTCTTCACTGCCTTCATGCCGACAAGGGGCGACGGCATGTCCACAGCTTTACCTTTTATTATATTGTACAGAGAGAAACAGGTGGTCTTGCTGTCGCACATCATGCGCTCCTCCTTATGCTCTCGCAGAAAATCCGCAAAGCCATCGTACGGCAGCACTGTCACATCAGCTTCCTTCAGCTGCCCTACGGCTTCAGCAGTTAGACTCTCAGGATTTACGAAGAGGCATACACTGTCCATCCCCACATAAAGGAATGACATGAAAACCGGTGTGTACGTCACGTCACAGCCACGCAGGTTCATGGCCCATGCTATGCTCATAAGGTCGGTAGTGATATGCGACTGGCATCTTTCTGCCCTCAGCACCGCTCTGATGCGCTCTATCTTGTGCGCTACGGTCTCACCAGCGTACTCCACTGGGTGCACCCTTATCTCGCCTGTAGGCACAGCAGGGCGGTCCTTCCATATCATGCGCATGGCGTCATAATTGGTGCGCACGGTGACGCCCCCTAACCTGCGGAGCTCACTTTGCATAGCCACCACCTCGTCATAACTCATCACCATACCGTCCACTGCCACGCAGGTGCCACCATAGGCGGAGAGCTTCCGCGCTATCCACTGCATGACAGTCGGCGTATCTGCCAGTCCCTCCTTCATGAGTTCATAGCCAGTGCCCTGCAACTGCTGCGCAGCCTGGAGGAAATAGCGTGAGTCCGTCCATAGCGCAGCCTCCGTCTGCGTCACCACCGCAGTGCCAGCAGAACCCGTGAAACCACTGATCCACTGACGTGACTGCCAGTGGCGAGCAGGATACTCACTGTCATGAGGGTCGGTACTCGGAAAGATAATAATGTCAATGCTCTCCGCCCGCATCTCGCGGCGCAGAGCTTCCAAACGTTCTATGATAGTTTTCATGAAATATTACCATTTTGTAAAGTCTATTTTGCAAAGTTACTTTAATTTCACTGCTACGACAAAAGAAATGTAAAATAATTTCGTCAATAGCATATTTTTTACTAATTTTGCAAGAGAAACCAAAAGAAATAAGGATAATATCACTTTAATTATTTTTTTATTATGAAATTTTTGACAGACGAAAAACTCGTTATCGTTGGAGCTGGTGGTATGATTGGCTCAAACATGGTTCAGTCAGCACTGATGCTTGGTCTTACTCCAAACATCTGCCTTTATGATATTTTTGAGCCAGGTGTACACGGTGTAGCTGACGAGATGGCTCACTGCGCATTCCCAGGCGCTAACATCACATGGACCGTTGATCCTAAGGTAGCATTCACAGGTGCCAAGTACATCATCTCTTCAGGTGGTGCTCCACGTAAGGAGGGTATGACCCGTGAGGACCTTCTCAAGGGTAACTGTCAGATAGCAGCTCAGTTTGGTGACTTCATCAAGGAGTACTGCCCAGACGTAAAGCACGTTGTTGTTATCTTCAACCCTGCTGACGTTACCGCTCTTACAGCACTTATCCACTCTGGTCTGAAGCCAAATCAGATGACTTCTCTCGCAGCTCTCGACTCTACACGTCTGCAGCAGCAGCTCGCTATGGAGTTCGGCGTACAGCAGGACAAGGTTACTGGCGCACACACCTACGGTGGTCACGGTGAGCAGATGGCTGTATTCGCTTCTCAGGTTAAGGTAGACGGCAAGCCTCTCTCTGAGCTTCCTCTCTCTGCTGAGCGTTGGGAAGAGATCAAGCACAACACTATCCAGGGTGGTTCTAACATCATCAAGCTCCGCGGTCGCTCTTCATTCCAGAGCCCTGCATATCAGGCTGTGAAGATGATTGAGGCTGCTATGGGTGGCGACAAGTTCACTCTCCCTGCAGGCTGCTACGTTAACTGCGACAAGTGTGGTTACAAGAACGTTATGATGGCTATGCCTTCTACTATCGATGCTAACGGTGTTAGCTTCACTAAGCCGGAGGGTACCGCTGAGGAGATGGCTGCTCTTAACTCTTCATACGAGCACCTCCAGAAGATGCGCGATGAGATTATCTCTCTCGGCATCATCCCTGCAGTAGCAGACTGGAAGACCCTCAACCCTAACCTCTAAACGATAATCGTTTCAGAAAGAAACTTATACGTTACCCAACCCAACACACGGCGCACCACTGTTCATCAGAACTCTGGTGCGCTTTTTTCATATCCATCCAGCACACAGCTTTTTTTTCATGATGACACTTTTTCTTCTCTTTTCGTGTCATCATGGTTTTCTACCCCTTCGCTACATTCGCATATTTGAAATCACAAGCCATCCGAACGGCTACAGCGCATTCTCGCATAAAGTTTACTTCTCTCATTATCAAGCAAATACATTTTTATTATAAAAAAGAAGGTGCGTATAACACATAAAAAATAGCCTTTTTCACGAAGTAAAAGCATAGTTAGCGCATTGTAAAAGGATAGCAATCGCACTGCGAAAGCATAGTGATCACACCGTGAAAGGATAGCGATTGCAGAATGAGCCATCGTCAGAGTGGTTTTCATAGCAAAAAGAAGTCGCGGAAATCCCTATTTCTCATCTCGCCGCTAACAAGAGGAAAAAGCAGGAAGAAAGCAGGAATGGCGAAAAACAAGCAAAGTGTCAAACAGCCTTTATGGTTGGGAAAGGGAAAAATGTGCTGCTTTATACAATATATAAGATGTGAGAGCGTTATTTAGTATAGGAAAGTTCTATAAATGACAAAGTGTAGAACACCCCTTCATGTATAACCAAAACAATTATTATCTGCTAAGACATAGCACAATGAAAAGAATATTATTAGCCGTTTTTATCGCTTTTATGAGTATCGGCAGCACCATGGCACAGTCTTCAATGACCGATGACCAGGTGATGCAGTTTGTCGTGACTGAACATAACCAGGGCACTTCACAAGCAAAGATAGTGCAGAAACTGATGGAGAAAGGCGTGAACATCAATCAGATAAGGCGGGTAAGGCAGAAATATGAGAAACAGATAAAGTCGCAGGGCATGGGTGCCGTAGCTGATGATGCGGTGAATAAGACCGACAAAATCATGCGTACCAACAACGGAAAGTCGAAACAGGAACGTTACGCAAGGAATACAAGCATGAATGATGATGCCAGTGCAGAACTGATGGCGGACGAAGCTGATGCACATGACAAGACCGTAAGGCTTAGCACTCCGAGGCAGAATGTGGAGGAGACACTGTTCAAGGGACACAAGGTCTTCGGCAGAGACATCTTCAACAATACCGAACTGACCTTCGAACCTGCCATGAATATTGCCACCCCACAGAACTATGTAGTGGGTCCTGGCGACAATGTGAAGGTGGACATATATGGTGCTTCGCAGAAGTCGGATGTCTACACGGTGAGTCCTGACGGTGACATTACCATAGAGGGCTACGGACCTATCAATATAAGTGGACTGACCATGAGTCAGGCCAACGCACGTCTGCGCTCCACATTGGGCAGCAGATACAGCAGCAGCCGCATAAAGATGAGCCTCGGACAGACACGTACTATCACCGTGAACGTGATGGGCGAGGTGAAGACACCGGGCACATTCACGCTCTCAGCCTTTGCAAGCGTCTTCCACGCACTCTATATGGCGGGCGGCATAAGCGAGATAGGTACGCTGCGTAACATCAAGGTGTATCGCGCAGGCAAGCTCATGACCGTGGTGGACATCTATGACTACATACTCAATGGCAAGCAGAAGGGCAACATCCGACTGGCTGACAATGATGTGATAGTAGTAGGACCATACGACTGTATGACCAGCATCGTGGGCAAGGTGAAACGCCCTATGTACTATGAAATGAAGAAGAACGAGAGCATTAGCTCACTGCTGAAGTATGCAGGCGGCTATGAGAGCGATGCTTACACGAAGAGCATACGCGTGGTGCGCAATAATGGCACACGCCGTTCCGTATATAACGTCAACGAGTTTGATATGTCATCATTCAAGGTATCAGACGGTGACGAAGTGAGCGTAGACTCCATCCTCGACCGTTTCGAGAATATGGTAGAGGTGAAAGGTGCCGTGTTCCGCCCCGGAATGTACCAGCTTGGCGGTGATGTCACCACGGTGCGTGGACTCCTCAGCCAGTGCGACGGAGTGACGGAAGATGCCTTCACCGCCCGTGGCGTGATGCACCGTATGAATGCCGACCGCACACTGAAGGTGATAAGCCTTGATATAGAAGGCATAATGAACGGCACCACACCTGACGTGCCGTTGCAGAACGAGGACGTAATCTTCATACCTACAAAGACAGAGAGTCAGACAGAGCGCACCATTACCATACATGGCGAGGTGCAGTATCCGGGCGTCTACCGCTATGCGGACAATGAGACGCTGGAAGACTTCGTGCTCCAGGCTGGCGGTCTGAAAGAGACGGCATCAACAGTGAAGGTGGACGTGGCGCGACGCATTTACGACTCCAAGGCAACCTCTACCGACTCGCTCATTGCCAAGACCTACAGCTTCGCACTGAAGGAAGGCTTCGTGGTCGACGGTGAACCGGGCTTCGTGCTCCAGCCATTTGACGAGGTGTACGTACGCCGAAGCCCTGGCTATGCCACACAGCAGAATGTGAACGTCATTGGCGAGGTGAACTTCCCAGGTTCGTATACTCTCACTAAGCGTGAGACTCGCCTCTCAGACGTACTCAAAGCTGCGGGCGGAGCGACACTGACGGCATACGTGAAGGGAGCGCGACTGGAGCGCACCATCACCGACGAGGAGAGGCTCCGCATGCAGCAGGTGCTCAAGATGGCACAGCGAAAGAGTGACGACAAGGACTCTATCAACACGCAGATGCTTGACCTCGGAGAGAAATACTATGTAGGCATACATCTCGACAAGGCACTTGCACAGCCAGGCAGCGACTACGACCTCGTGCTGCGTGAGGGAGACCGCATCATCGTGCCAGAATATACCAACACCGTGAAAATCAGTGGTGAGGTGCTCTATCCTAACACCGTGGCATATAAGAAAGGTGAGAGTGCCAAATACTATGTCAATCAGGCAGGCGGCTTCGGTCAGCGTGCGAAGAAGAAACACACCTACATAGTGCACATGAACGGAACGGTGAACCAGATGGGCAAGGGCGACAAGCCAACTCCTGGCTCGGAGATAATAGTACCGACAAAGCCTAAGACCGATGCTGCGCAGATATCACAGTGGCTCGCCATAGGCACGTCAACAGCATCAATAGCAACGATGATTGCCACTATAGCAAATTTGATTAAGTAGTTTTTTAGTTGTTTGGTTATTTAGTTTTTTAGTTGTTTGGTTGATAGGAACGTTCTTTCAACAGAACATTCCATAGAAGCAAGCTGTGTGGTCAGGAAATCCGCATACATACAGCAAAACCAAACAACTAAACGACCAAACGACCAAACAACTAAACAACCAAACAACCAAACAACCAAACAACCAATATGAAAATAGCAGTAGCAGGAACAGGATATGTAGGCCTTAGCATGGCCACTCTCCTTTCACAACATAACGAAGTGGTAGCGGTAGACGTAGTACCAGAAAAGGTGGAGAAGATAAACAAGCGCATCTCCCCTATACAAGATGAGTACATAGAGAAGTTCTTCGCGGAAAAAGAGCTGAACCTCACCGCCACGCTCGATGGTGCAGCAGCGTACAAGGATGCAGACTTCGTGATTATAGCGGCACCAACGAACTATGACTCGGAGACAAACTGCTTCGACACACACTGCATCGAAGACGTGATAGACCTCGTGCTCAGCACAGGATCAAAGGCCACAATGGTCATCAAGTCCACCATCCCCGTGGGCTATACAAGGAGTCTGTACGTAAGATACGCACAGCAGTTCAAGCAGCAAGGCTGCGACTGCTCGCAGAAGCTGCGACTGCTCTTCTCGCCAGAGTTCCTGCGCGAGAGTAAGGCACTATATGACAACCTCTACCCGTCACGCATCATAGTGGGATATCCAAAGCTCATAGACAATGAAGAGAACGCTGCAGAGAACGCCGCCATCAGAGAGATAGCTGGTAATCACCTTGAGGATGCCGCCCATACCTTTGCCAACCTCCTCGTGGACGGTGCATGCAAGGAGGACATCGACGTGCTCTTCATGGGTATGAAGGAAGCAGAGGCTGTAAAACTCTTTGCCAATACCTACCTCGCACTGCGCGTGTCATACTTCAACGAGCTTGATACCTATGCTGAGATGAAAGGACTTGACACGCAGGCGATAATACAGGGCGTAGGACTTGACCCGCGCATTGGCACCCATTATAATAATCCATCCTTCGGTTATGGAGGCTACTGCCTGCCTAAGGACACCAAGCAGCTGTTGGCAAACTATCGCGATGTGCCACAGAACATGATGACCGCCATCGTGGAGTCAAACTGCACGAGGAAGGACTATATAGCCGATGCCGTGCTGAAGAAAGCTGGCTACTACGCCTACAGCACCAACAACCAGTACGGCTGCACCGACAGCGAGAAGCAGACAGTGATAGGCGTGTACCGCCTCACCATGAAGTCCAATTCCGACAACTTCCGCCAGTCTGCCATACAGGGAATCATGAAGCGCATAAAGGCGAAGGGCGCAACGGTGATAATATACGAGCCGACCCTACAGGATGGCACCACCTTCTTCGGGTCAAAGGTAGTCAACGACATCGAGGAGTTCAAGAAGCAGAGCAATGCCATCATAGCCAACCGCTACAACGCCATCCTTGACGATGTAAAAGAAAAAGTATACACCCGCGACCTCTTTGGAAGAGACTAAAGGGGATGATATACTATACAGAGCATTTCCAACATTGATAAAACATTTAACGGTGGCGTTTTCCTGAGCCACCATTAACGACAATGGCAGAAGAAAATAACAGCAAGAACTTGATAGACCTTGGAGAGATATTCAAGACGCTTTACAGAAAGAAACGTGTGTTCTTCATCATGTGGCCAATAGTGGCAGTACTTGCATGCCTATGGGTATTCCCGCAACCACGATATTACGACTGCAGCGTGGCGCTTGCCCCAGAAACAAGCGGTGAAGACATAGGAGGAGGATTATCGTCAATCGCCTCCAACTTCGGTATCTCGCTTGGAGGCGGAAGCAATGACGCTATCTATCCGGTATTGTATCCAGAACTCATGGAGTCAAACGACTTCGTGGCAGGCCTTATGAACATAAAGGTGACAACGGATGACGGCAGCGTATCCACCGACTATTATACGTATCTTGCAAAGCACCAGAAGAAGAACTGGCTGACACAGCCCTTCAACAAGGCAAAGAACTCAATCAAGAAAATGTTCTCGTCCAAGAAACCATCTGGACCATCAAAGGATAGAAAATTGAACTCTTTCAAACTATCGGAGTATGATTACGGACTTTTCGAGAATGTGAAGGAGAAAATTACATGTTCTGTAGACAAGAAAACGACGGTTATAACAATAACGGTGAGAGATCAGGACCGCCTTGTAGCTGCCACGATGGCAGACTCTGTAAGGCAGCGCTTGCAGGACTTCATTACCGACTACAGAACTCGCAAGACACGCCTTGACGTGCAGCACTACCAGCACCTCACGGATAGCGCAAACCTTGAGTACCGCTCTGCCGTGAACGTGTATGCCCAATTCTGCGATGCCAACCAAGACATCATACTCCAGAGTCAGCAGTCAAAGCGTGACGAACTAGAAAACGAGATGCAGTTGAAATACAACACCTACACAGCGATGGCGGCACAGCTTGAGGCGATGAAAGCCAAACTGCAGGAGCGCACACCAGCCTTTACAGTGTTGAAGAGTGCCACAGTGCCAATACTCCCTGCTGGACCTAAGAGAGTTATATTCGTTGTGGGAATGTTAGTGCTCGCCACTATTGTTACTGCAGGATGGTGCTTGAAAGACATTCTGAGAGAAATCTTCCAAAAAGACAGAAACGCAAACAAGGCGGTATACAAGATTGTGGAGTGTTAATACTTACTGATAATGCAGTTTGGCATAAGTGGTAAATATTTGGTAATATACTATGCAGTACTGTTGCTAGTAATGATGTCATGGACGGACTACGATAGTTTTCCGCCCATGATATTGCGTATATTCTATCTTCTGGCAGTCTTCGCCCCAGGACTGTTAGACAAGAACGGTCTCGTTCCCGCTGCACTTACCTGTTTCTGGGGCATCGCAGTCAATGGATATGCCTATTCTTATATGCCCACTCAAGTGTTCTTGTACGTAGGCATGCTGGTGATTTCCTTGTTTATCATACATCGTTATGACAAGCCGGTGATGGCATTCCGTGGATATCTGCTGCCAGTCGTTTTCTGTCTGTATGTCTCTGCCCGCAATCTGATGGAGACTACCTCGATAGAAAATTTGACATGGGCATCGCTCTTGTTCATACTCTTTCCCCTTTTCATGTCTGATAATGATGCCACAAATGAGCGGAAGATGTCGTGGGCGTTTATGGTGATGACGTCGGTGCTGTCTTTCTACTGCTTCACCACGCAGGAACTGTTTGCTGGTCAGTATGGAGCTGCAGGTACAGAGATGGCATCACGAAGTGGATGGACAGACCCTAACTACTTGTCAATGATAGTAGGTATGGGAGCGGTGATAGGCTTCAGGAACTTTCTAAGAATAAGGCGTGTGGATAGAACCACAGCCATGTTGTCGCTAGTGGCCTTCTTTATGGCGGTGCCTGCAATGCTGTTGTTGGTCTCAAGAGGTGGTTTGTTGTGCCTCTGTGGTGGTATTGCCACTCTTATGACGTTCTCTGAGATAAAGTTAAAATACAAGGTGGGGGCTGTTACGTTAATAGTTATCTTCCTTGTCATATTGTACACTAATGATTTTCTCACCATGCTTGAGGAAAGAATGAATTCTGATGGAGGCGGTTCCAATGATGAACGACTGTGGATATTGCAGCATCGGTTTGAGGCTTTCTTTGACAGTACGCCACTATATTGGCTTTTCGGCTATGGCATGGAAAACGGGATGCATCTTGGACTGCCTTATAAGATGGGCAGCCATAATGATTATGTCAGTTTTATGGCAGAGTATGGTCTTGTAGGTCTTATGATGTTCCTTGGCATGCTGGCACTTCCTCTTTATAATATGAGAAGAGACAGCAAGGTGTGGGCAGACATTATGGCGTATATGGCATACATACTTCTAGCATGCCTTACACTCGAACCTTTTGCTTTTGGCGTATGGGTGTATTACGTCTTCCTGCTCTTCATAATAGTGGTGGTGAGAAGTGATATCGCAAGACAGCGGAGTGATAGAAACAAGAAAGGCATTGCCGCACTGGTAGAAGAGAATATCGACGATTTTAAGAACACAAGAAAAGAAAATCATGACAGAAGTGTCGAAGAAAAATAATACCATAGCAAAGAATACATTGTTCCTCTATCTAAGGATGTTCTTTGTGCTTGGGGTGTCATTGTATACTACTAGGGTGGTGTTCAATGTACTTGGTGTTGTTGACTATGGCATCTACAATGTAGTCAGCGGCTTCGTACTTCTCTTTTCCTTTCTCAATACCTCCTTGGCAAACGGAGTGCAGCGCTATTACAATTACTGTATAGGCAGAAAAGGGGAATATTCAGTGACAGATGTGTATAATATATCTTTGCTGATACAACTCATTTTCGGAATGGTGCTTGTGCTTGTCATAGAGCTTGGAGGTCTGTGGTATATGGACCACTATATGATGATACCACCAGAGAGACTGGTTGCAGCCAAGTGGGTGTTCCATACGGGCGTGTTGTCGTTGTTCCTCGTGATAATGCAGATACCGTATAGCGCAGCAGTCATAGCCTATGAGAAGATGGACTATTATGCCATTGTCAATATAGTGGATGTGGTGGCAAGACTTGTTGCCATCATTGTGCTGCCTTGTATTGATGTTGACAAGCTCGCGCTGTATGGCTGTCTCCTCTTGATGATAAACGTGCTTGACCTTGCCATGTATGCAGGATATTGCAAGTTGCAGTTCAGGGGCATAGTGCTGGCGTTGAAATTCAGGTCCAAATTATTTCGTGACATGTTGGAATTCTCAGGTTGGAATATTTTCGGCACGTTTTCATTCATGTTACAGACTCAGGGAATGAACCTCCTACTTAATGGATGGTTCGGCCCCGTGCTGAATGCAGCGAGAGGAGTTGCCAATATGGTGCAGGCGGCTGTACAGGGATTTCAGGGCAACATTGTACTTGCATTCCGCCCGCAGATAGTGCAGTCGTATGCAGAGGGAGATAATGGAAGAGTAACCGTGATGTTCAATTGGCTATCCAAGATATCATACGTCATGTTGCTTGTCATAATAACACCGTTGACGCTTGAACTTCACCAAATCCTTGGCTTCTGGTTGGGCGACAAGGTGCCGGCGGAGACATATATATTCACTACGCTTGTGCTTGTCAACACATTGTTAAGCAGTCTGAATACGCCTGTTACGCAAGTAATCCACGCCACAGGACGCATGAAACTGTATCAGATAGCAGTGGGAACTATAATCTGTTTGTCGCTGCCAGCGGCATGGTTGTCATTAAAGATGGGATGCGAACCGTATAGCGTGTTTGTAGTCTGCATTCTCTTTACGCTGGTAAACCAGACAGTCAGCATTATTGTGCTAAAAAGATATTTCCCAATAAATATCAGAAAGTATGTATGCGGCACAATCATCCCGCTTCTTGTTGTTACGCTATTGACGCCAGTTGCAGGTTGGTATCTCTGTTGGGTGATGGACGAGTCGTTCCTTCGACTCATCATAGTGGGAGTTGTGTCTGTATGTACGTGCCTCGCACTGTCATATTATCTACTGTTGAATAGTAGTGAGCGCTGCGTAATAGTGTCATTCGTTCAAAACAAAATAAGGAAATCATGATATCAGAATTATTGAAATGGCGCAGAATGCGCATAGCTAAAGCCAATGTCATGGCTAATGCCACCATGCTGGGAAAGGATCACAAACTCAGTGAAAATTCTTATATTCAACTGCAGGATGGAGCAACAAAAGACTCTGTCGTACTGGAAGACAACGTCTGGATGTTTGGAAATATCAGCGTTCAGGACAAAGGTAAGGTCATCATGCATGAATGTTCCAAAATAGATGAGACCACATCTATACTCTGTGTTGAACGTGTCGAGATTGGTGCATACACTGCGGTAGCAAACGATACTGTCATATGTGATAACAACAACCATCCTATTAGTCCAGCGTTTCGCAGGAAGATGCGTACAACTCCGATAGGTGATGACATGAGGATGTGGAAACATTCTGACCATGCACCTATCATAATAGGAGAGAATGTGTGGATAGGCTCACATGTGAGGATATGCAAAGGAGTGACAATCGGTGACAATTCCGTAATTGGTGCTAATTCCGTGGTCACCAGGAGCATACCAGCTAACTGCATAGCCGTGGGCAATCCTGCAAAGGTTGTCAAGACTGACATAGACAAAATGGACCAGTAAGTTGTCTGCAAGTTATTATAAAGTCTGAGAATTGATATCTGCTAGCATATAGAAATCATACATATAAACGTACATGAAGAAAAAGAGCATCCTTTTCGTAATAAACACTCTGACCACAGGAGGTGCCAATTCTTCACTCTCTGCATTATATGCGAGGATGAACGGGGATTATGACATAAAGGTGTTCGCTTTGTGTCATGACGGGAATGCTGGGTCACATGGATTTTCAAGTGTGCTGTTACCAAAGGATAGAACTGTTGACGCTTTCTTCGGGGACTTTGCGATGGCAACGAGAAGCAATATTCTTTACAAACTGTGTGTAAAGATATTGCGTCGTTTGTGTAACATGTTTCGTATAGACTTGGAGAGAATCGTGTACCAACGGGCAGTAAAGACTCTTGAGAAAAGGTATCAGTTCGATGTGGTAGTGGCTTTCCAGGAAGAGGCATCAGCACTCTTTGCCAGTACCTTCAACTGTAAGAAGAAAGTGGCATGGATACATTGTGACTTCACCAAAGGATATCCCCGTAACAATGCGTATATATACAAACATTACGGTAGGATAGTATTCGTGTCGCGTTATACGGAGAAACAGTTTCTAAAAAAGTTCCCGCATTATCAGGGAAAAACCACGTTTGTTTATAATTTTCTTGACGAGCTGCGTATCATCAAACTGTCAAAGGAACCTATAACCGATATTGACATGACCTTGGAGGATGGATTCCTCAACATTCTCTCGTTGGGAAGAATCGTTCCCCTGAAGCGTTTCAGTATGATACCGCAGATTGTTTCTGAGATAAAAGCCAATGGCTGCAAGGTGAGGTGGATAATACTTGGTCCGCGTTTCGATGAAGAAGAGTTCGTGAAACTGACGGACAATATCCGTAAGTACGGTGTGAAAAAGGAGGTCGTTTGGTTAGGCGGAAAGGACAATCCGTATCCTTATATATCAAAATCACAGTTATGCGTGGCACTTTCTACCACAGAAGCATGCCCGATGGTATTCAATGAAGCGCGTGTGCTGGGGGTTCCTATCGTCAGTACGGACTTTGGTTCGGCGTATGAGTTTGTTAATAGCGGAAAGGACGGATACATATGCCCAATAGAGCACATTGCCACCACTATCTGCAAGTTATACAATGATACGGAATGTTATTGTAACATTCGTAAAAATGCAGGCACGCATTATATTAATAACGAGGAGATAAGTGCCAGATTGCATGCTATACTCTACTGAAAAACGAAATAAAAGATGAAAGTACTGTATATATCCAGACATAATCCGTTTGCTACCACAGGAGGAGGGGATATGGCATCTCATGCCTATCTGAAGGCTTTTAGCAGACTTGCAAAAGGCAATATTGATGTATGTATCGCTTCATATATACAAGAAGAGGATGCAGATATAAAGACAAAGCATATATACCGTGTTCCGCCAAGAAGTATGCTGCAGAAATGTCTTTCCGTCTTTACTGGCGAGACGCATCGGTATTCCGCTTTTGTCAAGGCATTGTTGGCAAAGGATGCAGAATATGACATGTGCGTGTTTGACCATAGTTCTATTGCAGGAACTTTGGTCAGTTATGTCAACGCGATGAACATCAAAACAGTGACGATACATCATAACTTTGAAGCAGCATACTATAGAGACAATTCTGGCTTCATGGAGAGGACGCTGTTCCTGCGACATGTGAAAGCCTGCGAGAAAAGGGCATATAAGGAAAGCGCATATAATCTTTTCCTTTCTGACAGCGACAGGAAGCAGTTCTTGGACGTATATGGAGACTGCATGGGGAGAAAAGAGATAATCGGAGTATTTAATTACTACAAGGAGGAACTTGATTTTCGTGACAGAAAAAATGACCTGGAGCATCTACGGTTTGCTATTACTGGAACGATGTCAAACTATCAGACTGTAGACGGTGTGGTGGACTATCTCGAGGCGTATCATCATCTGCTGCCGGTAGGTTCTAAAGTAATTATTGCTGGGCGTAATCCATCAGAGAAAATCTATCATGCTGCAGCCAGATATGATAATGTGAAGATTATTGCCAATCCAGAAAACATGCAGGATATATTGGCTGAGGCAGACATGTATATATGTCCGATAAAGCTTGGTAGCGGGGTAAAACTACGTGTTCTTGATGCAATAAAGGCTGGACTGCCTATACTTTGTCATGATGTGTCATACAGAGGATACGAACTCTTCGACGAAACTTGTGTAGAGGAGTATCATGATCCAGACGAATTTTCTGCATCTCTTGCGAGAATGGCAGACCGTTTGAAGAACAGGGAGTGTACTGCCGCAGCGTTTATAGAAGCTTATGAGAATACTTTTACATTCGATGCAGGATATAGAAGATTGCAGAGCATTATAATCTGAGATTGCGCTGAATACCACCCTGACCTCAAAAGAAGTAAGATAAAACTATATGTCAAACACCAAGAAGATACTCCTTGCCTCAATTATGGCGTCACATTACCGTTCGCTCATCTATCGGTTGATGGACGAGGAACTGCATTGCGACTTCGTTTTCGGTAAAGAACACTCTACGGTGAAGACTCTCGACCTTTCGAAACTCTCGCATGTAGTGACACTGCCTAATAGACATATAGGGGGGAGTAACTTCTATTATCAGCCGTCTTTCAGTGGTATTGCGAAGAGGTATGATGTCGTTATCAACGATCTCGGCATCTTCTGCCTTTCTGCCTGGTGGTTGCTGCTCGTGGCAAAGATAAGAGGACAGAAGGTATATCATTGGGACCACGGATGGTATGGCAGGGAGTCACAGGCGAAGAAAATACTGAAGAGAATGTATTTCGCACTTGCTGACGGGGCGTTCATCTACGGGCAGTATGCCTGTGACTTGATGAAGAAGAATGGCTTCAATGCCGACAAGCTGCATGTCATACACAATTCCTTGGGTTATGACCGACAGTTGGAGATAAGAAAAACAGTTGTTCGCTCTGCTATCTACAGGGAACACTTTGGTAATGCTAACCCAGTGCTCTGCTTCATAGGCCGACTTACCAGCGTGAAGAGGATAGACTATATTGTCAAGGCACTTCATGTAATGAAGCAGAAGGGCACGATGTGCAACCTCGTTGTAATCGGAGATGGTGAGGAGCGTGCCAATATTGAGAACTTGGCGGAGACATTAGGGGTAAAGGAACAGGTGTGGATGTACGGTCCTTGCTATGACGAGGCGGTCAATGCCAACCTTATTTATAATGCGGATTTGTGCGTCAGTCCGGGCAATGTTGGGCTGACGGCAATGCACGCCATGATGTTTGGCTGCCCCGTTATAACTCATAACGACTTCAAATGGCAGATGCCAGAGTTCGAGGCTATAACCGATGGCAGGACGGGCACGTTCTTCAAACGCGATGATGTCAATGATATGGCAGCCTCGATACTTGGTTGGTTGAAGAGTCATGGAGAAGCAAGAGAAGAGGTGAGGAAGGCTTGTTTCAAGGAGATTGATGAGAATTGGAACCCTCACAAACAGTTGGAAGTGATAAAGAAGGTAATATATGAGTAGACTATATATGCAGATACGCACTGCACTTCGCGGTATGTTCCTCTCTGCCGTAGGCACATTCCGCAAACCTTCACCATGTGTACATATTCTGAACGGACACATGGTGGACTGGCATCACGATGATGATGCGGACGGAGAGCGTTTCGCCCGTATGCTGAAAGAATTGCACAAGTACTGCGACTTCGTGAACTTCGAGGATGCAGTGCGCATGATAGTGAATAGGCAGACGGTACAACGACCTGCCGTAGCCTTTTCTTTTGACGACGGATGGCGCGACTGTTATACGCAGATAGCACCGCAGTTGGAGAAGTATGGCGTCAATGCCATGTTCTTCATCAATCCCAACTTCGCAACGGCAGCAGAAGAAAAGAATGAAGAGTATATAGAGAACTTTACCGTAAACGTGACGAAGAGTCCTGGCAAGCACCCCATGACGTGGATGCAGATAAAGGAACTGCGGCAGAGGGGCTTCCTGATCGGAGCGCATACCATGGACCATTACTGCATTAATGACGACAATATCGCTGAGTTGGAGCATCAGATAGGCGACTGCCGGAAGGCTATCGAGGAGAAGTTAGGGGAGCCATGCGAGTACTTCGCCTTCCCTTACGGCAAGCTGGAGCATGCCAATCCAAAGTCCATAGAGATAGCTTGCAGGCACTACACCTACGTGTTCTCGCAGAGTGACCACCGCCATTACTTCTCGTTTGACGGAAAAGTAATTAACCGTAGGCACTTTGAGTCTTTCTGGCCCGTAAGCCATGTGATGTATTTCCTCAGCGCAATGCGACACTAACAGACATGCCAAGACTACTTATTATCAACATAACACGCAACCAAGGCTCTACTGGCAAGATAGCGGAGCAGACAGGTCTTTTGATGAAACAACGTGGATGGGAGGTATTCCTGGCCCATGGAGCGCGCTTCCTCAGCCCTTCTGCGTTGGAGACATACCAGATACAGAGCGTCAGAGGAGAGTATCTCCATGCCTTGAAGAGCATGCTACTTGATGCAGACGGACTGGGTTCAGATGCTGCTACAAAGAGACTGGTAGAGTATATCAAGGAGATAAAGCCGGACGTGATACATATACACAATCTGCATGGCTATTATGTGAACTACAAGGTGCTGTTCACCTACCTCAACGCTACGAGCTTCCCTGTTGTCATAACCATGCACGACTGCTGGTATCTCACTGGCCACTGCGTGCATTTCGTTACTGCCGACTGCAGCAGGTGGCTGACAGGCTGTGGTAACTGCCCGCAGATACACAGTGTGCCGAGGTCGTTGTTCGTGGACAATTCTGCGAGGAACTACCGTCTCAAACGGCAGTTGATAGCGGCAAATAAGCATCTTACCATCGTCTGCGTGTCGCAATGGCTTGAGCAGTACGTAAGGCAGTCGATGTACAAGGAGCATGACATAAGGCTGATACATAACGGTATAGACCTTGACGTGTTCCGCCCTGCCGCATCGGTGCACAATAAACGCATCCGCATACTGGGCATAGGCAACCCGTGGAGCAAGGCAAAGGGGCTGTATGACATCTTCAAACTGCGCTCCATCCTGCCGGAAAAGGATTATGAGATAGTGCTTGTAGGACTGTCGCCCAAGCAGCTGAAGGCACTGCCGGAGGGCATAACGGGGCTTCCACCTACGTATAATCAGCAGGAGCTGGCGAGGATTTATTCACATAGCGACATCTTTATAAATCCTACCTATGCAGATACTTTCCCCACAACGAATATAGAGGCGATAGCGAGCGGACTGCCCGTGGTGACATATCGCACTGGGGGCTCGCCTGAAACGATAAGCAGTGACACTGGTATTGTGGTAGAGCAAGGCGACGTGGAGGCGCTGGCAGCAGCCATAAAGCACCTGAGGGAACACCCGATACCACGGGAGCACTGCCGCAAAAGAGCAGAGACGCTATATAACAAGGACGAGAGATTCGCCGACTACGTAAACTTGTACGAGTCTTTGATACAACACATAAAAAGTTAATTCACATGACCATATCACTCATAACCACGACATATAACAGCGCAGAAACCTTGCGCGATACCTTCGAAGCCGTATTGGCGCAGACGTATAAGGACATTGACTACTGGGTTATAGACGGTGGCTCAAAAGATGGAACCGTTGAGATAATCAAGGAATATGAGCCGAAATTCAATGGACGCATGCACTGGTTGTCTGAGAGAGACCGCGGACTGTATGATGGAATGAACAAAGGCATTGAGCGGGCATCGGGCGATGTGGTGGGAATTATCAACAGTGACGACTTCTTTACATCGCATGATGTACTGGAAACCGTAGCAAAGGCGTTCAAGGATGATACCTCTTATGAGCTCGATGCAGTGTATGGAGACATTCATTTCGTCCATGCTTATAACCTTGACAAGTGCGTGCGTTACTATAGTTCCAAGAACTTCCGTCCGTGGCTAATGCGCTTTGGCTATATGCCCGCCCATCCATCGTTCTATGCAAGGACAGAGGTGTACCGCAAATATGGGCTTTATTCCCTTGACTACAAGTTGGCGGCAGACTATGATATGATGGTGCGCCTGCTGTGCAAGGAGCGCATCAACGCACGGTATATAGAAAAAGACTTCGTTACCATGCGTACGGGAGGTGCCAGCACAAGCAGTATCAAGCACCGGATGCTGCTTACCAAGGAGGATGCCAAGGCGTGCCGTAAATACGGTATATACTCTAACTTCCTCCTATGTTCAGTCAAGTATTTCACAAAGATGTTCGAGTTTATCTAACTGATATTTTTGAATACATATTAATAAAGCCTTGATGGCGCATAGACTGTATGTCATATGCTCCATCAAGGCTTTTGTTATGTCTCTAAGTAAGTGTCTTTACAAAAAAAAACTGCGTTTGTACTCTATGCCCGAATCTTTCTCCTTGCGTGCTATGAAGATATTGATTACGAAGTGCATGATACAGAACAGTACCACGTCAAAGAGCAGAATGAGCGTCTGGCTCAGATATGCCGCAATGAAATAGTTTGATGCTATGAACGTGATGTCGAGCAGAAGAATAGCCGCCATGGTCTGATGTCCGTTCAGTCCAGCACGCAGCAGCTTGTGATGGATATGGTTTTTGTCGGGCAGGAAAGGGTTTCTACCGTCCCTAATACGTGATGCAAAGACACGTACCACGTCAAACATCGGTATCACAAGCGTACTAATTGCAACAATGCCGATATTGTGGAAGTGTGGATTCCATACTGGGTCGCGCTGCCAGAAGTGCAACACAAGGAATGCCAGGGTATATCCTAACGTCAGCGAGCCTGCATCACCCATGAATGTCTTGTACTTCTTACTGAACACGTTGAAGTAGAAGAATGCCGCCACCACGCCTAAATAGCCGATGGAGAGCATTGCCCATGCCATATCACCTATAATAAGGCAGAGGATGGCTATTATGAAAAGGGAGATACATGACAGACCTGATGCCAGACCGTCAATGCCGTCTATAAGGTTTATGGCGTTGGTGACGTAGACCACCACGAGCACTGTGACAGGCATGCCGATCCACCATGGCACGCTGTCGATATATAATACATGGGAGAAATCCGCTACCCACAGCCCACTGATGCACAGCAGTATGGCGCTGAGTGCCTGTATGCAGAACTTGACTTTATAGCCTACGCCGTGTATGTCATCATATATACCTATTGTATACAGCATCATCACGCCTGCCATGTATGCAAAGAAATGCTGTACGGTGGCAAGGCTGCATACCTCGTCAAGGTCATATCCTAACCGCATTAACACTATTATGACGAATGAGGTGGCTATAGAAACAACGGGAAGGAATGTCACTCCACCCATGCGCGGTACCGGGAGCTGGTGTATCTTTCGTGCATCTGGTATATCATACAGGTGCAGCTCCTTTGACAGACTTACCAGGAAGGGTGTCAGAAGAGCTCCTAAGAATGCTGTTAGTATGAAAATAAAAAATAGTATAGTCAAGGTTTGCATTTCTGTCTATTAACCGTTATTTATTATATAACGTTAATATCTCTTTTTTATTGTAAGTAAGTATTCATTATTCTTTTTTCATTAGTTTACTCTATTTGTATGCTACTCAGTGAACTGTATGAGGAAATGTCTATGGGGGGCAGGATTATTCCTGCGCCATTGAGGAAGTGTTGACGCTTGTGGCGCAGGAATAATCCTGCTCCCCATAAGTTCACAACTGTAAATCACCGCCTAACGAAGCGTTACTATACTGGTAGCATGAGCGATATGATGTTTCTAAAAAGAAATATCACTACCTACAAAACAAAAAACCGCTTATGTGTTTAATAATCAGTGGTATATAAATATTTTTACAGTGATTTGTAATCAATAAAAATTACTGAAGTACCTAAGAAAGTACCTAAATTTGCAAAAAATATACAAAAACGCCACCAAAGGAACACAAAACAAAGTGGATAAATAGCATAATGTGTCCCAATGATGGCACTGCAAAGGTACAAATATTTCCTTACTCTTCCAAACTCTCAAACCTTTTTTCAACGTCTTATTTGTTGCACTTTCTTTTAATACCGTTTTTTGCCACATTACAGCCGCCCTCAGCCGTTAAAAGCATTCTGCCGTATAACTTACCGCCTCAACAATAAAAAACCGCCATAAAAGAAAAATAGTACTGAAAAGTATTCTACTTTTACAGTACTATAATTTTACCATTACTTATTTGTTTTTCAGTTCAAAAGATATATCACCCCATAAAGACGCCTCAACCAACCGCCCCACTGCCTTTTGTAGTTCCACGGTTAAAGCTGCTATATCTTCAGCCATTAACACATCTTCGGTTAAACTCTCTTTTTTCTCCTCATCGTGCGTGTTGGATAAACTTAACTTCACTGCTTCCCTTATAGTCCAATATACATCACTTAACGTCTTAAAGGACTGTATAAGCATTTCCGTGCTCTCTCTCTTGTTCCCCTCCTCCACTTTCAAAACTGTTGGATAATATTCTTTTTTCATCATCGTTTTTTGTTTATGGAAATTGTTGCAAAATTTGCTACAATTTTACACCATGGTTATATATATAGGAAATTCTTGTTTTTTGCTACCCGTTAAAAGCTGCATTTTTCACCGCTTCTGTAAGTTCTTCTAACTGCTCTTTACTTTCACCGTCCGCCCCGTCACTATACAGCCCATAAAGTTTTGTTTCTATCCTGGTAATTGCATATCGGTCTAATTTGCCAACACTTTTAAGCTTACCTATAATCTCGCTTATTTTTTTCTGCCCTCCATCAGATAAATAACAAGATACAATTGCTTCCAGGCATTTCTTTGGAGTATCAGCAGTTAAAAGCCGTTCTTCTGCTCTTCCCGTATTTTGTTTTTTTATTGCCATATATGTATTTAATAATTCACTCTTTAATTTGGCATAAAACGCCACTTGGCTTAACTTTGATGCAGTCACGCCCTTAAAGCCCAACTTTGCCCCTATGCGATTATTATAACGTAATTCATACCTCAACATATTATCTAACAAAAACGGAATAGTACCGCCTTTTCCCGTTACCTCTGCCGTTTTATCGTAAAAGCACACTTCACGCCCTTTGGCTTTTTGTTGGTAGTAAAGTGAAGTAGCTTTGCCGCTCTCCATTACCAACCTATCAAAATACGGCAACTTTCCCAACAGTCGTATATATGCCCCTGGCGGTTTGCTCATCGGGAAAGCGGTTCCAAACTCCAAACATGTTACAAAAGCGTTGCCAATTTCAAGCCCTAAAGCGTCACTAATAAGGCTTACAACCTCCCTTGCGCCCTTTCTTGTCATTGGCGTGTAGTTGTTATCATACAGCAGTTTGGGAAAACTACCCGTTACGCTAACCCCCTTTTCGCTTTGCTTTACTGCCATTCCTAAAACAGTACCGCTGCAACTTTTATACGCCCCCGTTTTTGCATCATACTTTACACTACCATCATCAAGGCAATCTTCAACCGTGAAGTTTCTTCCTATTTCTGTTGTTGGCAAAAACAATGTTACTTTGTCATACACTTTCATTCCCTTTAATTTGCTGTATCATATCGTTTAACTTGCCATCTTTTGCAGCTTTGCAATATGCAGCCGCCAAAACCTTTTGGTGTTCCAAAACTATCAGCTCTATTTTGCTCGGGCGTGTTGTGCCTTTTTGATGAACGATAAAGATATAAGCATCATCCCTACAATCATAGAACGGATTAACCTTTTTATCTTTGCCGTATGTTGGAGCGTCAAACGGGCAACCATAAGCGTACCCTATACCCTCAACGGGTAAAGTGTACCATTTCAAACCCGTAAAGTTGAGGCTGTTTTTCCCCTGGAGATACATATCGGGTATTTCATTTGCTTTCTTTCTGCTTTCCATCAGATAGAAGTTAATATTACCATCCTTGCCCTTTAATTGCTCCATTCCAGGGAGATAACCCCTTTGAAACGTTATCATATACTTTGGCGTTTTGCCCTTTGTTACGTCTTCCATAACAGCGTAATACTTCAAAATGTTTTGTTCCATTGTTCACCCTCCTTAAAGTCTTTTGTCTGCTTCTTCTTGTATCTCTTGCATGGTGCTTACACGTCCTTGCTTCAGAAAGTTCTTTATCTCTTCTTTGTCAAAGTAGATGTTCTTTCCCAATGGCTTGTAATACGGTATTTGGTTAGCACATGTAAGCTGATAAATATAACTTTTGCCCACGCCCATGTATTGTGCAACCTCCTCAACGGTTAACACGTCCTTTGCTCTCAGCATCTCAGAACGCTTTATACTCTCCATTTGCTCAAAGGTGTTTAACTTCCTTACGCCAATCGTAATAAAACGGCTAATGTCATCTAACAGCCCTTTAATCTCTTTGATTTCTGTTTCTAATGGTTTATTGTTCATAATCTAAAAATTACTTGCTCGGCACTATTGCTTTGCTTCTGCTGCAAAATTACAAACAGTTGCTGAATGCACAAAGGACAAAAAGTCCTATAAAGTCCCCAGGGATTAAAAGGGACTTTATAGGACTAAAAAGGACAAAAAACGCCCATGTATGAAGAAAAAAAATAAAAAATTACTCTAATGGTCAGACTAACACACTTGCTATAATTTCCCCCTCCCCCCCCACGGTGTCAGAGATGCCCATAAATATAGCCCACTTCTAACACATACATACTATTATAATACTACAGTAACTACAGTAATAAGAAAAGTAACTATACTGTAATAACAATATAATTATTACTTATGTAGTTACTTCTGCTTTAATAATTCTTGGACAACCTTTAATTTAAGCTCCTTTTCTTGTTCCGTCATTTCCTTCTTGCGCTTGTTATAATTGGATGCTGTGATATGAGGAAACTCTTTTTCTATTATTCCCCCCGTTGGTTTCTCTAACAGTCCCCCATGAATACACGCTGTTATATATTGCACCCCTACAACTGCTTGGGCCTCATCTATAAGCGCATGGAGTACCGTTAACAGCTTATCAGCGTCAACACCTACAACACACTCTTTCAAGCTGCTGTTTCGTCTGTTTGGTCTCCCCCCTTTGCGCCTGGTGTTATTATTATTATATGATTTCAAATCTTTTTCCGTCTTTTCTGCTTTTTCCTGCAAATTTGGCGTATTTTCACTTGTCTCTATTGCTTTTTGTTGTGGTTTTTCCCATATTAAATACTCATCACTTTCGTTCACTGCTATAAACGTATTCGCTTCATAGTCATAATATGCCATCCCACACGCTATTAACCCAAGTGGAAACATTCCCTTTTCTTCCATGTACCAACATTGAAGGTTAATAAGTTCCTCGGCAATATCAGACAAATAAACAGCGAGTTCTTTCTCTTCAACACGGCTACAATCTGACGCCACTTCCTCTATACCAAAGGGCGAAATTTGCTCTATAACCGCAAGAGCCTCTTCAAACAAGCGACCATTTACTAAACATTGGCACAAAGTGACTGTATTTTGACTCAAATCTTTTAACTTGTATATTCCCAACTCAAATGAATAACTTTCTATTGGACCTGTTTCTAATATATCATCACACACATTCACCAACCGCCTTAACTCTCTTATTATACGGTTTCTTGTGTAGTACATCATAGTATTTTGTTTAATAGGTTTACAGCTTCCTCTTTTTTCTTATCTACTATCTCAGCATAAATTTGCGTTGTTCTTAAATTTTGATGCCCTAAAAGTTTGCTGACGGTGTACAAGTCCGCTCCCATAGTTAACAGCCTTGTAGCGTATGTATGGCGTGCAACATGAAACGTTATCTTTTTACTTATTCCACTATTTTCCGCCCATTGCTTCACTTTTTCGTTAACTATTTGGTAGCAGGGCAAACGAAAAACCTTTTCCACATCTTTTGCGCCTCCACGTTGAGGCAACCACTTTTCTGCAGCACCAGGCAAGGGAACTTCTATGCGCTGATTTGTCTTTTTCTGTATGGTAACTATCTTTGCGGCTCTGCCTTTTTGTGAATATACAAAGTTGCCCCATGTAAGGTTAGATATATCGGAGTATCTCAACCCACAGAAACAAGCGAATAAGAATGCTTGCTTTATTGTATCGTTGGAGCATGATGTATTAATCAGCTGCAACAGTTCTTCACCCTCCAAATAAGGGCGGTTCACGCTCTTCCCTGCTATGCTTTTCTTTTCTTCCCTTGATATTTTGCCTATCGGGTTACTCTCTATTACCCCTTGTCTTACAGCTTCATGTAAGATTGAAGTAAACGCCTTAAAGTAAAGGTTTGCCGTGCTTTTCGATATAGGTTTCTCAGTGACATGCTTCCCCCTTTGAGGCTTACCCGTCACGATTGTACGGGCGTTGCTCAAATACTTAATAAAACCCTCACAAAATGCCTTATTTATCTCATGTAATTCTATATCTCCTTTGTGATATTTAGCCAAGTGCAGTTTCACGTTAAGAATAGTCCTTGCACGGCTTTTGCTTTGCCCTACCTCCGCTTTCTTTTGTGCATAACACTCTAACCACTCATTTAGAGTTACCTCCTTTCTCTTTAAGCGTGGTTTTATTCCTGCTTTACCGTTGGCAATATCTATCAATCTTTGTGCCTTTATTGTCTCAGCGATACGCCATATTTCTTTGTTTTTTGCCTTAACCTCCCTACTTGTACCAGGCAGCAAATAAAGCTTCAAGCATTCATAATCGTAGCCGTTCCCTTTTGTGCCCTCCTTGTAAGCTTTCAAATACAAAGATTTTTGCCCCGTCTTCAACGCTTTTAACCAAAGTTTTATCGGCTCTTTCCCCTTTCGCTTTTCTGTTTTTTTCATGATGTTTGCTATTTATCCACTGCAAAAGTAACAAGAATTATTGAAGTACACAAGTAAAGTACCTAAGAAAGTACCTAAACTTGTATAAAAAAAACAGTAAAATATATAAAGCAAATGAAAATTATAACAGCAAACAAACCTTGTAAATATCTGTATTTTAATCAGTTTTATTTCTTTTCTTTATAATTTATTTTTTGTACCTTTTATTTCTAAAAAGAAATATCATGGATAATGTCATGCTCGTTTGGCTTGAGTATCAATACTTTACACTTTTGTATGATGTTATGATATTTCTTTTTATAAAAATAACATTTTTATTGTAGATGTAACCAAACAAAAACACCTCTGCCGTAATAGTGTGCGGCAGAGGTGTTTGTATTGCTATAGATGCGTTATTCGCTCTCGTTAAGTATTTTTCTTGCAGTTTCTATGATGGTGTCAGTGCTCTTCTTCCAGTCTTCATCGGTGATGGATGCGTTGACATCCGGGTCTATACCGCTCTCTGTTGGGTTGCCGTCCACGTCATACATAGGGCAGGCGGAGAAGCGTACGGACCAACCGTTGGGCAGTTCTGAGGAGAAAGGCATGCCCGAACCGCCGCTGGTGCGGTCGCCTACCACTGTAACCTGTGGCATGCACTTCATGTATTTCACAAATTCGTTGGCGGCACTGTATACGCTTCTGTTCGTCAGCACGCATACTTTTTTCTGCCATCGTATGCCCGCAGAGGGCGTGATGTACTGCTCCTGCGGCTCGGAGAAATCGTTATGCCCCGTTCCTGTCTTATGCTTCATGGTGCCTACGAGCGTCTTCTCGTTGCAGAAGCGTGCCGCCACGCGCTCTGCTTCTGACAACATGCCGCCACCATTGTTGCGCACGTCCAGTATCAGTGCGTTGCATGGGGCGAGATACAGCAATACTTCGTCAAGGTTTCCGTCACCGATAGCATCGGCAAAGCTGCCGAGGTATATATAGCCAGTATTGTCATCCAGTATGCGGTAGTACATACCTGACGCTATCTTGTAGTCGGTGCCGAGATAGCGGCGCTGCAGTGTGTCTGCAAAGTTGGCTGGATAGTTCTCCTTCCATGACCAGTTGCGAGCGTAGTCAAAGGATGCTGCGAGGTTTACGTGACCGTCTTTCAGTTCGCTGAGCATCTTGCTAAGGAACTCGAACAGCTGTGTTCGCGACATGTTGTTGTCCACATTGGCGGTGTATCGGGTGTGGACATCATTCCAGTCCACGCCCAATATCTCTTTCTTCTCGTCAAAGAAACAGTAGTGTTCGTCCATGATCTTCCACAGAGCCTCGGTGTTGTCCGTTGCCGTATTGTCATAATCATCAACGTCCACGCATGCTGTCAGCATAGAGAGTGCTGACAGTAGCGTGAGCAGCAGGGCGTTTCTTGTATGCTTTGTGTAGTTATGTAGGGTCATGTCTTGTTTGTCTTTCTTTCCCGTGAGGTTTTATGTCTTATGAGATAAAGGCTGTATCATTCTGCCATTTTCACTCTTCTCCATACTACGAAGAATGCTGTTGAGGCATATACCGCTACCTGTATCCACAGTGCTTTTAGCTCCACTGCCACATCGGGGAGCAGCGCTCCCATGCTGCTCATGCGCAGGAAGCCTCGTATGCCGAAGGTGCTGGGGAAAAGTGTGGATACTCCTTGCCATACGGCAGGTATGTTACTCTGTGGCCAGCTGACGCCAGACATGAAGAGCAGTGGTACTGATGTGAACACTACTATCAGCATGACGCTCTCTCTGTAGCGTACCATCTCGCTGAATGTGATGGCGAAGAAGATGCAGGCGAGCAGATATGGGGTAAGGAAAAGGAAGAGGTCCTTGCCATGTACCATCGATACGAAACCGAAGATGTGGGGCACTGCGAGCGTTATCCATGCTAACATCACGGAGAATATCAGCACGTAAGCCATAGCCTTTCCACCGAGCATGCCGATGGCCTGCATTAGTTTCGACTCTCCTTTCTTGCTTGCGTAGTTGGCGAAGCCTTTCTCTCGCTCCGTGCCCGCTATCATTCCTACGCCAAGTAGTATGGCCTGCTGTATGATAAGGACGAGCACTCCCGGCAGTATGAAGTTGCCATAGCCGCTTGTGGTGTTGAATATCGGCACCTCCTCATACGCTAAAGGGCTGGTGGATATCTGGTCCTCTCGGTCCGTCTTGTTGCCCAGCAGCTTCTTCTGTATGTCCGTTCCCATGTCGAGAGCTACTGCGGTAGCGGCTCCAAAGATAGCCTTGTAGGTCAGCATATAGCTCATGTCACAGTAGACGGAAACGTGAGCCTGCTGCAGTCTGCCGATATTACGATCGAAGTCTGCCGGTATGTAGATGATGCCGTATGCCTTGCTGTGGCCTATCAGACTCTGCGCTTCGAGCATATCGGCACATTTGTATGCGATGTTGACGTCTGGCGAGGCGTCAAGCTTCTCGGCAAAGGTGCGGCTGAGGGAAGAGTGCGAGTTGTCTACCAGTGCTACGGGTACCTCTCTTACCACCTCATTGTTGTATATCCACGAATAGAGCAGCGGATAACCTATTGGCAGAAAGAGGAAGAACAGCAGTACGCCCTCGTCTTTTAATATAGCTTTCAGTTCTTGGAACATGATTATTTGTATGATGATGGATACTTACTTATGGCTGGTATCCGAATTCATAGAATGCCTTTTTCATTCTTCTTATCACGAATGCTGGCAGTATGGCGAAGCACAGCAGTGCGATGATGGCGGATGTAGCGTCAGTAAGTGGATAATCATTGAATACGCACAACTGGTATATTATATAGTAGTGTCGTATCGGGAAGAGCCATGTGATGGCCTGCAGCGGTGCGTCCATGGCGAAGATAGGGTAGGTGGTGCCTATCAATGAGAAGCTCAGCACACCCCATAGCGAGCACATGCTCATTGCCATGCGTAGTGAGGGGATTAGCCCGAACATGAAGACGGCGAAGCCCTGTGCCGCTATTACTGACAGTATGCAGAGGAAAATGATGTGGAATAGTCCGCCTGGTGCGGGGAATTGCAGCACGCCGAACATGTAGACTATGCTCACCGCCATGGTGAAAAGGAACACTATGGTCTGGGGAAGCAGCTTGGTGAAGAGTGCCAGCGCGAAATTGTTGCCTGCCATTTGCAGCCATTCCTTGTGGGTGCCAAACTTTATCTCTGTGCCTAAGGAGTATGCTGTCATCAGAAAGACGAAGAGCAGCAGGCATGTAGGCATCATCATGGTGCTGAGGTAAATGTTATAGCTCACCCATGGGTTGCCCACATTGTGCGCATCAAGCGTTATGGGTTGCAGGAAGGCAGTGGCTTGTTGCTTCGTTGCTCCTTTGGCAAGAAGCGTGGATTGTCCTACTGCTGCAGAGCCAAGGCTGCACAAGGTCTTCATTTCCTTGTATAGCAGCGCGCCGGCGGTCAGCGATACATTGCTGTAATATATGGACATCTTGGGCTGACGTGCAGACAGCAGGTCCTGCGTCATGTGCTCTGGAAAGTATATGAAGCCGTAAATCTCGTTGCGCTGAATGGACTTACGGGCATCATCTATGGTAGGGTAGTGTGCCACCACATGCGAGGACTGGAAGCCGTCAATCATTCGTGTCAGCTTTCTTGTCACAGCGGTGTTGTCGTTATCCACTATTCCTATTGGCATGTCCGTAGGCTGTCCCTCGTTCATCAGCGATGTGAAGAAGAGGGTTACGAGCGTTGGCAGCACCACCATACATATTACATATATGGGGTGGCGCAGAAGAATGTTGACTTCACGCCTCAGTAATGCCGCTATTTTGTTGCTGGGTTGTTCCAATTTGGTTGTCTGGTTGTTTGGTTGTTTGGTTGAGTGTTCTTCGGGCTATCTGGTTGTATAGTCGTTTCGTTACAGTGCTTTCGTGTACTTTAAGCCATCGCCATACTCTTAACCAAACCACTAAACAACCAACCCACTAAATCACTTGATAACCACTGACATTCCCGGTCTCAGTCCGTCGAACTTTGCTGTAGGGCGTGCTTTTACCTCGAATGTCTTCATGTCATACTGTCCGTTAGACTTCGTAGCCTTCCATGTGGCATAGCTGCCGAGGTCCTTTATAGAGTACACCTTCATGGTAATCTCCTTGTCGAAGGCTGGCAGGTAAGCCTGGAAAGTGTCGCCCTTCTTCATGCCCTTCAGTTGGTCCTCTCTGAAGTTGAATGCGCCCCATACATCGTTCATGATGCTGATGGTCATGATAGGAGAGCCACTGCCAATCAGTTCGCCCACCTTGGGGTAGATAGTCGTGACCTCACCGTCTACCTGCGCTACCTGCACTGTCTCGCTGATGTATGATGAAACCTCCTTCACAGCCCCCTTTGCTCTGTCTACCTGAGCCTTTGCAGCAGCCTTCTCCTGACTGCGTGCACCGTTTCTTGCCATGTCATACTGGCTCTTGGCAGCCTTCTCTTGAGCCTCGTAGGCCTTGTAGCTGGCGTAGGCCTCGTCGCGCTTCTGTTCGCTTATCACGCCTTCGTCAAAGAGACGCTGCACTCTTTCGTAAGATTTTTTGTAAATATCGAGCCCAGCCTTGGCCTGCTGCCACAGCTCGTATGCCCCTTGTATCTGCTCTTGCCGTGCACCAGCCTGAGCCATGTCGCTCATAGCAGCCGCTGCATTCTCTGCGCTCTCGGCTTGAAGCTTCTTCGCTTCCACGTCAGGAGCGTCAAGAATGGCGAGGGTGTCACCAGCGTGAACGTAGTCTCCCTCCTTCACTCTCAGTTCGAGGATGCGTGACGGCACCTTGCTTGACACCCTGTATTCCTCCACATCGATCTGTCCCTGTATCACCTCATCGTCCTTGCCTATGGTGAGAAAGCCGATGATGCCAACGATAATCACCGCTATGCTGAAGGCTGCCAGTGCCATTATCACGCTCTTATGCTGTTCTTTATTTTCCATAATTCCTTTGTCTTGCTTGATTCTTGGTATAGTATTTTCTTTTCTTTCAGGTATCTGGCGGGGCTTACATATTGCCCAGAGCCTTCTTCAAAGCCGTCTCGCTGAGCTTCATCTCAATTTCGGCGTCTATCTTCTGTGTCTGCGCCTGCATCCATGATGTCTGTGCCGCCATCACGTCCGTGGTCTGCATCACGCCCTCCTTGAAGCCGATGTTGGCGCATCGCAGGTTCTCCTCCGCCCTTTCTATGTTTTTCTTGGCGGTGGTATAGTTCTTTGTAGACTCTCTGACTCTGAAGTTACACTGGTTTATTTGCAGTTCCACAAGGTCCTGTGCCTCACGGAGTTTCAGTTCGGCGAGGTTTGTGGCGCATTTCGCTGCACGCACGTTGTATGTAGCCTCGCCCCAGTCCAGCACAGGAACTCTCACCATCACACCGATGTTGAACGCCCCCTTGAACTTGCGTTCGAAGCTGTTGTACACGCTTGGGTTGGAGAATACGGCACCAGTCATCAGTGCCACCTGCGGCATATATCCCGCCTTGGCAATCTTGGTCTGCTGCTTGGTGAGGTCTATGGCGTCAGAGAGCAGTTGCAGTTCGTGCCTTCTCTCAAACGCTGTAGAAACATCATAGTTGCCCATCGGCTCTGCGGTTAGTTCCTCGCTGTTCTCGTCAGCCAGTGTGATGTCAGAGTCAAGCGGCATTCCGCACAGCTGGCATAGGGCCATCTTGGCAAGTGCCAGTCCGTTGTCCACCTTGGCTTTGGTCATGTCCGCCTCGTTTACAGCTACGCTGACCTTCAGTCCGTCGGCCCTTGTAGCCACACCGTTGGCTATCATCTTCTTTACGTCGCTCTCCAGCTTCTGCACCAGGGCGAGGTAATTCTCTGCCAGTCGCTGCTTCTGTCTCAGTGAAACGACCGTCCAGTAGGTGTTGTCAATGCTGAAAATCACGTTGTCTTCGGCAGCCTCTATTGAGGTCTCCGCCATCTTGTCTGCAATGTCCGCCATCTTGTTGCCTGCCGTTATGGCACCGCCCATGAAGATAGGCTGCGTGAGTATGGCAGAGGCGGTGAACATATGGTGGGTATTGGTGGTCAGAGCGTCGATCAGCTGCTGTCCGAGTGCATCGCCAGCCTGTGCCAGCTGGCTCATCATCTCTTGTCCCATCTGTCCGAATGCGGTGCTGGCCTTGCTCGCTATGTTACCGAAGGCTTGCGCCTGGGCTGGTGTTATGACGCCCTGTGCCGCCATCTGCTGTATGGTGGCAGAGACGTTCTGGCCCATCTGTCCTGCCATAGGCGACAGTTTCCCGCCTATGGTCTGCGCCATGTTGGTGCCTGCATTGCCAAGCATATCTTTCTGGTCATCGCTGAGGAGCGATATCTCCCTGCTGGAGTACATATATCCTCCAGTAACGTCAATGTGCGGCAGATACTTCGTGCGAGCCGCTTTTCTAAGGCTTTCCGTTGTGCTCTTCTTCACTCTTGCCATGCTCATCTGCTTGTTGGCACGCAGGGCGCGTGCCCGGCAGGAGTCAAGCGATAAGGTCTCCGCACTTGCAGGGGCAAGGGCTAACAGGGAGAAGAGTAATACTATTATCCTATTCATTATTGGTTTGTTATAAGGGTGGTTCTGAAAATTAGCCTTGACAGATTTAGAGTCTGTTTTCGAGGTCAAAGTGTAAGTAAGAGAGGGAGCAATGCTATGCATTGTGACCGAGCGCACTTACGGTTTGAACCGAAAAGAGACCTAAAGATGGCAAGACGTCATTCCATCCACAATGAATATTTTAACGGTGGTAATTTTTAGAACCACCCATAATATATCGCTTGCAAAGTTAACGCTTTTTTGTAAAACTGCCAATAGAAGAACCTTATTTTCTGATTAAGAACCAAAAGTGAACACATAATGTGCGTAATAAACCATAGTGTTTCGCCATTATCCTGAAGCGTTCCATGAGTGAGGCGCGGTGGTTCTTAACAGACATTCCACCCTCCAGATACTTGCAGAGCGTAAGGTGTGTATTGTGCAGTTCAAGTCCTTTCTCCTCTGTCTTCTTCATTATCCTGATACACCAGTCCACGTCTGCTGACAGTCTGTAGCTCAGGTTGTAGGGCGTAGCCTTGGCTATATCGGTGCGTGCGTAGAACGCTTGATGGCATACCAGCATGCCCATCTGAAACGACCTCCATGTAAGGTGCTCTGGTGGTTGCAGCCTTCTCTTGCAGAGGAAGTCGCCATGCTCGTTTATTATGTCGGTATCGCCAAAGAGCACTCCTGGCAGTTCCTCTGCCTTTCTGCCCTCCAGGCGTCGTGCCATGCGCTCTATGGTCGTGTCATCGGCAAGGGCATCGCCAGCGTTAAGGAACACGAGGTAGTCGCCCTCAGCCATGTTGAGGGCTTTGTTCATCGCGTCATACAGTCCACCGTCCTTCTCGCTCTTGACGATTATGCTGTGATGGCTGCCGTTGGCCTTGCATCGTTCGGCATATTCTGTGGCGAGCCTTACGGTATTGTCTGTTGACAGTCCATCTATTATATAATGGTTTATATGCGCGTATGTCTGCGTACTGACGCTTTCAAGGGTGCGGGGCAGCTCCTTTTCTGCGTTGTATGTGCATGTAAGTATGGCGAAAGATAGCATATCTGTTGTTTGGTGGTTTAGTTGTTTAGTTGTTTGGTGGTTTGGTTGTTTGGTGGTTTGGTTATTTAGTTATGTTGCTTGTTTCGGTGAGACAGTAAATCTTTTACCACATAACCAAATAACTAAATAACCAAACAACCAGACAACCAACCTAAAAAGTCGCTATTCCCAACAACTGGTACATCAGCGTTTTCGCCATACGCTCGTGTCCCTTGTCGTTAGGGTGCAGGCGGTCCGTGTCAGCGTTGTTGAAGAACTGTGCATACTCATCCTGCATAGGGTAGAGGCCGCAGAGGGCGTTGAGGTCTATCACTGGCACTGCCCATACGTTGCCCACCTCCTTCGTGGCGTCCACGTATGCCTGTAGGTATTCGCCGCACTGGTTCGTATAATCCTCCGAACACTGCCAGTTCTTCTCGTTGGCATGGAAGTTCTGGCGGTGGATAGGTGTCAGCACTACTATCTGCTTTGTTGGGTACATGCGCTTCACCTTGTCCATGGCAATGTTTATCCTGCCGCGGTATGTGTCCTTGTCCATGCTGAGATACTGCCTTTTGCGATTCACCATCTCCTTTGGCTTGCCGTGACCGTACATCACTTGTTCTTCCTTCTCGTCATACCATTTGCCGAGAGGCACACCGTTGTTATAGTCGTTAGTGCCCATAAGGATGATGATAGCATCCACAGAGTCGCCATGTTCCTCCATTAGCTTGTCCGCCTGACGTGGGATGTCGTTCCACTGTCTGCCGCTCACGGCATATACGTAAGGCTTCATGCCGAGCCATTTGTCGAGCAGAGACCAGTATTTGTTCTTCGAAGCCTTGTTGCGAGGGTCGGTGATGGAGTCGCCGAAGTATGCTACGCGCTTCCCTTGCCAGGGGTGCTGAACTAATAACTGTGCGCTCACCTGGAGTGAAACGGCGGCAAGCATGATAAGTGAAAGTATTGTTTTCTTCATTTCCTTTGTATGTTGATACCTATTGTAAAGAACGCATGCCGCCCGTGTTTATTGTATGATTTTACGTAAAACTGTATTCTGATATTCATTAAAAAAGCCCCGCAGGCGGCTCGTGGTTCATCCATATCTCTGTGGTCTGAACTGTGAGCCGCCTACGGGGCATTGTTTCCTTATGCTTATTAAGTAATCTTACTTCATCTTCTTCACCATCTCCCTTGCTTCCGCCTCGGAACGGTTGTTGAGCAGTCCGCCCTCTTTCCATGTCAGTTCTGGGTAGGCGGCTTTAAGGTCTTTAGTTGCCTTGCTCGTGGTGCTGCCGCCTGATGTGGCAAAGACTATGATGGTCTTGCCCTTGAGGTTAGTCTGCTCCACGAAGGTGTTGATGATGGTAGGTGCTGTGTACCACCATATAGGGAAACCTATATATACCGTGTCATACTGCACTATGTTCTCCACCTTTCCTTTGATAGCGGGGCGCGACTTGGGGTTGCCCATTTCCACCGATGAGCGGCTCTGTTTGTCTTGCCAGTCAAGGTCAGCATCGGTGTAAGGCTTCTCCGGCTGAATCTCGTAAAGGTCGGCGTCAGCCGCCTTTGCCAGTTGTTCTGCGGCTTCCTTGGTGTTGCCTGTGGCAGAGAAATAAGCCACCAGGACTTTCTTGGGTTCATTCTCGTTCATGGTTTTCTCCTCCTTGTTCTTGTTTTGTGAGCAGGCACTCAGTGCGAATGCTATGAGTGCCATGACGGATAGAATAAGATTCTTCATCGTTCTTCTTCGTTTGTATGTTTGTTTATGTGGTATCTTTTCGGGTGCAAAGTTAATGTTTTTCCTACGTTTTCCTGTTACCATAAACATGGTAATTAATACCTTTTTCGAGGGTGTGTCTCTTGTGCCTTTGCAATCACTATCAAATCGCATTGCGAAAGGGTGCTAATCGTGCTGCGATTTGGTACTGATCGTATTGCGATTTGATAGCAATCGCAAAAGCCTTTATAATCGAAGAATTGTGGGCAATTGTCAAATTGACGTTTCTTTTGCCAAAATGTCAGTATTAAAAGCCTTGGTATATACTTTGAAATCCTCGCCATTGAAAATACAAATCGAAAAAAGAAAGGAGTTAGATTATGATGAACCAACCAGAAATGACAAACAAAGAGGCGCTGCAAAGGTTCGCCAAGAACCTCGTCAGCGATGCCAAGGCTGGCAAGCTCGACCCTGTTATAGGCAGAGACGAGGAAATCCGACGCGTATTACAGATACTGTCAAGGAGAACCAAGAACAACCCTATACTGATAGGTGAGCCGGGTACGGGTAAGACCGCCATTGCCGAGGGACTGGCACAGCGTATCGTTCGTGGCGACGTGCCAGAGAACTTGAAGGACAAGGAGATATACACCCTCGATATGGGTGCCCTCGTTGCGGGTGCCAAGTACAAGGGCGAGTTTGAGGAAAGACTGAAGGGCGTTATCAATGCCGTAACCGAGAGCGAGGGTAAGATTATCCTCTTCATCGATGAGATTCACACCCTCGTAGGTGCTGGCGGTGGCGATGGCGCCATGGATGCGGCTAACATCTTGAAGCCTGCCCTTGCACGTGGCGAGTTGAGAGCTATCGGTGCAACCACCCTCAATGAGTATCAGAAGTACTTTGAGAAAGACAAGGCTCTGGAGCGTCGATTCCAGATTGTCATGGTCGATGAGCCTGATGAGCTTTCTGCCATCTCAATCCTCCGTGGATTGAAGGAGAGATATGAGAACCACCATCGTGTTCGTATTCAGGATGATGCCTGCATAGCTGCCGTTACGCTGTCTGAACGCTATATATCCGACCGTTTCCTGCCTGACAAGGCTATCGACTTGATGGACGAGGCTGCAGCAAAACTGCGTATGGAGCGTGACTCTGTGCCGGAGGAACTTGACGAACTGGAGCGCAGACTTAAGCAACTTGAGATTGAGCGCGAGGCTATCAAGCGCGAGAACGACAAGGAGAAACTTGCTGAACTCAACAAGACCATCTCCGTATTGCAGGACGAGAAGCTGCGTATGCGCTCTGAATGGGTACAGGCTAAGAACCTTGTGGACAAGATTCAGCAGGATAAACAGCAGATAGAGCAGTTGCGCTTCGAGGCGGAGAAGGCTGAGCGCGAGGGCAACTATGGCAAGGTGGCTGAGATACGTTACGGCAAATTGCAGAATCTTGAGGAAGACATCAAGAAGGTGCAGGCAGAGATTAACGAGAAAGGTGCTGGACAGATGGTGCGCGAGGAGGTCACTGCCGATGATATTGCCGAAGTGGTAAGCCGCTGGACTGGCATCCCTGTAGCCCGCATGATGCAGAGCGAGAAAGATAAACTGCTCCACCTTGAACAGGAACTGCACAAGCGTGTCATTGGTCAGGATAATGCCATCCAGGCTGTGAGCGATGCCGTTCGCCGTAGCAGGGCTGGCTTGCAGGACCCTAAACGTCCTATCGCCTCATTCATATTCCTCGGTACAACAGGTGTGGGTAAGACCGAACTGGCTAAGGCATTGGCAGACTATCTCTTCAATGACGAGTCACTCATGACACGTATTGATATGTCCGAGTATCAGGACAAGTTCTCCGTCACCCGTCTTATCGGTGCCCCTCCGGGATACGTAGGTTATGATGAGGGCGGTCAGTTGACTGAGGCTGTGCGGCGTAAGCCATACAGCGTGGTGCTCTTCGATGAGATAGAGAAGGCTCATCCCGACATCTTCAATATCCTCTTGCAGGTGCTTGACGATGGCAGACTGACGGACTCAAAGGGTAGGGTAGTGAACTTCAAGAACACTATCATTATCATGACCTCTAACCTTACCCATGACCAGCTCTATGGCAAGCAGCCTATCCTTGACGGTAATGGTATGGTCAAGCCGCCTATCCGTCCGGAATTCCTGAACCGTATAGATGAGGTTATCACCTTCTCACAGCTTACCAAGGACCAGATAGCGTCTGTCGTACGTCTGCAGATGAATCATGTAGCGGATATGTTGGCTAAGCAAGGCTTCAAGTTCAACGTCACCGATGCTGCCATCGCTACTCTTGCTGAGGCTGGCTACGACCCAGAGTTTGGCGCACGTCCGGTAAAGCGTGCCATACAGAGGGATGTGCTCAACGCCCTTTCTAAGCAGTTGCTCGCTGGAACGGTAACGCATGAGAAGCCTATCACCGTGGACAGCAAAGACGGTGTTATTACCTTCTCTAACTAAAAGAAGTTTTTACTCATGAATGAAATAGTTTAGGTAGATGAAATAGTTTAGATTGATATTGATTAGTTAAAAAAAAGATTCCTGACCAAAGGCATATTACCCGAGGTAAGGAATCTTTTTTTTTGTTGGTTGCCCTATGGGGGGCAGGATTATTCCTGCGCCATAGCTGAAACAACCAATAAACCGTCACTTGATATGCACCGTATAGTTCTTGCTTATTCCCTTGTACGTGCACTTCACGTATGCTCTGTCCTGCATTGTGGCTGGCTGGAGCACCTCTATCTTCACATCCTTGTTGTCAGAAGTAGCGGTTATGACAGGAGCCTTCTTCTCGCCATTCTGCAATGGTGCTACCACATCATACTCGTTATAGCCCAAGATACCATTGGCATTCGTCATTCTTGTAGGCGTAGCAGGCACGTCGAGCACTCTGCCGTTCATGCGTATCTCCACCTTCGGAGCTACAGGACACTGCATCGTCTCACCCTTCTTCGTGAAGCCTATGCCCTGCAACTGACACAGCTGCTTGCCGTCCCCCTCAGCCACGAGGTAGATGGCGTGCTTCTTGCCGATACCGTCAACCATGGCCGATACGTCAAGCGTAAACTTCTTTATCTCACTGTCAGCTGCCTTGCCAGCTGGCACCTCTATTACTCCGAGTTCTTTGCCGTTCCATGCCTTGTTATTCCATGGACCGTCCATCATCACCTTCAGACGGAACGCCTTGCCAGAGGTATTCTTCAGAAATACGTTCAGCGTGGTGCCGTTGCCCTTCTTCGTTCCCTCGAAAGGCTTCAGACCTTTCTGCGCAGTGGCGAGACCACCGAAGCCAAAGTATTTGAAACCTACGATGTCGCCACCGTTCATGTTTACGTCCATGTGGTCGTGCCATACGTCCCAGTTATCCTGCATAGCGCTGTTGTTGCTCATGTAGCATGCTATGCCGGCAGAATAGTACTGGTAAGGGTTCAGACCGTATATCTGGAATCCCTCGGAGGTTACTTCCGCACCCGTATATTCGTTGTTGTCAGTTGCCTTGGCTGTCCACAGCCCCTTCTTTCCGTATGGGTCGTATGCACGGATTACCACCTTGCCGCCATCGGCAACGGACTTCTTGTCCCACTGTATGGTGACGGGTGCCACCATGGCTTGGCGTGCATAGCCGAAGCCGCGTGGCGGACGGTGATAGAACACGTACCACTGTCCGTTTATCTCTTGCAGACTGCCGTGGGTGTTATGCGCTGCATTGGAGGTGGCGAGCTTAGTGCCATCTTCATTGAGCACCACACCGCGGGAATCTACCAGTACGCCACCGTTGCGCCATGGACCAAGCGGAGTGTCGCCGTAGGCATAACGAAGGGTGGAGTTGGTATTGCCAAGGCCGTACTCCTTGCCTGAATAGCCAGAGTAAATCATAAGGTATTTGTTGCCTACCTTTCTGATGGATGATGCCTCGAAGAAGTTGAAGTCCGTAGGCTTCTGCCCCTCGAAGATAGGATATGTGGTGCCCTGTGGGTCACGCACGTTGCCATTGGCGTCGCAGGCAGGCAGAGAATAACCTATCAGTTTTGTGTCAGGGCGCAGGGAGTACATCGTCTTCTGGTCCAGCTGTGCGGCTGACGAGTGCTGGAAGCCCCAGTAACCGTAGGTGCGGAAGCCAATCCCGTAGTCGGGGTCCTTGGGGTCTGTCACCTCTTCTATATATACTGACGGGTCAAAGTCGAGTATGCTGCCGGGCAGTTGCTCCGTGCCCTCCTTGTTCAGGTTCACTGGTGTAAAAGGACCATCGGGTCTGTCGCCCTTGCACACCATGCCCGTACGTTTGTAGCCGCGAGAGTGCGGGAAGAGGTAATACACCTTCTTGCCGTCCTTCTGTTTTATCTCCACAAGGTCTGGGGCATACATGATGTCCCACTGGTTGTTCACGGTGTATGAGAATATCGCGCCTTCGTCCCTCCAGTTGGTGAGGTCTTCTACGGGTGCGGACCACATATGGTCGTCGCTGCCGCAGTAAGCCTTGAAGTTAGTATCGTGTGAGCCTATGATATACGCTCTGTACTTCCCTGGGTTATCGGGGTCTTCAAACACACGTGGTTCACCATCGGGCAGATGTTCCCACAGAGGAAGGTAAGGGTTCTGCGCCATACACATGTCTGACGCTGTAAGGAGAGGCAGGGTAGTGAGTGCGATGCCGAGAAGTCGGTTCTTGATTTTCATCATTGATATCTTTTGTTTATGGTTAGTGTTTATGGTGATGTCGCTTGTGGTGCAGGAATAATCCTGCTCCCCATAAGCATTCGCTTGCAAAGTTACTTATAATACTTGATACCGACTTTTCAAATAATAACATAAACTTTCTCGTTTATAACAATGGAAACGGTTATTGGTTCTTGGTTGTGGGTTTTAGGTCTGTCCCCCATACGGAGTTTCTCCTATCCGATATGCTCTACGCTCCACTACCGCTCTTCGCTCCGCTGTCCTTGTGAGCTGTCGTTTCTACGACAGCATTACTACAAATAAAAAAAGGCGGACCGTCCAGGTCCGCCCTTTGTTATCTGTGTAAGGGAGAGTTACCAGCCGTAGCTCATGTCTTCCTCGTCATCCTCGAATGAGATGTTGAACTTTTTTGAAAGCTGTGATGGGTTTTCCTTGCTTGGGTCAGCAGTAAGAAAGTCTGACCCTGCAAGCATTGTGGATTGTACCTCTATGATGTTAAGTTCTGGGGCATTATATGTCTTTTTCATTTTCTTTGTTCTGTTTGTAGTTATTACTTGTTGATGTAAGCCTTGCCGTTGATGATTACGATGCCCTTGGCATTCTTTGTCACCTTCTGACCGGCGATGTTGTATATAGGAGCGTCAACAGCATTCTCTGCTGTTTTTACCTCTGTCATGCCAGTTGGGTTGCCTACAACGATGTTGATACCCTTTGCGCTTGCTGCAGCAGCCTCTGGCACTACGAGGTATGCCTTGTTTGCATTGAGAGTCTCACCTGTATACTTGTAGAAACCAGTTTGATTGTCTATGTAACCGAGAGTGCATACGATGCCGCCTTCTACTGAAGATGTAGCGATATCGGTAGCAGTACCCTTGAGGTCGTTAGTGCCCTCGAATTTAGCACCAGTGTTGCTGTATTCAAACACACCGCCCTTGCCAGAAACGAGCACTGCTGTCTTGGCAGGGATGATGCCGTCAGCGAGTTCTGTCAGAGTGAGAGTATTACCGTTAAGCTCTGCGGTATAAGCATTTGTGCCTTCTGGCGCTTTCAGTTCCTTCTCGTAATACATTGTGCCATAGCCAGCAGTCTGGTTGATGGTGATATATTCAGGAACCTTGTATGTTACAGTGATGAGAATATGAGCCTGGTTAGGATTGTCTGTGCCAGAGTTCTTGTCGAATACGAATACTATGCGGTCTGTTGCAGTGAGATTGTTCACCTCTGCGGTAGCAGCTTTTACGGTGTTTGCAGATGCATATGGAAGTGTAACAGCTTCAGCCAACAGGTTGTTAGTGGTTGCGTCATCAGCGTATATGCCTTTCAATGCGATGTCGGTGTTGTAGTTGTTAAGCATTTGTAGCTTAACTGATGTGATGGTGTAGCCCTTGTTTACGTCAAGGTGGAAGCCATACTTATCGGCAAAGTCGTTGAGGTCGGCCTGACGACTGATACGCATCTTTATAGCACCGTTAATGCTTGATTTTCCTGAGGATATCGTACCACCGATATAAGCAGGGTCGTTGGCGATAGAATAAGCACCAGCATCGTATACCATGCCGTCAGTGTATTTGTAATCTTTTGATGTGGTGTGTGTACCGTCTTTAGGAGCACCTGCCGTGCTGAATGTCAGTGTGGCAGATTGCTTCATGTTCTCAAGTACAGCGTATGCTGTTACTTCTTTGTTGAGTGCAACAGTGAAAGGAGCAGAGTAGTCTGTCTCCGCACCGCCATCAACAGTGTATTTGATTGTTGCGCCCTCTTCCGCTGACAGTGCTACGGTGTATTGCTGCTTCTCAAAGTCGTATGCCTGTACAGCGTATGTTGGTGTAGCGAGTGTAGGCATATCAGAAGTGGTGAATGAAGCCTCTGCAGATTCATCATAATCACTGCCTGATACGGTAGCCTTAACAGTGGTGTTATAAGGTACGTTGACAACAGTGCCTGATGCAGCACCTGTTACCTGTGCTCCATCACCGATAGTATAGTTTATAGTACCGTTTTCATCGTTCTGTGTAGAGAGTGTAACAGCGTAAGATGCTGTTGTGCGGTTGTAAGCTCCTTGGGTAATAGCAGGTTTTGTGTATTGAGTCTGCTGGTTTGCTTCAAGTGTACCAGTGACAGACATTTCTGGTATTACAATGTATTTGGAAGTGTTATTCGCATCAGTAACACAATAATAAAGCTTGATGTATGCTTTATCTGTTAATGAAAGTTCAAGTTTCTCGCCTTTAAGCTGTATTTTTGAATTGCTCTGTGTTTTGATGGACTGTTCTTTTATAGTGTAAAGAACTGTCCCGTCACCGTTGATTATTTCTGCCTTTATTTTCCATTCTACGGCATCTGCTGCAATGTCAAAGCAAAAAGATGTAAGGTTGAATTTCTTACCTTTACCTATGTTCAAAGAAACTCCTGTCCAATAGTCATTGCTGATGGCTGTAATTACATTGTTGCTTTGGTCTACAGATCTATTTACTGTTACAGTTCCTTTAGTAAATGTTGTTGCGGTAGATTTGCTACCCCAATAAAGTTTTCTGTCTTTGTCATTGGCCGTTTTCTGTGATCCGCTTTCTACAGCGAGAGTAATTCCATCAATGGTGTAAGGAGTAATGGTAGTAACAACGTTGTTTTGGTTGTCGTTTTTTAATCCGATAGTCTCTGCCTTCGCGCTAATCACGGAGAATAGTAACCCCAGTAAAATCAAAAGTGGGGGGGTAAGTCTTTTAATCATAATGATTTGGTTTTGATAGTTAGTTATGAAATAATTTGTTTGGTTTCAGTAACGTAGTGTAGTTGATGTTTGTCAATAACGAGGGCAAAGTTATAAAAAATCATAATAACTGCCAAATGTTTTCGTAAAAAAGTGTTATTGTGATAGCTTTTTTATAGAAAAAGAAGCATTATAAGTAGATATTCGGTGTGGCTTTAAGTTGTTATTTATGCCTTCTTCGGGTTGTGGGCAGGTTACAAACCTGCCCTCCCAGTAGGCGTTCGCCTATGGGGATCTTTTGCATGGAGGTAACTACTCAGTACCCCTCTCTAGGTATTGAATGTGAATAGGTTTGCACTGGGAGGGCAGGTTTGCAACCTGCCCAATTTCCTTGACTTGAAAGCATTATTTCATTATTGGATGCATACTCCTTATTGGGCAGGTTACAAACCTGTCCTCCCAGTGTCTTTTTAGAAGTAAATCATGATGAGGAATGTCAGCACCCACGCCACTACTATCAGCTGCGTGAAGCGGTCGTGCAGCATCACCTTCGTAGGGTCGCCGCTCTTCTCGTCTACTACCGCCAACTGTATGTAGCGTAGCAGACCGAGGATTACGTAGCCACTGGTAAGATACAGATACTGCGTGCCGAAGCTCGCTATGACATCAGGCGACACGGTGTACATGATATAGCACACAAGGGTGACACTGCCTGTGATGGTGATAGCCTGATTGATGAACGTAAGGTTATAACGAGAGGTGTTCTGACGTGGTGCCTCGCCAGTTTTCACCATACGCAACACATCGTCTCTGCGCTTGGCGAACGATAGGAAGAGGGTGAGAAGGAAAGTCATCATCACCAGCCAGTGGCTTGGTGTTATTTCTGTGACGGTGCCGCCAGCAAGGATGCGAAGCACGAAACCGAAGGCTATGATGCACACATCGATGATGGCATAACGCTTCAGCCGCCAGCAGTATGCCATGTTCAGAAACCAGTAGCCGAGGATGACGCCCATGGTCTGGAGCATATTGCAGCGCAATAACGAGAGTATCGCCATGCTCATGACTATCATGGTGAACATCATGATATATGCCATTCTCTCGCTCACCGCACCGCTGGCTACGGGGCGATGGCACTTGACGGGATGTCTGCGGTCTGCCTCCACATCTATCACATCATTGAAGCAGTATATGCTTGATGCGGCGAGTGAGAAACCGAAGAACACTATGATGGCGTTGACCAAAAGGTCTATCTGCGTGAGGCTGTGACCGAAGAACAGTGGCAGGAACACGAAGGTGTTCTTCACCCACTGGTGTGGGCGGATGACTTTGAGGTATGCTTGCATGAAATCGTATGGTTGTTTAGTCGTTTTGTTGTTTAGTTGTTTGGTCTTTTAGTTGTTTGGTTGTTTGGTTGATGGACGCATACCGTAGAAACGGCAGCGCACAAGGACAGCGATATGGGCTATCAACCAAACAACTAAATAACTAAACAACTATTTCAATGCCTTTCTGAAGATGATAGCCAGTACTATGGTAGTGACGATATACAGCACTAGTCCGTCCATGATGTCACCGCCACGGCTGATGGGGATGAATATCTTGCGAGTGATAGGATGACACACGAAGATGGCGGACGAGAGAACGCCGAGCCAGTCGAGACCTTTCAGCAGCAGGGAAGGTAACAGCTTGACAAACGCTACGTTGAACACTACGATGAATGCTGGCACCCACAGCCATGACTGGAAACCTAACGAGAACATGACGATGGCGATAAGCGATACAGTGAATGCCATAATGCTGCGAGAGCGGTTTATGGCAGGGAACTTCTGCGAGCGTGCCAGCAGTATGCCCATGCCGAAGGGGAGCATGCCGCCGATACTATTATACCTTATACTGTTGAGCGCATCGCCCTCAGGAGCTGCGAAGCACAGTGCCTGGATAGCCCAGCACAAGGCTATGAGGGCTATGAGAACCCTGTTGCTGCGCTTGTAAAGTGCCACAATATATATAAGGTACAGCTGCATCATCAGTCCGAAGAACCAGTAGGGGCCAGGCCATATTATCTTGTCAGGCTGTGGCAGCAGGTTGATGGTCATGGTGAGCTGCGCTATGATGTCGCTCCACGTCCAGTGATGGCGCATGGGGGTAATCCAGTCTACCATGGCAAACACCGTGAAGCCAAGCATCATCATGGGGAAGAGCTTCATGAAATGCTTCTTCATGAACTCCCACGTGCCAATCTCCTTGCTGTCCTCAGCCTCGTATTTCATGACGAGACCGTAGCCGCTGAGAAATAAGAAGACAGGCACACCGTAGTGTCCGAAGAATGAGAACAGCTGTAGCAGCACGTCCCATGATGGCGATGCAAGGATGCTGACGAGCCTATCTATATTGTCTTGCGAGAAGAGATACTCGTTTTCCTTCACCATGGGGTTGAGCCAGTGCAGGTAGTTGTGCAGGAATATGCCGAGGATGGCGAACCCGCGCAGTGCCGAACACTCCGTGCGGCTCAGTGCCTCACGCCCCTTGATGTATATATGATCGTTATTCATTATTATTTAATCACTAATCACTAACACTTATTACTTAATCTTGTCGTAGTCCGCAGAGTGCTTCAGCAGTCTCTTCCTCTTGCTGTCATACTGCGGAGACAGCAAGTCATAGCGTGGGTTATAGTAAGGGCAGTGAATGCCCGCCAGTCCCATAAGCATGTGGGAGAGGGCGTCAGTCATGTATGGCTTCTTGCTTGCCGCACGCACAGCCTGCTTGATATCGGGGTGATTACGGGCATAACGTGGCGTGCAGTATATCCACATAGGAATGCGGAACTCCTCGTCAGCCAGTCTTTTGGTAATGTCAGCATTGTGCATCCTGCCGAAGAAGTGGCGTGCACCCTTGCCGAACACCTCCTCGCCATGGTCAGAGAGATAAATGATGATGGCATCATCCTTCTCGAACTTCTTGATGATAAGGTTCACGACAGAATCGTTGTACCATACGGCGTTGTCGTAATCCGCCATGATAGTTCGCCGCTTCTCTGGCATATCCATATCGTTGTGGTAGTCCCTGGCGTGCCATTGCTTCTTGGAGTTAGGACAGCGGATGCGGTAGTTCACATGTTGTCCCATGAGATGGAATATGTTCAGCTGCGGCTTTGTGGCATAATGACGAACGGAATCTGGCAGCTCGTGGTCATACTCCACAAGCAGATCCTGGTCAAATACGTGCAGCTTCTTATTGCGCACGTCAAACTGCACCTTGCTCAGCTCTGGGTCATTGATGAAGAACCCGCCGCTGAAGTCATATACAGCCTCCTTGGCCTGTGGCAGGAACTGGTTGGTAAAGAAGTTCACCTGATAGCCAGCCTTACGGAATATCTGGCAGAAGAGAGGATAATCACACCAATCCAGCTTGTCGCCCACGCAGTAAGTGGTCATGAGATGCTTGAAAACGAAGCTTGTGAGGTTCCATGGCGACACCACATCGTCAAGCCTTGTCAGTGTACCCTGCTTCATAAGTCGCATCTGGTTCGGCATGTTCGCCTTATCATAGCCGTAGAGCTGAGCATGACGCTTGTTGAAACTCTCGCCTATAATGAGCACGATGTTGGGGCTCTTGACCTCGCATGAGTCTACTATGACATTCTTTGTTGTGGCTCTCAGTCTGTCCAGCTGCTTCGCTATCAGTTCGTTGCCATAGATGGAGAACGCCAGTCGCATGGCAGGCTGGTACATCTCCACATGCGGATGGATGGCAAGGTCGTGCTCCACCTCGCCGATTGTCTCCCTCGTCATGGTCTGATGATACAGCATCTTGTTCTCGTAACTCATCGCCGCACTCCATACCAAGAGAGCGATTACAGCTACAGACGCAGCGATATGACCGGTAACGCGCCCTTTCCTGCTCAAGGAAAGCCTTGCCATCCAGCTCGTAAGCCTTGTGGAACACCTCTTCCATAGCACTGCACAGAGAATGTGCAGCAGGGGAATAAGAAGAAACAGCCCTACGGAACTGAAGAGAATGTCAGCCGTTACGTAACTGCTGAAGAATTCGCCCGCCTCGTTGCTGTTAGTTTCTCCCATCAACAGCAGCATGGAGGGATTCAGCGTGGAGCCGAACTTCACCCAGCAGAAGGTGTCGATGATATAGAGAGGGTAGGTGAAAGCATATACAATCCCCTTGGCTATGCTCCTCAGCGGAATGTTACAGTGACGAACGTTGACGCTCTTTGGTACAAGACAGAGTACGGAACAGAGCACGTAGAGGTCAAGGAACAGTTCCCAAGGGGCATTGGAATACATGTGGGCATCATGCCAGTGCGGTATGGTGACGATGCTGCTTGTAATGCCGAGAATGTAAAGAAACAGGAAAGTCCTGCAGAATATTGGTCGTAAAAGTAATGGCATTTGTAATGTAAAGTAGGTGCAATCTGTAATCAGCGCATGGAGTCCTCGTCCATAATGCACTTCAGTAGTGCGCTGCATCCATCGATGCAGTCACGGTATGTGGCATCGAAATTATCTGTATACCATGGGTCCGCCACGTCGCCCGGGCGGTTGGTATAGTCCAAAAGTTTGTGAATCTTATTCAGAGGGTCACCGCCACAGATGCGTTCCATATTGCGGATGTTATAGCTGTCCATGCCAATCAGTAGGTCATAGTCCGCATAGTCATGTCGAGTAAGCTGCCTTGCCGTCTTGCCCTTGCATGAAATGCCGTGCTCGGCAAGCTTCTGGCGCGCAGGAGGATAGACGCTGTTGCCAATCTCCTCGGTGCTGGTGGCGGCAGAAGCAATATGGAACTGTGCTGACAGGTGGGCGTCCGCCACCATCTTCTTCATTATAAACTCTGCCATCGGACTGCGGCATATATTGCCGTGGCATACGAAAAGAATCTTCTTCATGCGTGCAAAGTTACAAAGATAATTTCTAATTGCGGAAAAAGAAAGGTGAAAATTTGGTCGTTATATTAAAAATGTGTACTTTTGCAGTAGTATGAACGCTATGGAATTATCCAAGATATCGCGATATAGAGGTGAGATGATGGGCTTTGCCATCATCATCGTCATGTTGTTTCATGTGAGTTGTCCACGTGGAGACATGTTCTATGGGCTTCGTCGCATGGGCAATGTAGGCGTGGATATCTTCTTCTTCCTCTCAGGTATAGGTCTGTGGTATTCATGGAGCAAGAGTCAGAATCTGTTGCATTTTTACAAGAACCGTCTTGTCCGCATATACCCGGCGTGGCTTATTATAGCGGGATTTTTCTATATAAGCCGTTTCAATCCCCTTCGTCCTTCATACACCCTGTCGTTCGGTGGCACGGGAGACAGCACCGTAGACAGCTGGATAGACCTTGCTGGTGACGTGCTCTTCAACTGGGACTTCTGGTTGCATGATGAGCTTACCTTCTGGTATGTCCCTGCCACTATGATGCTATATCTCATCGCTCCTTTCTATATGGAAGTGATACGCCGCCATCCCATATACCGCTGGCTGGTGGTGCTGCCCCTTATGTGGTGCATCATAGTGCAGTATGTGCTGCCGATACACCATGCGGTAGGGCATATAGAGATATTCTGGAGTCGTGTGCCAGTCTTCCTCCTCGGCATAAATATAGGTGAGGCAGTAAGGCAGA
>SAMEA104315434__coassemble_119_pt1 | contig 75186 bp, 47 predicted proteins | sample SAMEA104315434__metabat2_high_PE_014 | metagenome-assembled genome bin SAMEA104315434 (sample SAMEA104315434) | gut metagenome | biome: Monkey gut; feature: monkey-associated habitat; material: faeces | place: China | collected 2013
TTTGTTGCTCAGGTACTTATAAAATAAGTTAAACTAAAATGCTGCGGAATTTAGGGTATAGACAATGTGGCTGTATGCCATGGCTTACTTAGGCTGCTTGCCGATGTAAGCGAGGATGCCACCGTCCACGTAGAGCACGTGACCGTTTACTGCGTCAGATGCCTTTGATGCGAGGAACACTGCCGGACCACCAAGCTCTGATGGGTCAAGCCAACGGCCTGCTGGAGTCTTTGCGCAGATGAATGAGTCGAACGGATGACGTGAACCGTCTGCCTGACGCTCACGCAGAGGCGCAGTCTGTGGAGTAGCGATGTAGCCAGGGCCAATGCCGTTACACTGGATGTTGTACTCACCATACTCAGAACAGATGTTACGTGTGAGCATCTTCAAGCCACCCTTGGCAGCAGCGTATGCAGATACAGTCTCACGACCAAGCTCTGACATCATTGAGCAGATATTGATAATCTTACCCTCTTTACGCTCCATCATCTCTGGCAATACAGCTGCTGAGCAGATATATGGTGCAACGAGGTCGATGTCGATAACCTGCTGGAAGTCCTTGCGTGCCATCTCGTGCATTGGGATGCGCTTGATGATACCTGCATTGTTAACGAGGATGTCTATCTGACCTACCTCCGCGTGAATCTTCTCTACAAGTGCCTTGATGGCTACCTCGTCTGTCACATCGCATACATAACCCTTGACATTGGTTATGCCTGCCTCCTTATAGTTGGCGAGACCACGCTCAAGGGCAGCCTCGTTGATATCATTGAAGATGATTGTCTTCACACCCGCAGCAACAAATGCCTTTGCAATGTTGAAACCTATGCCGTAAGAGGCACCAGTAATCCATGCGTTCTTTCCCTCAAGAGAGAAGTCTTTCAAACTTGTCATAATCGTATAGTTTTTTAGTTGTTAGTATTATGCAGTATCGTTTCTGCCCTTTTCCAGGCAGTATGGCGACTGTAGATTCTTATTCCTTCACGTACTCTGAGAAGTCAGTTAGGTGCATGTCGCCCTTTCTGCGCAGCGTGTCGTGCATGGCGAAGGCTGCTGGCAGATTATGATGGGTATGACCACCAGTAGCGATGCTGAGGTATTCGCGCAGCAGCGGACGGAAATCTGGGTGTGCACAATTTTCTATTATCTCGTGAGCACGCTGCAGTGGTGACTTGCCACGAAGGTCTGCTATGCCCTGCTCGGTGATGATTACGTTTACATCATGCTCTGAATGGTCTTGATGGCTCACCATAGGAACGATGGAAGAGATGAGGCCGCCTTTCGCTACTGAAGAGCAGGTGAAGATGGATATGTACGCATTACGCTCGAAGTCACCAGAACCACCAATGCCGTTCATCATCTTCGTACCAGAGATATGCGTGGAGTTGGCATTACCATAGATGTCTACCTCGATAGCGGTGTTGATGGCAATCACTCCCAGTCGGCGGATTACCTCTGGTGAGTTGGAAATCTCTGACTGACGGATGGTGAGGTGCTTGGCGAAATGGTCTATATTGTCATACACCTTCATGAGGCACTCGTTGTCAACAGTGAGCGAGCATGTAGACGCATCCTTCACACGGCCCTCAAGCATCATGTCCACGATGGCGTTCTGTAATACCTCGGTATAGATATTGAAGTCTGGCACGTTCTTGTCATGACCAAGGGCTGCGAGGATGGCGTTGGCTGTACTTCCAACTCCGCTCTGCAATGGCAGGAACTCTGAGGGGATGATGCCGCGCTTCATGTCATTAACCAGGAAGTGGGCTACGTTAGCACCTATCTGGTCTGTAACAGGGTCAGAGCCCTTGAAGGCGCGTGCCTCATCAGGGATGTTGCACTCTACCACGCCTACCACCTTACTCTTCTCTACCTCCACGTATGGCTTGCCGATGCGATCACTGACACCTGTTATCATGATAGGCTGGCGGTATGGCGGGTCTGCTGGCTCGTAGACATCATGCAGCAGTGCTGCTCCCTCGCTGTGGAAGGAATTCAGTTCAAGGATAATATGCTCCGCCATGCGTGCCACTGACGGTGCTATGCCACCAGCAGCTGTTAGATATACATGGTATTTGTCGCCTGCATCCTCTATCTTGCAGACCTCCAAAATGCCCCAATTCAATGGTCCGTAGAAGCCATAGCGCAGCTCCTGTGCCATATGTGAGAGGTGAAGGTCGTTATATGATATCTCGTTCTTGTTGACATGAGCACGAAAGTCCGGGTTAGTAGTATATGGCGCGCGAAACTTCAGTGCGCGTGCTGCTGCCAAGTCGCCATCGGTGCTCTGACCTGTTGATGCACCAGTGAAAAGGCTTATCTGAAATTCATTGCCCTTTTCGTGCTCGCTGACCGCAATCTTTGCCAGCTCCTTGGTTACAGCCTTTGGAACTCCTGCCGGCGTAAAGCCGCTCAATCCGAGAGAATCACCATTCTTTATCAATGATGCGGCCTCTAAAGCCGAGATAGTTTTATACATAGTTTTAATGCTTTGTTAAATAGGTCCGTTTTGACTGCAAAGATAAGCATTTTGCACGAAACAGCCAAATATGAGCAACAAAAAGAGTAAAAAAAAGTAAAATACTTGTATATGAATAAAATAATGTGTACCTTTGCAGTCGACTTATTAATCAAAGCGAGGGATTCCGACTATATATCCTGTATGCGAAGTGGGAAGGAAGAAGCAAGGACCGATGCTGCTTCCGTCTCTTTAGTATCTGGAGTAAAGCCGGGGTTCTATTTTTTTGTTCATATACGAACAGGCTAACCATAGTATTTACAAACTTATTATTATATAAAAAATTATGGCATACATGTCAAAAGAAGGCTACGAGAATCTCGTGGCTGAACTGCATCGCCTTGAGGCTATCGAAATGCCAAAGGCAAGTGCCGCTATCGCAGAGGCACGTGACAAGGGTGACTTGTCAGAAAATTCCGAGTATGACGCTGCTAAGGAGGCGCAAGCACACCTCGCTGCTAAGATAAACCAACTCAAGACTACCATCGCTGAAGCAAAGATTGTGGACAAGAGTCGTCTGGCTACCGACGCCGTGCAGCTCCTTTCAAAGGTGGAGATGACTAACATGGCTAACAAGGCGAAGATGACTTACACCATCGTGAGTGCCAACGAGGCTAACCTCAGAGAGGGTAAGATTTCCATCGAGACTCCTATCGCACAGGCTCTCCTCAACCATAAGGTGGGCGACGAGGTGGAGGCGAAGATTCCGCGCGGTGTGCTAAAGCTGAAGATAGAGAGTATAACATACTAATCTTGTTGTTTGGTTATTTAGTTGTTTGGTCGTTTGGTTGAATGGGAGTCAGACCGATAGCATTTATATGACGCAAGCCCCGCCCCCAAAAACGAAGCAAGCATACAACTAAATAACCAAACGACTAAACAACCAAACAACCACCATGGACATTTTCTCTAAAATCGCTGCTGGTGAAATACCAAGCTACAAGTGTGCCGAGAATGAAGAGTTCTATGCCTTCCTCGACATCAACCCCGTTGTGAAAGGTCACGTGCTCGTGATACCAAGACGTGAGATTGACTACATCTTCGATATGGACGATGACGAGCTGTCACGCTTTCACATCTTCGCAAAGCGTGTGGCAAAGGCTATCAAGGAGGCTTTCCCATGCAAAAAGATTGGCATGTCTGTGTTCGGACTGGAGGTAGCCCACGCTCATATACACCTCATGCCGATGAATTCAGAGGGCGACATGGACTTCCGCAGGGAGAAACTGCAACTGCCTGCCGAGGAGATGCAGGCTATTGCCGACAAGATATACACTGCTTTCAAAAAGCAATAACAAGGATTGTGGGATGACGAACATTTGCGTGTACATTATATATATGACACACTGCGCATTTTCGTCAGCCCACATTTCGTAATTCATACAACCATTACAACAAAGAAAAAGACTACCGTTCGCGAGATGTTCAGGACAATAATATGCCTCACCGCATTGCTTGCAGCAGTGAATGCCGCTGATGCGCAGGTGAAGAAAGACAAGAAAGATAATAAGATAGCCGACCAGACTCTGGGAGAAATACAGGTAACGGGCAAACGCTCCACCATGAAACTGAAGGTGGACAGAAAGGAGTTTGACGTGGCAAGCCTCATCACCACCGCAGGACAGACCGCCACAGACGTGCTGGAGAATATCCCGTCGGTGGACGTGGACAATGACGGCAACGTATCACTGCGTGGCAATTCCAGCGTAGAGGTATGGATCAACGGTCGTCCGAGCGGTCTGACTGCCGACAACCGTGCGCAGATTCTGCAACAGCTGCCTGCCGAGAGTATAGAAAGAATAGAGGTTATAGACAACCCTTCTGCTAAATTCTCCGCAGAGGGGTCAGCTGGTATCATCAATATTGTACTGAAGAAGGACCGCCGCAAAGGATATTACGGATCCGTACAGGCTGGTGCTGACACGAGAGGGGGCGCAAATACTTCATTCAACATCAACTACAACTCCTCTAAACTGGACGCCTATTTCAACGTAGGATACAGGCACATGGAGAACAAAGGCAGCAACGAGAGCTGGCAGAACAACCTCGTGGACGGCATTCCGGCATCTTACGAGCGTCATAACACGGAAAACAACCGCCGCGGTAACATGATGTTCACACGTGGCGGACTGACACTCCACGCTACTGACAAGGACGACTTCTCACTCAGCGGAATGCTCTTCACTGGCAAACACAAGGAGAACTCTGCCACACCTTATTATTATGGTGTATACAACAATGGTATATATAACAATGCCGCAGAACAGCTGACAAGCATACGACAGAGAAACACATACAGCGGCGGACCGATGACGATGTACAACGCTGAGTTCAACTATCGCCACAGCTTTACGGACAAACACTTCATCGACTTCACCGTATCGCACGGCAAATGGACGTCTGACAATGACAACATATACCAGGACTCCATATACTTTGCCGATGCATTGACACCGACAACGTACAGTTACCAGTCTCGCCCGCTCAACATAAAGAACGAGGACACGGAGGTGAAGCTTGATTATGAGAACCCACTGTCGGAGACCCTGAAGCTGGAGAGCGGATACATGGGCACCTTCTCTCGCGAGAATACCCCACAGCTTTCTTACGAGGCTGACAACTGGAACGGTGAGAACCTGACGGAGGAGAAGAGTTACTTCAACCGCTTTAACTATAACGAAGACCGCCACGCACTGTATTTCACCCTGTCATACAACAAGGACAAGTTTAGCGTAATGACAGGTCTGCGCGGCGAATACTGGCGCATCAAGACATCATCTCTTGACTGGAACGAGGAGCATGGCGTGACTCCTGCCGCCGAGCCTTTTAAGAAAGACTACTTCCAGCTGTTCCCCTCCGTCTTCATGTCATACAAACTGACAGATACACAGCAGCTGCAACTGAACTACACACGCCGCCTGCGCCGTCCATGGGGAGGCGAACTGAACAGCTTCCGCAATACGAGCGATGCATCAATAGTATCTTTTGGTAATCCAGAACTGACACCAGAGTACTCCAGCTCTTTCTCGCTCAACTACCTAAAGCAGTGGGACATGCACTCACTTCTCGTGTCGGCCTACTACCGCCCTACGTCTGACGTGATACAGCGTATCAGCTACCGCAACCAGGAAGACCAGATGATGTATCGCACACCGATGAATGTAGCAAAGTCCACTTCTACCGGTTTGGAGCTTACTGGCAAGAACAAGATTGGCAGAGTGCTCGACCTCACAACTAACGTGAACCTGTACTACTACAAGCTGGACGCCTTCAGCTACGACATTGAGGGACAGACGGTATCAGGAGAAGCGCAGGACAACTTCACTTGGAACGCACGTCTCATTGCCGCCGTGACGCTGCCATACGACATCAGCCTGCAGACAAGCGGCAGATTCAATTCACGCAGCGTCATCACCCAGGGGCATCGCCCTGCTACCTTCAGCGTAGACCTCGGCGTGAAGAAGAATTTACTTAACAAAAAACTGGTGCTCTCCGTGAACTGCCGCGACATATTCAACAGCCGCAAGTGGGAGAGTTACACTGGCAGCGACAGCTTCGAGCGATACCAGTTGAACAAACGCAGCAGCCGGAGAGTAAACTTCACCGTCACATGGAACTTCGGCAACCAGTCAGGAATGAAGAAGAAACAGGAGAGACAGCAGTCTGACGATGACGAGATGGGCTCTTCAATGGGTGGATACGAACTATGATGTTACCTATTTTCTTTCATAAGCGAAACCGCTACAAGGGTTACAGACCCGCCAGCCGCATCTCTGGTCGCAGCACCACGAGGCGGAGGGGAAACGTGGGATGCTTCATCCCCACGGCGTTATTGGTGTGCATTGTCGCAGCGTTATGGTGCCTATGGTACTTCTATCCCCTCTCGGACGAAGAGAGACAGCAGTGTGACACCTCGCTTGTGACAGAAACAAGGTATGTAATAGCAGACGACACCACCGCCCTCTTCACCTTCACCGCCACACAGGGCGACAGCATACTGACGGGCATACACCATGTAAGCGATACGTCAAAGCACTCCTATGCTATTGACACCATAGCCGCCAAGTGGATCAGACGATGGAAGATGCTGCCATATAACGGTGGAAACATCATGACGGAGAATGCTGATACTACTGCATTATGCCGCATGTCACACAATGACATCATAGCACTGCTACACCGTCAAGCTGCCGCCATAAAGCAGGGACAGGACATTGTGAAGATACAGAGGGCTGACGTAGACTACTTCCTGCGTACCCACACAGTGCTGGACAATGGCTTTGACATAGTGGCCCGCTACGGCAAACGCCTTGAAGCATACGACAAGGTGCTCAAAGGTGCCGCTGCCACAGTGCAGAAGGCACTGAAAGGCAAATCGCTGTCGGTACGCATGGAGCGCAGATACTTTCTCTTTGCTGACTCCACAGGCCACCGCATAGAGTGCATGCCGAGGAAGACTGACAGCGGCAAGATGCTCCGCCTGGTGACAACAGAGGGCGACAGCGACCCTGCCTTTACAGCACGACTCCTCTGCACGAAGGATGCAAAGACTGCACTGAAGGCTCGAAAGAGGATGCATACGAAGCCCCTTCTCTCCGCCATAGACAGCACTGGCACCTACCAAGGAGGCCGCGATGCGAATGCCATGCCACACGGCTACGGCAGTCTGCAGAGCTATGACGGCGCGTATTATGAAGGAGAATGGCAGCACGGCAAGCGCAATGGTGTTGGTTTCTCCATCATCCTGGGCAAGCGTCTGCGCCTCGGTGAGTGGAAGAACGACAAGTTCCTTGGCGAGAGGATTGCCTACACTCCAGAGAGAATCTACGGCATTGACATATCAAAACACCAGCACGAGAAAGGACGCAAGCGTTATTCTATTGACTGGAAGAACCTCCGCATCATCTCACTTGGCAAGATGTCGCGCAAGGTCATACACGGAAAGGTGGACTATCCCGTACGCTTCATATTCATCAAGGCTACAGAGGGTGTAACGGTGAAGAACAGATACTTCACCTCCGACTACGTGGCAGCGAGGAAACACGGCTACCGCGTAGGTGCATACCACTTCTTCTCCATAAGGACTTCTGGCAGACAGCAGGCCATAAACTTCTTGCGCAACAGCCGTTACAGCAAGGGAGACCTCCCACCTGTGCTCGACCTTGAGCCTACCGACAAGCAAATCAAGCAGGCAGGAGGCATCAGGGCACTGTTCAGCAACGTGCGCCAATGGCTCAACACTGTTGAGAGTCAGAGGGGAAAGAGACCGATTCTCTATATCAGCCAGCGTTTCGTAAACAAATATCTATCGCTCGCACCAGACCTGCACAACAACTACGATGTATGGATAGCACGCTACGGAGAATACAAACCCGATGTAAACCTCGTATTCTGGCAGCTCTCTCCTGATGGCAGAGTGAGGGGAATACACGGCGATGTGGACATAAACGTTTACAACGGATTTGACTTTTAATAACAATCTCTGCATACTTTATTGCAAAATCATACGTTATATCAATATACTTTCATTATTCAAAGAAAACATATCAACCCACATTAAACTTACATACAACTATGCAAGAAACAAGACAGAACCGCATATCACGCCTCCTTCAGAAGGAGCTGAGCCTTATATTCCAAAGTCAGACACGCCAGATGCATGGTGTAATGGTCAGCGTTACACGTGTGAAGATTTCGCCAGACCTCAGCATCTGCACCGCATACCTCAGCATCTTCCCTTCCGAGAGGGGCGAGGAACTGCTGAAGAACATCAACAGCAACGTGTCAAGCATACGCTACGAACTCGGTCAGAAGGTGCGCAACCAGCTGCGTATCATTCCAGAGCTGCGCTTCTTCATCGATGACTCACTGGACTACATGGAGCATATTGACAGCCTTCTGAAACAATAAAGCAACATGACAGCGGCACCTTCACCATGACAAGACACACTTGCCTGGTGATGTGCCGCTGTCATTCAAGAAAAGAACCAGCAAATGGAGAATAACAAAAGCAGCATGGGCGTAAGCCTGTTCATAGCCCGTCGCTATCTGTTCTCAAAGAAAAGCACCAATGTCATCAACATCATCTCCGCCATCTCCGTCATCGGTGTCACTGTAGCTACGATGGCAATGGTGGTAGTTCTCAGTGTGTTCAATGGGTTCAGCGACCTTGTAGCCACTTTCTTCACTGCCTTCGACCCACAGATAGAGATTGTCCCCACAACGGGCAAGACCGTCGCTGCGGACTCGCCGGCACTGCTTGAGATACGCAAGATGGACGAGGTCGACGTGGCTACAGAATGCGTTGAGGGACAGGCTCTCGCCATCTATGGTGACCGTCAGGCTATGGTAATGATAAAAGGCGTTGACGACAACTTCACGCAGCTGACCCGCATCAACGACATCTGCTATGGCGATGGCATCTTCGACCTGCACGCTGCCGACCTGCAATACGGCACTCCTGGCATCCGTCTGGCACAGACCCTCGGCATGCCAGCACGCTATGATGGCTATCTGCACATCTATGCACCGCAGCGCAACGGACAAATAGACCTCAGCAACCCTCTTGACGGCTTCGTGGTTGACTCATTATTGTCGCCCGGAGTGGTGTTCTGCGTGCAGCAGGGCAAGTACGATAAGGACCATATCATCACCTCCATAGGCTTCGCAAGGATGCTCTTCCAGTGCGACGGAGAACTCTCTAACCTTGAGATAAAGCTAAAGCCCGACGCAGACGTTAATGCAGTAAAGAAGAAAATGCAGAACATCTGCGGCGACAAGTTCCGGGTGCTGGACCGCTACGAACAGCAGGAAGACACATTCAAGATTATGAAGATAGAGAAGTTCATGGGCTATATCTTCCTTACCTTCATCCTTATCGTGGCGTGCTTCAACATCATCGGCTCCCTCTCCATGCTTATAATAGACAAGAAGAAGGACATCGCCACGCTGCGAAGCCTTGGTGCCCGTGACTCACTTATCAAGCGTATCTTCATCTTCGAGGGCTGGCTTATCAGCATCATCGGTGCCCTGCTGGGCGTTGGGCTGGGCTTGCTGCTCTGCCTATTACAGCAGCGTTACGGCATAGTATCATTAGGCGAGTCCAGCGGTTCATTTGTAGTCGACGCCTACCCCGTGAGCGTTCATTATGCCGATGTAGCCATAGTGTTCCTCACCGTCATAGCAGTAGGGTTCGTATCAGTAATATACCCTGTACGATTCAGGAAATGATTGTTTGGAGAAACAACCAAACAACTAAACAACCAAACAACCAAACAACTTCCATGTTTCAAAAGATAGATATTTTCATATCATGCAGCAGTGCTTCTCTCTTTGAGGAAACAGCTATGAAGCTGAACAAGGAGAAGGCCATGAAGCGCCTGTACCTGCTTGAAGGCGAACCTATCACCGCCATGTCCACCCTTCGCCACATAGCGAAGGAGGCTACAGCAGAGTTTATACTCCTCTCTCAGAAGTCTACCCCGTTCACCCTTGGCTGGCACGCCCTTGAGCGAATGGTACATGCTGCCGCCGACACTGGGGCGGCAATGGTCTATGCTGACCACTATACCGTGACAGACGGACAGCGCAGCGCACATCCCGTCATAGACTATCAGTTAGGCAGCATACGTGACGACTTCGACTTCGGACAGCTCATCCTTGTGCGTACCGCCCTCTTCCAGGACTTCGTGAAGGAGCAGAAGGCTGACTATGCCTATGCTGCCATCTATGCACTGCGCCTTTACCTGCAGCGCCATGGTGAGATATTCCATATCAACGAGCTGCTCTATACGGAGGAGGAACTGGACAACCGCAAGAGTGGCGAGAAGCAGTTTGACTATGTTAACCCGCAGAACCGCAGCCGACAGATAGAGATGGAGCAGGCGGCAACGGAACATCTGGAGGCAATAGGGGCAAAGATTGATCCTGCTAACGCCTTGACGCCCGACTTCAACGAACAGGTATTCCCTATCGAGGCATCGGTAGTGATTCCTGTATACAACCGCGCCAAGACTATAGCCGATGCCGTAGGCAGCGCACTGTCGCAGAAGGCACGCTTTGCATACAACGTCATTGTGGTGGACAACCATTCTACTGACGGCACCACCGCCATTCTCCAACAGCTAAAGAAGGAGGAGGACGAGAAAGGCACACACCGCCTTGTACACATCATTCCAGGCTCTCACGGTGAGGAATCACTGCCTTTGGGCATTGGAGGCTGTTGGAACGTGGCAATCAACGATGACCGCTGCGGACGCTTCGCCGTGCAGCTGGACTCTGACGACCTCTATTCTGGTCCCGACACCTTGCAGCGCATCGTGGACTGCTTCTATCGTCAGAAGGCTGCCATGGTAATAGGAGCATACCGTATGTGCGACTTCGACCTCAATACTCTGCCTCCTGGCATCATCGACCACCGCGAATGGACCGACACCAACGGTCCCAACAATGCGCTGCGCATCAACGGTCTCGGTGCTCCGAGAGCTTTCTTCACCCCGCTGCTGCGTCAGTTTGGTTTTCCAAATACCAGCTATGGCGAAGACTACGCCCTTGGATTGGCATTCAGTCGCCGCTATCGCATCGGCAGACTCTACGAGGAGCTCTACCTCTGCCGCCGCTGGGGAGGCAACAGCGATGCCGCTCTCAGCATAGAGAAGGTCAATGCCAACAACCTCTACAAGGACCGTCTGCGCACCATTGAGATAAAAGCGCGCCAGAGGCTCAACGCAGGCAAGGCGGGCGGAATGGCAACCGACAGTCTACAGCGTTTCTTCAACCGCCAGATGGAACTGTGGGACGAGGTGCGCCAGCGTTATTCCGCCCTGCAAGGCGTGCAGACCAAGGAGGCTGGCGAGCTACGCTTGCAGTTCAATCCGGCGCGCATCGTGTCAACAGGCGCAAGCATCGACAAAGCCACACTTGCCAAGCGCCCATGCTTCCTGTGCAAGGAGAACCGCCCTGCGGAGCAGCTCAGCAAGCCATTATACACCAAAAACGGCGAGCAGGAGCTTGAAATCCTTGTCAACCCCTTCCCTATCCTTCCGCAGCACTTCACCATCCCTCTGCTGAAGCATGAGCCGCAGGCCATCTATTCACATTTCTCTGCCATCCGCCAGCTGCTGCACCAGCACCCCACACTGATGGTATTCTATAACGGTCCACTGTGCGGAGCGTCCGCTCCTGACCATCTGCACCTGCAGGCAGGCACCTCTGGCATCGTACCCCTGCAGACCATGATGCCGAGAATGATGCGCACCATGCGCACCATAACGTCATGCTCCGATGGTGAGGACATCAGTCTGCTGACCGATTATGTCGTACCAGCATTCCTTATCCGCAGCCGTCACGGAGACAATGAGCGTAAGCTCTTCCGCCGTCTCTACCGCATCATGCAGGACCGTCTGCCTGCCGACACGCAGCTTACAGAGCCTATGATGAACATCGTGGCATGGCGACAGGACGAGGAGCAGTTCACCGTAGTGCTGCCACGCCGCAAGCACCGCCCTGACTGCTACTACGCCTCTGGCACCGAGCAGCACATCGTCAGCCCCGGTGCGCTCGACATGGCTGGACTTATCATCACTCCACGGCAGGAAGACTTTGACAGTCTCACAGCAGAGAGTGCCATCGCCATCCTTCAGGAGGTCAGCATAACCCGCGAAGAGGCTGACGCCATAGCCACAACTCTCGGTGAACAGCCCATAGGCAACAGCCGTCCGGCATTCAAGTACACACAGCAGCCAGAGGTAAAAGTGGGCATTGTGAGTGTCAACGAACTACACTTTACTCTCAATGGCACCTACGCCGCCAAGGGGGAAGACATCAGCGGAGCGCAGACCGTAACATGTTCCGAGGGCACTATAGTATGGAACGGCACGCAATACCGCGAACTCAAGTTTCGCCCCAAGAGCAGCGATGCATCCTTCAGCATAGAGGGGGTGACGATAGGCATCAACTTCCACTGGGAGCGCAAGCAGACACAGACCTTCCTGGGCACATTGCGCCTCGTAGTAGAAGAAGGAAAGATATGCGCCATCAACGAGCTTCCCGTAGAGCGTTACCTTGAGAGCGTCATATCAAGCGAGATGTCCGCCACCTCCAGTCTGGAGCTCCTCAAGGCTCATGCCGTAATCTCCCGCTCATGGCTGCTCGCCCAGATGCAGCGCAGGCAGAAGATGCAGGAGGGGACGAACAACTTCTTCTCGTTCGTAAAGAAAGAGGATACGCTAATCCGCTGGTACGACCGCGAGGACCATACCATCTTCGATGTCTGCGCCGACGACCACTGCCAGCGCTACCAGGGTATCACCAACGCTGCCAACCCACACGTGGTGGATGCCGTAAGGGCAACGCTCGGACAAGTAATGGAGTATCAGGGCGAAATATGCGACACGCGCTTCTCCAAGTGCTGCGGTGGCGTGACGGAGGAATACCGCTACTGCTGGGAGAACATCAACAAGCCTTACCTCATGTCCGTGAACGACCCCTACTGCAACACGCAGGACCGCCGCATCCTCTCCGAGGTGCTCAACGACTACGACCAAGAGACTGTGGACTTCCACGACTGGATGGTAGCCTACACACAGGAGGAGCTGTCAGCCCTCATCAGCAAGAAGCTCGGCATGGACTTCGGGCGTATCAAGGGCTTCGAGGCACTGGAACGTGGCAAGAGCGGACGCATCTCCCTGCTAAAGATAATAGGTGAGAAGAAGACCTTCACCATCGGCAAGGAGTTAGAGATACGCAAGACTCTCTCCGAGACGCATCTCTACAGCTCTGCCTTCACCGTGGCAACACACGGCAAGGACGCTGACGGCTATCCGCAGTCATTCATCCTCAACGGCAAGGGCTGGGGCCACGGTGTGGGTCTCTGCCAGATAGGTGCCGCTGTGATGGGTGCCAAGGGCATACCATACAGCGACATCCTCGCCCACTATTACAGGGGCGCCTACATCGCAAAGGCATATTAGTATAGGATATAGTGACATATACAGAAAGTGTTCGGAGTTGTTTGTGCAAAACAATTCCGAACACTTTTTTTGTTCATCCTACATTCCGAGCGATAGTGCATGGAGGGCAGGATTATTCCTGCGTCGTTGGCATGGCATTATTGGAACTTGACGCAGGAATAATCCTGCCCCCCATACCCAATCGTTCATGAGGCGAACGCCACTGGGAGGGCTGGCATCTTGCTTGCGCCAAAACAATGATGGCGGTTTAGCCTGGCGAGGTTATGCTAATATAAAAATATTCTTTTAGCAGAAAAAATGCAAGAAACATCATGCTCTCATGTATCTTCTTGAATACAAAGCAATTAAAGCATGATAGTTCTTATGACATTTCTCTGTCAATACAGTAAGAAATGTCATGGACAAGTAAGTATTCTAAATTTTAATACAGCATACCGAACATCCACAGAGGAATGATGTTGCCATAACCATATTCAATATCATCTTTCACCACAAAACCATTGTCTATACCCTGCAGCTGGTTTTGTTTCTTCTTTCTTCCCCCAACTTCAAAAGTATATTTACCGTCTATTAGGAAATCTGAAACCGGTGATACTGTCACAGGCAGGAGCGAACGTGTCTGGTTGTAAAAGAATGTCTCACGCACCGTACCTATTTCCACATTCTTTTCGCCAAGGGTATAAATCAGGTTCGGATTGTCAAGATATATCTTGTCTACTTTCCCAAGTCCTTGTATTCCCCCTGTAGAGGTACGTAACTGTCCGATAAGCCCCGCTTTCTCAAGATAGGCGCACAAGTCCGCCACATTATTTCGAGACACTTCCAACTGTCCTCCTATCTGACTCATGTTGGGCTTGAAAGGAGCACTCTGGGCTATAATCGCCAACAAGCGCTTGAGTTTCCTCGCTGTTGAGACAGACAGGTCTGCATACTGGGGGATATCAGTTTCTATAGTGGCATTGACCACCTGCTGTATATATCGACTGATATTGTCATCAGCAAACGGATAATATCCACGGTGCAGATACTCCGCAAAGTACTTCAGAGGCAGAAAATCCTCTGGCAGTGACAACTCCTGCTGCAGGATGGACTGTAGAGAGCATACAGGCAGATGAATACCATGAAAAAGCTCAAGGTACTCACGATATGAAAGTCCCTGCATCTCATAGACCAGCGCACGACGACTCAAATCGTATGCCCCCTTGGCAATGTCGAGCACCGATGAACCTGTAAACACCACATGCAATTCACGGTGATAATCATAAATCAGTTTCAGTTCCCTTGCCCAGTCCTTATACTTGTGTATCTCGTCAATAACGAGATACCTTCCCCCCATCTGCGCAAAGCTATCAGCAAGCTCTGTGAGTCGGTGGCTGGCAAAATAGAAATCCTCCGCCTGCACATACAGAGACTCCCTACGAGGCAATTGTTCCTTGATATGCTGCAAGACGAGAGTAGTCTTTCCTATTCCTCGCGGTCCCATCAAGCCTATCATCCGAGCATCCCAATCAATACGATTGTACATATAGCGATGGAATGCGGTGCTTGTCTCCCTAAGCAACCTGTCAAATGTACTCTGTAGTTTCTCCATAATCCTTGTCTTTATTACATTCGCTTTGCAAAGATACGAAGAAAAGTTCAAAAGTGCACTCAATTCAGTGCACTTTTTACTTATAATTGCACTGAACTGAGTGCATTTTCTAATTCAAGGGTGGTTCTAAAAAGTTACAATGCAAATAAAAAAGTTTTTTTCTTGCGTGGTTTCCTTTTTTTGCTACCTTTGTCCATGTCTTCCTGATATTGATGCTTTACGCTTAATATATGGGATATGACACTACATAATGAAAAAAGCGTCATTGATGCTTTTTCAATTGGCTGTTCTGAACCTAGGAAATTCATTACTGCATGCCAAAGACATTGTTGGAAGTGATTGCTACGGGTATGGAATATAACGAATAGCAGTACAGAGACAATTCATCTCAGTACTTTGGCTGGAGTTGACATAAGCAGAGATTTGGAAGCGGGTTCTTCATATAGCGTAAAATTACAAAGCACCTCTGCTTATTTGCAGAACTACAAGCAGACTCTCGTCTTTACTTATAACGGCAAGTCATACTCAGTAGAAGGATAAGGGACGAACTTGTCTATAAAAGGAAAAATATCATGAGCACTGTGAAAAAGGTCATATTGATTCTTTATGCAGAATCCCTCATGATTTTAAAATCATGATAAATAATATCATGTGGCATCTTCATTCTTTTTAGAACTGTTAGAATGGAGCTCTGCCCCAAACATTTGAAACAGTCCAGTGTTGCAATGGGAAACCTGTGCATGTAAGAGCTTACATACGCTTCCGTTATGGAAAATGGGAGTTCGTAAGAGAACACTGCAGAAGTTTACCGCATAGGTGAACACCCTAAATCCCGTAGCGTCTTGCCAACGCTACGGGTATTTATACTAATGGGTGGTTCTAAAAATTAGCCTTTTTTGGTTTAACGCCTCTAAGCTCAAAAGTGCCCAAGCTAATGACTATGCACATCATTTCTTACGCCATATTCGGAATGCTTTTGCTCATGGGCATATTGAAGTGAGTTATAAAAGAAAAGACAAGCGCAGGCTCAAATTTTATACCCTAAAAGACTTTAATCATCATGGAGTGCAATCTATGGAAGGATACACTCGTTCTGATTTGCTCTGGCAAATGATATGGTTGTTATATAAAACTCAAAAGAAAGATGTATGAACTTCAAGGTAAGCATTTGATACTTAGTACTGCTCAACGAACAATACTTTGTATCAAGGATAGTGACATATACAAAAAGTGTTCGGGGTTGTTTTAACACAAACAATTCCGAACACTTTTTTTGTTCATACTACATTTCGAGCGATAGGCTTCAGAGTAGGCAAATTCACTATCGCACACAAGGTTTCGCTTACTTGCAATGTCTGCAAGCAAAGGAAATCAAAATCCGCTATCGTAGGCGAGAAGAAGATTGCACTGCGAAAGGGCATCAATCGCACTGCGAAAGGGCATCAATCGCACTGCGAAAGGGTATCAATCGTAATACGAAAGGGTATCAATCAGACTGCGAAAGGATATCAATCGCAAAAACGAGCATACACGGTCTCTATTTGGCAGCTCATAAAGTGCCTACCCATGGAGGGCCAGTTTCCTTACCTGTCCACAAACGTGAAACTAAAAGTCGTCAATAAATATCATTTTCGAACCGACGGATTGTTATATATAGTGTTACTTTGTTAATTATTACTAAAATACCCCGTATGTCGATATGTTTATGCCTTACTCATAAGCAATATATCAGAAAAAAGTAGTACCTTTGCACCTCGAAAGGCTAAAAATGGCCTAAAGGCTCGTGGCTCGGGTCATATCGGAAATAGAAAACAAACAAAATAATTATAAATTAAATTACATTAAAATGCCTACAATTCAACAATTGGTAAGAAAAGGCAGACAGGTACTTGTAGACAAGAGCAAGTCACCAGCTCTGGACTCATGTCCTCAGCGTCGTGGTGTGTGCGTGCGTGTGTATACAACTACCCCTAAGAAGCCTAATTCGGCTATGCGTAAGGTAGCCCGTGTTCGTCTTACGAACTCAAAGGAAGTTAACTCTTACATCCCAGGTGAGGGACACAACCTGCAGGAGCACTCTATCGTGCTTGTTCGCGGTGGTCGTGTAAAGGACCTTCCAGGTGTACGTTATCACATCGTTCGTGGTACTCTTGATACCGCAGGTGTTGCAAGCCGCACACAGCGTCGTTCAAAGTACGGTGCCAAGCGTCCTAAAGCTGGTAAGAAGTAATTGCCGAGCCACTTTTTATTTATCTAAAAAGGAAACAGAAACAAACCAAAACGTTTTGCTGATTTGTTAAGACGACAGGTTGAGTAAATGTCCAAGAGTGGACGTTGAAGATACAGAAAGACAAGACAACCTCAGCAAGATTATTAAAAGCAAAAATGAGAAAAGCAAAACCAAAGAAGCGTGTGATCCTTCCAGATCCCGTTTACAATGACCAGAAAGTGTCAAAGTTCGTTAACCATCTGATGTATGATGGTAAGAAGAACACCTCTTACGAGATTTTCTATACTGCTCTCAACACCGTTGGTGAGAAGATGCAGAACGAAGAGAAGTCTGCCCTCGAAATTTGGAAGCAGGCTCTTGATAACATCACTCCACACGTGGAGGTAAAGAGCCGTCGTATCGGTGGCGCTACCTTCCAGGTGCCTACAGAAATCCGTCCTGACCGTAAGGAGTCTATCTCTATGAAGAACCTCATCGCTTTCGCTCGCAAGCGTGGCGGCAAGGGCATGGCTGACAAGCTCGCTGCTGAGATCATGGACGCATACAACAACCAGGGTGGTGCTTTCAAGCGTAAGGAAGATATGCACCGTATGGCAGAGGCTAACCGTGCATTCGCTCATTTCCGTTTCTAATCTTAGAGTATAATATAATAAGGAGGAAAAAGAAATGGCTAAGCACGATTTGCATTTGACTCGTAACATCGGTATCATGGCTCACATCGATGCCGGTAAGACAACAACTTCTGAGCGTATTCTGTTCTATACTGGTAAGACTCACAAGATTGGTGAGACTCACGATGGTAGTGCTACTATGGACTGGATGGCACAGGAGCAGGAGCGTGGTATCACTATCACCTCTGCTGCTACCACATGTTTCTGGCACTATAACGGTAACCAGTATAAGATCAACCTTATCGATACTCCGGGACACGTGGACTTCACCGCTGAGGTAGAGCGTTCACTCCGTGTTCTTGATGGCGCTGTCGCTACATACTGTGCAGTAGGTGGCGTTGAGCCACAGTCTGAGACCGTATGGCGCCAGGCTGACAAGTATAACGTGCCACGTATCGGTTACGTTAACAAGATGGACCGTTCAGGTGCTAACTACTATGACGTGGTTAAGCAGATGAAGGAGGTTCTCGGTGCTAACCCTATCAGCCTCTGCTGCCCTATCGGTGCTGAGGAGAACTTCAAGGGTCTTGTAGACCTTCTCAAGATGAAGGCTATCTACTGGCACGATGAGACAATGGGTGCTGACTATGAGATTGATGATATCCCTGAGGATATGATCGATGAGTGCAACGAGTGGCGCGACAAGCTCCTCGAAGGTGCTGCCGAGTTTGACGAGGCTCTCATGGAGAAGTACTTCGACGATCCTTCTACCATCACAGAGGAGGAGATTATCGCCGCTATCCGTAAGGGTTGTCTTGAGTTGAAGTGTGTTCCTATGCTCTGTGGTTCTTCATTCAAGAACAAGGGTGTACAGACAATGCTTGACTACGTATGTGCTCTGCTCCCTTCACCAATGGATACAGAGAACATCGTAGGTACTAACCCTAACACTGAGGAGGAAGAGGATCGTAAGCCTTCAGAGGATGATCCTACAGCAGCACTTGCGTTCAAGATCGCTACTGACCCATACGTAGGTCGTCTCGTATTCTTCCGTGTTTACTCAGGTAAGATTGAGGCTGGTTCATACGTTTACAACCCACGTTCTGGTAAGAAGGAGCGCGTAAGCCGTCTGTTCCAGATGCACTCTAACAAGCAGAACCCTGTAGAGGTTATCTCTGCTGGTGATATCGGCTCAGGTGTAGGTTTCAAGGATATCCGTACTGGTGATACTCTCTGTGATGAGGAGCACCCAATCGTACTGGAGTCTATGACATTCCCTGACACCGTTATCTCTATCGCAGTAGAGCCTAAGTCACAGGCTGATATCGCAAAGCTCGATAACGGTCTTGCTAAGCTCGCTGAAGAGGACCCAACATTCACCGTACGTACCGACGAGCAGTCTGGTCAGACTGTCATCTCAGGTATGGGTGAGCTTCACCTCGATATCATCATCGACCGTCTGAAGCGTGAGTTCAAGGTAGAGTGTAACCAGGGTAAGCCACAGGTTAACTATAAGGAGGCTATCACTAAGACTGTCAATCTCCGTGAGGTTTACAAGAAGCAGTCTGGTGGTCGTGGTAAGTTCGCTGACATCATCGTTAACATCGGTCCTAAGGACGAGGACTTCAAGGAGGGCGACCTTCAGTTCATCAACGAGGTTAAGGGTGGTAACGTGCCTAAGGAGTTCATCCCAGCAGTACAGAAGGGCTTCCAGGATTGTCTCAAGAGCGGTGTGCTCGGCGGTTATCCTGTAACAGGTCTGAAGGTTACTCTGCTCGATGGTAGCTTCCACCCAGTTGACTCTGACCAGCTGTCATTCGAACTCGCTGCTCGCAACGCGTTCAAGAATGCATGTCCAAAGGCAGGTCCTGTTCTCATGGAGCCTATCATGAAGGTAGAGGTTGTTACTCCAGAGGAGAGCATGGGTGACGTTATCGGCGACCTTAACAAGCGTCGTGGTATGGTACAGGGTATGGAAGAGGCTCGTAGCGGTGCTCGTATCGTGAAGGCTATGGTTCCATTGGCTGAGATGTTCGGTTATGTAACAGCTCTCCGTACCATCACTTCTGGTCGTGCTACTTCTTCTATGGAGTATGATCACCACGAGGCTGTATCAAGCTCTATCGCCAAGGCTATCCTTGAGGAGAATAACGGTCGCGCTGACCTCGTTTAATTGTCAGCAGGACATTTCCCAAGATATGATAAAGACGTTCAGAGAGTCCGTGAGCAAATGACTCTTTACGGACTTCCTGAACACCTTAATATATTCATAACATACAAAACAAAAAATCACTAATGAGTCAGAAAATTCGCATTAAGCTGAAGTCTTACGACCACACTCTCGTAGACAAGTCAGCAGAGAAGATTGTAAAGGCTGTTAAGGCTACTGGTGCTATCGTTAGCGGTCCTATTCCACTTCCTACTCACAAGCGCATCTTCACCGTTAACCGTTCTACTTTCGTTAACAAGAAGAGCCGTGAGCAGTTCCAGCTTTCAGACTACAAGCGTCTGATTGACATCTACAGCTCTACAACAAATACCATCGACGCTCTGATGAAGCTTGACCTTCCTTCAGGTGTTGAGGTTGAAATCAAGGTGTAGTTTCAAGCGTGCAAGGCACGCAAGAGGATAAAAGACTTCCGTTTCGTCTATATGATGATGCGGAAGTTTTTTTTTATTATTTGTCAAGCGCAGATTGTTTTTGCAAAGCGTAATCTTGCCAGATTGGAGAAAAAACAATACCTTTGCAATAGCATTGAGGGTGAATCTAAAAATCGGAACCACCCTATAGATTACCGACTTAAATCAGACTATTTCTTTACTGACTATGAATCGTTGTTTACTAACCCTTGCGCTGAGCCTTGCCTTTTCATTGGCGGTCAACGCTGCTTCATACACACGAAAGGGAAATACCATCACCATAACGCCCAATGATGGCGCAGCTCGCACTGTGCGCCTGCAGGTCGTCAGCAGCAACATCATACGTGTGGAGCAAACGCCAGCAGAGCAGATTCCGCAGAAGAGGAAGAGCCTCGTTATACTGCCACAGAAGAAGTATAACAACTTCACCATAAAAGAGGAGGGCGACAGTATCATTGTCTCCGCTCCTTCTATACGTTGCCTTGTTAACAAGAAGGACGGCAATGTGCGCCTCACCGATGCCAGCGGCAAGATACTGCTGAGCGAGCACCACAAGTGGTTCACGCCATACGTCAGCAACCAGCGCGAACTGCCGTCTGGATACCGTCCCTCCGCATCTGGCGAGGTGAACTGGGGACGTAAGGACAGCCTAAACATTCTGTCCTTGGAGGACCGCAGCGGCTACTCATGGGGCGTATCCTTCGACTCTCCACAGGGCGAAGCCATCTACGGACTGGGACAGCACCAGAGTGAGGAGATGAACTACAAGGGACGCAACGAGCAGCTCTTTCAGTATAACACCAAGGTCAGCATACCCTTCATAATGAGCACTGCGGGCTACGGACTGCTATGGGACAGCTACAGTCTGGGTCGCTGGGGCAATGCCTCCGACTACCAGCAGCTCGGCAAGGTCTTCACGATATACAATAAGGAGAAAAAGCCAGGCACACTGACAGGAACATACACCGACCGCAAAGGCATGCAACTGGTGCGTGATGAAGACTCTATATACTATGAGAACTCACATGAAATCGCACGATTGCCAAAGTCATTATCGCTCAATGGCGGCAGAGTGGTATATGAGGGCTACCTCTCCGCTCCGCACTCAGACAACTACCACTTTATCCTTTACTACGCAGGATACGTAAAGGTGTACATCGACGGCCACCTCGTAGTGCCCGAACGCTGGCGCACGGCATGGAACCCTAATGCCTACAAGTTTGACATGACACTGCTGAAAGACCGCCTTACACCGCTCCGCATAGAGTGGCAGCCCGACGGTGATGTCAGCTACTGCGGTCTGCGTGCCGCACTGCCAATGACCATGGAGGAGCAGAACCGCATCAATATATGGGCGGAGATGGACAAGGACATGGACTATTACGTCATTGCCGCAGATAAGATGGACGATGTTATTAAGGGCTACCGACTGCTGACAGGCAAGGCTCAAGTGATGCCCAAGTGGAGCCTGGGCTTCTGGCAGAGCCGCGAGAGATACAAGACGCAGCAGGATGTAGAGTCCACCCTGGCGGAGTTCCGCAAGAGGGAGATACCCGTAGACGTGATAGTGCAGGACTGGAACTACTGGGAGGAAGACCAGTGGGGTAGCCATCGCTTTGACCCAGCACGCTATCCTGACCCGCAGCGTATGTATGACACCATACACCAGCAGGGCGCACGACTGATGATTTCCTGCTGGCCTAAGTTCTATTGCAACACCGCCAACTACAAGGAGCTGGACCGCAACGGCTGGATATACCAGCAGGCGGTGAAGGACAGCATCCGCGACTGGGTGGGACCTGGCTACATGGGGTCCTTCTATGACGCATATTCTGCTGGCGCACGCCATATGTTCTGGCGCCAGATGGACGAAAATCTCTTCTCCAAATACGGCAAGGGCATGGACGCCTGGTGGATGGATGCCTCGGAACCAAACGTTAGGGACTGCACACCTATAGAATACCGCAAGCTACTCTGCGGTCCTACCGCCCTCGGCACGAGCGATGAGTATTTCAACGCATACTCTATAGTCAATGCCGACGCAATATACAACGGGCAGCGCAGCGTGGCTCCCGATAAACGCGTCTTCCTACTTACGCGCTCCGGCTTTGCAGGAGAACAGCGTTACAGCACAGCCACATGGAGCGGAGACATCGGCACCAGATGGGAGGACATGAGGGCACAGATAACAGCAGGACTCAATTTCTCCATGGCAGGTGTGCCCTTCTGGGGCATGGACATAGGCGGTTTCTGCGTAGAGAACCGCTATGTACAGGCGCAAAAGACATACGACAAAAGCGGTACTGAGACCGATGACCTCCGAGAATGGCGCGAGCTACAGGCGCGCTGGCATCAGTTCGGATGCTTCGTGCCACTCTTCCGTACCCACGGACAGTGGCCGAAACGCGAGGTATGGAACATCGCCCCCGACACTCATGAGGCATACCAGAGCATAGTATATTACGACAAGCTGCGCTACCGCCTCATGCCGTACCTCTACTCCATGGCAGGATGGGTGAACCTATATGACTATACCATCATGCGCGGCCTAGCCATGGACTTCACCTCCGATGCTCAGGTGTACGACATCAAGGACCAATGGATGTTCGGTCCGTCACTCATGCCATGCCCCGTTACGGAGTACAAGGCTCGTCAGCGCGAGGTCTATCTGCCCAAGGGCTGCGGATGGTACGACCTCTACACCAACCGCCACTATGATGGAGGACGAACCATCACGGCTGATGCACCTTACGGCCGCATTCCTGTAATGGTACGGGAGGGCGCCATTATCCCGTTCGGTCCAGAACTGCAGTACAGTGACGAGAAGCAACCAGAACTAATAACACTGTGTGTATACACTGGAGCAGACGGCTCCTTCACTCTTTATGAGGACGAGGGAACCAACTATAACTACGAAAAAGGGAAGTACGCCACTATCCCCTTCCGTTACGATGACGCCACCCGAACTCTCACCATCGGTGCCCGAAAAGGTAGCTTCAAGGGAATGCTGCCAAGCCGCAGGTTCAACGTGGTGTTCATAGACAGCAACACCCGTCCTACCAAAGACCTCGATATAAACTCACTACAAGGTATCAACGTAAAGTACGAAGGAAGGAGGGAGGTAAGTGTTAAGTATTAGTGATTAAGTATTGCCATTCGTCCTCGTGCGTTGTCGTTTCTACGGCAACGTCCCCCCATGTCCCCACTCAACCACTCAACTAAACAACTAAACAACTAAACAACCAAACAACCAAACAACCACTCAACTAAACAACGGCAAAAGGCAGGTTACAAACCTGCCCTCCCAGTACCAAACAACCAATATGAAACATACATTAACAGCCCTATGTCTTGTCCTTGCAACAACATCGCAAGCCCAGACATATCTCACCCCCAACGCCCCCATCGAGGAGCGAGTAAAAGACGCCCTGTCACGCATGACACTACATGAAAAAGTAGCCATCACCCATGCACAGAGCAAATTCTCATCGCCAGGCGTGCCCCGACTGGGCATCAGACAACTGAACTACTCTGACGGCCCTCACGGCGTACGTGAGGAGATAGACTGGAACTCATGGAACCCCGCCCACTGGACCAATGACAGCTGTGTGGCATTCCCAACCCTCACCTGCCTCGCCTCCACATGGAACCGCGAACTCAGCACTACCTACGGCAATGCCGTCAGCGAGGAGTTCGCCTACCGCGGCAAGGACGTAATGCTTGGACCCGGTCTCAACATAGCGCGCATGCCACTCAACGGTAGAGCCTTTGAGTATATGGGTGAAGACCCTTACCTGACTGGCGAGATGGCAGTGCCCTATATCATTGCCGCACAGAAGAACGGCATAGCCACCTGCCCCAAGCACTTCCTGCTCAACAATCAAGAGAAGGACCGCTGGACGGTCAATGTGAACATCAGTGAGAGAGCACTGGAGGAGATATACCTCCCTGCCTTTGAGAAGGCGGTGAAGCAGGGCGGCACATGGACCATCATGGGGTCATACAACAAATGGCATAACGTATGGTGCTGTGAAAACGACAGCTCCCTCAACGGTATTCTGAAACGTCGCTGGGGCTTTGACGGAGCTGTAGTAAGCGACTGGGGCGGCACTCACCATACGGACCTCGCCGCCCTCGGCGGACTGGACGTAGAGATGGGCACCAACACCAACGGCAAGACCATTGACAAGTCGCTCGGCTACAATACCTACTATCTTGCCGATGCCTTCGAGCAGAAGGTGCGCGAGGGCAAGATACCGATGAGCGTACTCGACGACAAGGCTGCGAGGGTGCTCCGCACTATCTTCCGCACAGCCATGAACCCACACAAGGCGATTGGCAACATGCTGTCAGAAGCTCATTACGATGCCTGCCAGCGCATTGGCGAGGAGGGCATCGTGATGCTCAAAAACCAAAAGAACATACTGCCCGTAGCACCTGGCAGATACAAGAGAATTCTCGTAGTGGGCGACAACGCCACGCGCCGCATGAGTTATGGAGGTGGCTCGTCAGAGCTGAAGACGCAGTTTGACATCTCTCCGCTTGACGGTCTGCGTGCTGTCTATGGCGAGACAATAGAATACGCACAGGGATATTACGCTGGCAAGGCGATGTACGGCAAGGTTGAGAAGCTCGATGCCGACTCATTGCTGCGCCTCAAAAACGAGGCACTGGAGAAAGCAAAACAGGCAGACCTCATAATCTACGTGGGCGGCATGAATAAGAACCACCAGCAGGACTGTGAGGACGGTGACCGCCTTGACTATAACCTCAGCTACGGACAGAACGAGCTTATCACCGCCCTTGCCAAGGTGCAGAAGAATATCATCGTAGTAACCTTCGCTGGCAACGCCTTCGCCACACCATGGATCAACGATGTGCAGGCCATGCTACAGTGCTGGTACCTCGGTAGCATGAGCGGCAGGACACTTGCCAACATTATCAGCGGCAAGGTCAACCCAAGCGGCAAGCTCCCCGTCACCTTCGCCAAGACGCAGAAGGACTACCCTTGCTTCCAGTATGGCGAAGAGGGCTACCCAGGCGTTGACCGACAGGTATATTATAAGGAGGGCATCTACGTGGGCTACCGTTACTTTGACAGCAAGAAGGTGCAGCCACAGTTCCCGTTCGGCTTCGGTATGAGCTACACCACGTTCAAGTATGGCAAACCGTCGCTCTCCTCATCCACCATCACTGCCGATGGCACTATCACCGTGAGCGTCCCCGTCACCAATACCGGCAAGTGCGAGGGCAAGGAGATAGTACAGCTCTACATATCTGACGAACAGTGCACCACCGACCGCCCTAAGAAGGAACTGAAGGGATTCACCAAGCTCTCCCTTGCACCAGGCGAGACGAAGACTGCCACCTTCACCATCACTCCAGCCGATCTCCGCTTCTATTCCGAGCAGGATCACGCATGGAAGGCGGAGCCCGGACGCTTCAAGGCAGTCATAGGCGCAAGTTCAAGGGACATACGCGCTACAGCGGCGTTTGAACTGAAGTAAGGTTAGTATTATAGTTTGCGTGGCAGGTTAAAACCTGCCCTCCCCAGTACAGTCACCACAAACAAATTATAAGACCATGCAAAAACAGCGCATTCCACGAATAATGTGGAATGCGCTGTTTTTGCATCTAGCATATAGCTTGTGCAATCCTGCTATAAAGCGTGCATAATAATGATGTTTGGATTGTCAGAATATCAGAAAAACATGACAGAAGCTTGAATTAAACAATGATTATCATGACGCCAATCACTATAATTATTGCCACGAGCAATATCTTCAGTATAAGCTCCCATCTTTTGTGTCTTTCTACTCTTTCCAACATCTTCTTCCTGAATTCAGACGTCTCGTCTTTGTTAGATTTTTTCTTCATTTCGATATTAGGTATGTTATTTGCTATAAATGATATACAAAATTACTAAATAACACAGACAAAACAGAAACTTTTACCCCCCCGTTTGCGTTTCTTATCCTTAATTAAGACCTATTAACACGTATAATAATCGAAGTAACTGTTCAGTCCCAGCACGGGCGGCCATGAGCGAAAGGCGGAACAACAAGTTTGTTATATAGGAGCGGTATGCGAGTAGCGCATAACACGCAAATAGTTAAATAATATATATAACCCGCGCTATTATATGTATTTTGATTGTGTTATTCGTATTATCTTTGTAAATTTGCAATAAGTGATGGCATGGAAGTGAGGATTATTCCTCACCATTAACGAAAATGTATCTTCGCTTGTGTGGCAGGATAAATCCTGCCCTCCCAGTACAATCAACCAACCAATCAACTAAATGACTAAACAACCAAACAACTAATCAACTAAACAACTAATCAACTAAACAACTAAACAACTAAACAACTAAACAACTAAACAACTAAACAACTAAACAACTACAATATGACTAAACACAGACTACTGACTTTATGGTTGCTGCTCGTACTCTTCGTTGCAGCAGTGCAGGCGCAGGTGCGCTTTGACATCTCGCCCTCCCTGCGCGGCAGCACTATCAACCCTTTACATTACGGTATCTTCTTCGAGGAAATCAACCATGCAGGCGATGGCGGACTCTACGCTGAGCTGGTGCGCAACCGCTCCTTTGAAGACAACGCCTCCACGGAGTACTGGAGCACCAAGGGAGGGGCAGACATAACGCGTGCCACCACTGCACCGCTCAATGCTGTGCAGGAGGGCTATGCCAATGTCACCTTCACCGCAAAAGGCGATGCTGTGGTGAACAGCGGCTTCTGGGGAATGAACATCCAGGAGGGCACTACCTACAAGGCATCATTCTATATCAAGACAGCCAGCAAGCAGTCACTCGCCCTGCAGCTGCTCGATGACAAGGGCAATGCCATAGGTCAGACGGCAGTGAGCGTCAAGGCTTCCAGCGACTGGCAGAAGATTACCGCCACCATCACCGCTACAGGCAGCTGTACACGCGGGCAGTATGCCATTGCCAACAACGGTAGTGGCAAGGCAAACTTCAGTATCGACGTGGTGAGCCTCTTCCCACCTACATTCAAGGACCGTGAGAATGGCTGCCGTATAGACTTGGCACAGAAGCTTGCCGACATGAAGCCTGCCTTCATGCGTTTCCCTGGCGGATGCTACATAGAGGGAGAGTATGCCGATGGCAAGCAGAACAGATTTGAATGGAAGAAGACCATCGGAGCCATAGAGGAACGCCCAGGACACCGCAACGTGAACTGGAACTACCGCGTGAGCGATGGTCTGGGATTCCACGAGATGCTACAGCTGGCTGAGGACATCGGTGCGGAACCTCTCTTCGTGGTCAACATCGGTCTGGGCCACCGCTGGTATCAGCCACTCGACGACCTCGATGAGTACATACAGGAGGCACTCGACGCCATGGAGTATGCCAACGGTGACGCTACCACCAAGTATGGCGCAATGCGTATAGCCAACGGGCATGAGGCTCCGTTCAACCTTCGCCTCATTGAGATAGGCAACGAGAACTACAACTTCTCCTCTACCACCAACAACGACCAGAGCCTGGAGTATGCCGAGCGATACTACAAGTTCTACAAGGCCATCAAGGCGGCATATCCCGACGCTATATGCATAGGCAACGTGGAAGCATGGGGAACGGACAACCCTACATGGAGAAACTCTTACCCCGTGGATGCAGTGGACGAACACTACTACCGCAACCCGGCTTGGTTCGTAAGCCAATATAACAAGTATGACAACTACAACCGCGCCACCTCGCCAAAGGTCTATGCTGGCGAGTACGCCGTGACGTCCAACTTCGGCACTACGGGCAACCTCGCTGCAGCCCTCGGAGAGGCTGTCTACATGCTCGGCATGGAGAATAATTCCGACATCTGCATCATGGGCAGCTACGCCCCAATCTTCGTGAACGAGAATGACCAGAAGTGGATGCCCGACATGATACGCTTCAATGCCAGCGAGAGTTACGGCACGCCGTCATACTACGTGCAGAAGCTACTGCCTAACCATGTGGGCAAAGAGAACGTGCAGTGGACCGAGACGGGCAACCGCCGCGATGATGCTACCGTATATGGCGGACTCAGCACGTGGCTCACCGCCGCCACCTTCACCGACTACAAGGTTACGAAGGCTGACGGAACTACATACACCGCCAAGTTCAATAACTCAGAGAAATGGACCAACGATGGCGGACTGTGGAGCGAGAAGAAAGGCACATTGCAGCAGACGGACGAAAGCATGGAGGGCAAGGTGTACCTCAACCCATCACTGGAACTGGGCGACAACTATACCATAGAGGTCGATGCCACAAAGACATCGGGCAAGGAGGGATTCCTCATAGCCTTCAATTATAAGGACAGCAAGAACTACTGCTGGTGGAACCTCGGTGGCTGGGGCAACACGCAGCATGCCGTGGAGGTATGTAAGGACGGCGTGAAGACCACCGTGGCAAGTGCTGCCGGCAGTCTGACCACCGGACAGACATACCATCTCAAGATAGAGGTGAAGGGAACAGCCGTGAAGTGCTACATGGACGGCACGCTCGTTCACTCCTTCTCTCTGCCGATAGAACGAAAGGTATATGTATCGTCAAACATCGATGACGCTACGGGCAAGCTCTACGTCAAGATGGTCAACCCGTACGCAGAGGAGCAGAACGCCACGCTCAACCTCAAGGACTACCATGCCGAGGGCGGAAAGATGGTGCTCATGACGGCTGCCACCGACCAGGCCCAGAACACTAATAGCGACCAGTATGCCGTAGTGCCGACAGAGCAGTCTCTCGCTGCCGAGGGCAGCAAGGTGCTCGTGAAGGTGCCTGCCTACTCGCTCGTGATACTCGAGATGAACGTGGCAAAGGGCGAGACAGAAAGTGGCACAGTAGCCGTGAATGAAGGAGTGACATACCTTTACAATAAGGAGAATGGTGCATTCCTCGGTCGCGGAGCCCAATGGGGCACGCAGGCTGTGCTTGACAGATACGGCATGCCTGTAGAGATAAAGAAGACTACCGACGGCAGCTACACGATGAGACAGATTGACTTTGCCGACAGATACATCGGTGTGGACGTGGATATATATACCGACAAAGCCTCAACAGCCCCCATACAGTGGGAGTTCGTGCCTACAGACGATGGCAGGGTGCTCCTGCGCAACAGCGGCACGCAGACCTATATCACCGCAGAGGGAATGGACCGAGGCTGCACTCAGACTGCTGACGCAGCTGCCGCCACTGCCTTCGAACTGGTCAGCGGCAGCAAGTATGCCGCCATCGTGGCGGCAGAGGACCCACTGAGCACTCTGGCAGAAGGCACCGTGGCAGTGGACATGACGGACATGCTGGAGAATGCCGACATGAGCGGTGGCGCGGCAGGATGGGACTGCAAGGGCTATGTGAACGATAATACCTATGCAGCAGTGAACAGAGCAGGAGTGAACGAACTCTATGAGAAATGCGCCACACTCACGCAGACCGTCAAGGGTCTTACGCCGAATGCGCTCTACCGCTTCTCCCTGCAGGGGTTCTTCCGCAATTCCACCAATGCGAGCAACGTGGAGGCGGCATCGCAGGGCTACAATATGAGCAACGCCTATATCTTCGCTGGCACCAGCACGCACCGCTTTGCCAGCTGGGCGAGCGACCGCACCAGCGATACCGAACCTAACTCCATGGAGGCAGCGGCAGAGTGCTTCAAGGCAGGAAAGTACACTAACAGCGTAGTGGGACGCGCCGACAAGGACGGCAACCTCACCGTGGGACTGCAGCTGAGCCAGACGGCAAGCTACAACTGGCTGATATGGGGTGCTGCCACACTGGAGCAGTGCACCGAGCCTGTGGACTGCACGGCTTCCGTAACCAATCCAAGTTTTGAGGACGGACTCAGCGGATGGGACAATAACGGCATGCAGACGCAGACCAACAACGAGCCTGCGGCAGCAAAGACGGGCACTACGTATTGCGAGAAGTGGACAAAGGCACCGGAGCATCTCGCTGATGGTAGCGTGCAGCAGACTGTAAAGGGACTGAAGGAGGGCGTATACAAGGTTACTGCCACCTGCCATGCCGAGAACCAGAGCGGCACTCCTGCCACAGTGAGCGGCATATCTCTCTTTGCAGGAGAGAACAGCGTGGCTGTCAGTGCCTCACGTGACTACAGCGTGACGGGCACTGCCATAGGCGGAGAGCTGACCATAGGATTCAAGAGTGAGGGCACTGACGCCAACTGGATGACGGTGGACAACTTCCGACTGCAGTGGGTGGGCGAGCCTACAACGGGTTATCGCAAGTCGCTCGAACAGTGGATAGGCAAGTTGCAGACACTTGTCAACACGAAGAAGATTCTCTCTGACGAACAGAAGAAACATGCGCAGCAGGTCATCGAGACCGCCAGTGCTGCCCAGACACAGCAAGAGCTGCTCGATGCCATCAGCAAGGTGAAGGCGGAGTATGAGACTCTGGAGGCATACCGCATAGAGGTGGACCGCAACGCTGAGGGTTACAAGGGCTACCTCTTCGCCTACTTCCCGTCAAACAGCGATGAGAACCTGTACTACGCATACTCTGACGATGGCTTCAACTACACCGTGCTGAACAACGGTCAGCGCGTGATGGCATCAGACAGTGTGGCTATAAAGAAGGCCATCCGCGACCCGCACATTCTGCGTGGCGTGGACGGCAAGACATTCTATATGGTGGCTACCGACATGAGATGCGCTGAGGGATGGGCGAGCAACCGCGGCATCGTGATGTACAAGAGCGAGGACCTCGTGCACTGGGAGCACTCTACAGTCAACTTCCCTACACGTTTCCCTAACGGATGGAGCAGCGTGACGCGCGTATGGGCACCAGAGGTAATCTGGGACAAGGACTACGTGAATGCAGACGGCACCAAGGGCCGCTACATGATATACTTCTCTCTGCTCACCAGCGACGACGGCACGTGCACCTATGACAAGGTGTATTACTGCTACGCCAATGATGACTTCACCGACCTCCTTGATTATCCGCAGTACTTCTACGACCGCGGTTCTGCCACCATCGATGCCGACATAGTGTATGACGAGGGCGACCAGCTCTATCACATGATATACAAGAACGAGGGTTCAGGCGGCATCTGCCATGTTACGGCAGAGCGTCTCACCCCTGCGGAAGGGCAGCCAGCCGGCAGCCAGTGGAGCAAACCTACGGGCACCGTACAACAGACGCGTGTGGCTGTGGAAGGTGGAGGCATCTTCCGCCTTATAGGCGAGAATACATGGGTGGTGATGTACGACTGCTACGGCAGCGGCTACTACCAGTTCTGCACCACCAAGGACTGGAAAACCTTCACCCTCAAGGCGCAGACCACTACCAGCGGAGCCTTCACACCACGTCACGGCACTGTGCTGCCTATCACCCCTGCGGAGTATAACACCTTGCTCAAGGCATTTCCTACCGACGGGCTGACCTCCTGTCTTGTAGGCGACGTGAACAGCGATGGCGAACTGACAGTGGCTGACGGCAACATGATAGCGAACTATTACGTAAAAGTGGAACAGACTTCATTCAACAGAATGGTTGCTGATGTCAACAATGACTGTGAGATCACAACGGCAGACGCTAACGCTGTGGCGAACGCTTGCATTGGAAAGTGAAAACATAATTGTGATTAGGATAGGGGGGCTTCCTGGCTCCCCCCCTGAGAGGAAGCGCAGTGGGGCAGAACCCGTGTGCTTCCTTTTTTTCTTTATAAAAAAAGGAGTTTTCTAATAGAAAATTACTAACTTTGCAGTCGGAAAACAGACACATAAAACAAATGGGTATAGAAAAAGGAATATTCAAGAGAGCGGAGCTGCTCGTTGGCGGTGATATTATGGAACAGATAGCATCGAAGAGAGTTATTGTCTTCGGTGTGGGCGGCGTAGGCAGCTGGTGTGCCGAGTGCCTCGTGCGGTCGGGCATACGCCATATCACAATTGTTGACAGCGACCGTGTGTGCATCACCAACGTCAACCGCCAGCTGATGGCTACGATGAAGACCGTGGGCACAGTGAAGGTGGAAGCTCTCAAAGAGCGACTGCTCGAGATAAACCCCAACTGCGACATCACTGCCCTGCAGAAGATATACACCGAGGAGACAGCGGACGAGTTCGGACTGGAGCAGTACGACTACATCATCGATGCCATCGACTCCCTAAAGGACAAGATATCCCTCATCATGCGTGCCTGCGCCACCAAGGCGGTGTTCTTCTCCTCCATGGGAGCAGCACTGAAGATGGACCCCGCAAAGATAAAGACAGCGGAGTTCTGGAAGGTACGCGGCTGTCCGCTCGGAGCAGCACTGCGCAAGCGCATGAAGAGGGCGAAGCTGAAACCCGCCCACAAGTTCTTGTGCGTGTACAGCGAGGAGCTTCTTGAGAACAGAGGTCAGAACGAGACCTGCGGCACCTCGGCATGCATGTGTCCTAAGGCACAGAAGGGACCGGGCGACCCATCGCTCGTCAACCACGAGTGGTGTTCCTCCAAGGCGCAGATCAACGGCACCATGGCGCACATCACTGGCATCTTTGGCTTCACCATAGCCGGCATGGTGCTCAACGACATCTACAGCAAGGCTCTCGGAACAGCCACGGAAGAGGCGGAACAATAACGCTTGGCGTTATTGGGATTTGGCGCAGGAATAATCCTGCCCCCCATGAGCATGCGCCACCTTGCCTGCTCTAAAGTTTGTCGTCTGAAGTGGAGGATGAACAAAAAAAGTGTTCGGAATTGTTTGTGTTAAAACAACTCCGAACACTTTTTTTATATCACTATCTTTGATACCAGGTATTGTTCATGAGCAGTACTAAGTATCGGATGCTTACCTTGAAGTTCCTACTTCTTTCTTTTTCGTTTTATATAACAACCATATCATTTGCCGTAACTGTTCTTGCTTAGGCAAGCGGCAAAGCCGGTCAGCGGTGTTTCCACAGCGATAATCCTGCCCTAATGAAAATGGTAAATTCGGGAAAGGGCGCATAATGGGGCTTCTTATAACGCGAAAGCTATCTGATCGCAGTGCAATCAGATAGCTTTCGCAGTGTTATCTCTATGCTTTCGCAGCGTGATTAGGCAGTTTTCATTTTCTCAATATTTATATATTTGATTTTCAACCTTTTACTCTCCGTTATAAATCAGTGGCTGAAAATGGTAAATTCGGGAAACCGACTATTTCGCAGCAGACGGTTTATTAGCTATGTAAATATTGGCTATAGCGTTGGCATCGGCAATTGTTATCACTCCGTCGCCATTCACATCGGCAGCCTTCTCATTGAATTTCTCGCTCTTGTCGAGATTACCCGTATAGTAGTTTGCCACCATATTGGCATCGGCTATCGTCACCTCGCCATCGCCGTTCACGTCGCCAATGATGAACGCTGCATCACTACCGTAGTCGGCTGCCACGAAGCTGTCGGCTCCCTGCATGCTGTTCGCCTTGCCTATGGTGGGATGGTGCATCACGTAGTATGCCGCACCACCGTCAGGGTAGCGGCCAATGGTGTTGTCAGCCGCTGTAGTGCCATAGCTGATGGTGTCGGCAAACGCCTTCGGGGTCTCGGGATATGCGGCATAGAGGGTGCCGTTGGCCTTCACGAAGTCATCTGAAGCGGTGAGGAGCACCTGCTGTCCCTCTTCGTTAGATAGCTTGAAGGAGGCATGAAGCTGCGTCAGCGGCATGCGCTTGCTGCACCAAACGATGAGGTGGCCGTGAGCCGGAATGATGGTGTTGACGCCTTCCTCCGCCACAATCTGGTATTTCTCAGGCTTCTTCGGGTTGTCGCTGAGGTAGAGTCCGGCAGCGTTGATGTCCACGTCGGTGGTGTTATACAGCTCCACCCAGTCGTCTTTCTTCATATAGTCGTTGACATACATGTCGTTGGCAGGGCTTACCTCGTTTATCTTCACTGGCACATAGTACGCAGCCTTCTTCTCATCGTCCTCTTTCTCCCATACCGCCTCTATGCTCTGATTGCCTGTCTCGGGCAGTGTATAGGCGGCTTCCGTGGTAAGGTAAGGGTCTGTATCGGCTGCATCCTTGTTGCGCCATCCTTTGAATTTGTAGCCTACGGGGGCTTGCGCCTTGAGGGTCACGGGGGCGAAGAGGTAGCCGTCGAACCTGCCCGTAGGCACTTCCATACCGTTGAGCAGTATGGCTGCGCCTTCTATGTTGCTCTCCATAGCCACCTTCATGGCTGAGGAGGCGGTGAGCTTCATCTCGCTGACGCTCTTCAGATGGTCTGCCAGCGTCTTCTGACGCGAGCTGCTGAAGCCTGATATTACGGAGTTGGCGGTGCTGTATGGTGACACATAGCCTCCGAGCGCGAGCTTAGTGGCTGCTTCGTTGACTATATACTCCACGCGCTCCGGGCTGAACACGGAGCCTGCCACGAGGCAGAAGGCGTCTATGAACTTCTTGCGGAAGGTGTCATTGGCGAGCATGTTGCGGAAGATGGTGACGAAGCGTATCTCCTTTGTCAGTCTCTTTCCGTCAAGGCTCTGCCCTGTTGACCAGTCGTAGCCGTAGAGGCGGTCGAAGGTGTAGTTCTGCTTGTTGAGGAATGTGGTGATTGGCTGCGTGGTGGAGAGTGTGGCATCGAGGTCGAAGAGCACGAAGCGGAACTTGCCGTCCTCCGTGCTGCGGAAGCCCTTAACGTTGTTCTGCGGCCAGTCCACGGCACCGGTGTAGAGTTCCGTGGCCATGTAGTTCACGTATTCGTCTATGTCCACCAGCTTTTCTATCTCGCTGTACGACTCTGAGGAGGCTGCATTGGCGGAGAGGTCGTACCATCTATTGAAACTGTCTGCGGTGCCTGCCATCTGCACATAGCCAGAGTCTGGGCATATCTCGAACTGGTCCATAAGGTCGGTGTCTATGCCGTAGTTGGTGTTGCCATACTGCTTGTTGTTAGGCTCGCGCATGTTCAGCACGGCGTATGGCTCACCGTTTATGTACACATGCACTGGCTGCCATGCCTGATACTCCACGTACAGTCCGCTCTGCGCCACTATCTGCTGCACCGCCACGTCCTTTATGCGGCATCCGTTGTCGTTGCCGCCATTGCGTATCTGCAAGACCTTGTGCTTGAGATAGGGCTTCTCTGCAAAGAACTGATAGTCGAAGGAGTTCATGCCGTCATACACCTTGTTGGCCTTCAGCTTGAAGGAGTGTGGCGTCCATCCCCTGCTCCATCCTCCACAGGCAGAGATGTGGCACTCTTGGTTTATCACGCACTCACCTGCTGTAGTGATATACTCGAAGTTCACGGGGCGTTCCCAGTCCATGTTGCCATTATATGCCGTGGCCTGTCCGTTGCCCGGACGTCCGTTCTTGCTGTAATTGAAGATGCCATAGTCTGACTTGAAGAGGGACTTTGGGTCCGTCACCAGAGATATTACAGGGAAAGGTTCATTGCCGCTATTATATATAAAGGTACGCGCGATGACCCTGCTCGGCAGGTAGCCATCCTTGTAGAGACGGAAGCGGTAGCACTTGGTGGCGCTTACTGTGAACCTGCCCGTGGTGGCGGTGCTACCATTCTCCATAGTCGGTGCTGAGCCATCGGTGGTATAGCGCAGTGTTGCACCATCGGGTATGTCCACACTGAAGTCAAGAGAGCCAGTGAAGAGCCCGCCGTCGCGTGACACCACGGGGTCGTCAAGCCTCGTCATGGATGCGCTGCCCACCCCGCTGTTTTCCGCTCCTGGCGTAGGCACAGCAGCGAAGCCCCACTCTGTCGCTCCGTCAGCGGTGCGAGCGTAGCTGGTGCGCGGCGTGGCGGCAGGATAGTCCTGCTGCGCTATGATGGCAGTGCCGTCAGATATTATGACCGTGCCGCCTTCTATACTGAGCTTGTCGTCTATCTGCCGCCAGGCGTTACGGGTGTAAATCTCGCGGTGATCATAGTTGAGGAGGGCATAGCCGTGGGCTGGCAGTATGCCGTAGTCGCTCACCAGCTGGTGCTTCTTCAGATTGGCGGCATCGTCAGTGACGTATAGTCCGCCAAGGTTCACCGCCTTAGCGGAAGGATTATACAGCTCCACCCACGAGCCGAAGTTGGTGGACGGGTCACGGTATTCTTCTATGTTTGCCGCCATTATCTCGTTGATAATCACGTTGTCCGCCGTCGGCTTGGCGGGAGTGCTGACCCTCACTGTGCAGCGCGCTATCTTGTTGGAGCCATCGGTGGTGGTGGCGGTGATGGTGGCGGTGCCTACCGCCACGGCGGTCACTATGCCGTTGGCATCCACGGTCACAGCGTTGGTATTGTTTGACTCCCACTTCACCGTCTTGTATGTGGCGTCAGCGGGCAATATGGTGGCTGTCAGCTGCACCGTCTGCACGGGCACCAGTCCCACGACAGACTTGTCTATGCTTACGGAGGTGGCAGTGACCAAGGGGGCATAATATTCCAGTTTCCAGTTGTCCAGGCAGGTCCAGTCATTACTCTTGCGCTCAGTCTTGCGTATGCCGATGGTCAGTTCGCCATCGCTGCCTACGGTGCACTCCAGTGAGTTCTTGTAGTAACCCGCCTTGAACCAGTAGTATGCCGCCTCCATGTTGTTTGGTATATAGTACTGCCAGCCCACGAACGATGCTGCTCCGCCGAGGCTCTTGCTGACGGCTCCAGCACTGGCGGCCTGCAGCTGCGTGGTGACCTCGCCGCTGCTCGTCGTGGCATAGAGCATGGCATGCTGCTCCTCAGCCACTCTGTTGCTTACGTAGGTATAGTAATCATCATCTGCCGTGCCTATGCGGCAGAAGGCGTCAAGGCTTAGGCGATACTGTCCCGGCGTCAGTCTTGAGAGTTTCTGCCAGGTGTCATAACGCTTGTTGAAGTACTCGGCATTCTCCTTCGGGTTGGCGGCGCCAAACTGTGTGCCGCTCCAGCCACTGAGGTCATTGCCGTCAAAACGAGGATTGACGATGTACTGGTCCGTCACGTCAACCCACACCTTCGTGTCTGAAAATGCCATTGTAGCACAAGCCGCCAGCAACAGCATTACTGTTATTACCTTCTTCATTATTAGTGATAGTGATATATTGTTCAGGTTAGCCAGGGCAGGAGATGCTTGTTCCTGCCGTAAATATGTTTCTCTCACATACTTACCGCTGCAAAGTTAACATTTTTTTCTCACATTTGACTAACTTTTCTTATGTTTTTATACCGCAATACCGCAATAATAACATAACGACATCTAAAAAATATGTAAAAAGAAGTTTCTGTCTCAAAAAATATTTGTAATTTTGTCGATATCTTAATATTACATTATGAAACAGAGCATAGAAAATCTTTATCAACTTGACGGAAGGGTGCCAGTGGCCAAGGCACTGCCCTTCGGACTGCAACACGTGCTGGCGATGTTTGTCAGCAACATCACCCCTATCATGATTCTCGCCGGTGCCATGGGGCTGGACAGCGCTACGAGCGGCATGCTTATCCAGAACTGTATGATCATTGCGGGCATAGGCACGCTGGTGCAGCTATACCCCGTATGGCGCATCGGCTCGAGACTGCCTATCGTGATGGGCATCTCCTTCACCTTCCTCTCACTCGCCATCAGCATTGGTGCTGCGCAGGGCATGGGCACTCTGATAGGTGCCGTGATAGTAGGCGGACTCGTGGAGGGCGTGTTAGGCCTCTTCGCCAAGTACTGGATCAAGCTCATCCCGCATGTGGTGGCTGCCACCGTGGTCACCGCCATCGGCTTCTCACTGCTCCCTATCGGTGCCAACTCCTTCGCAGGTGGTCAAGGCGCAGCCGACTTCGGCAGCCTGCAGAACTGGGTGGTAGGCTCTATCACACTGCTGACGTGCCTGCTCTGCCAGATTTTCGCCAAGGGGTTCCTCCGCTCGCTCTCAGTGCTCATCGGACTGATAGTGGGCTACATAGCCGCCCTCTTCCTCGGAATGATTGATTTCACGGGACTGGCAGGGCAGCCGCTGTTCTCACTTCCTCACCTACTGCCTTTCGAACCAGAATTCAACATCGGTGCCATACTCTCCATAGTGGCGGTATATCTCGTTTCCGCCACCGAGACAATTGGCGATGCCAGCGCACTCTGCAACAGTGCCTTGAAGCGCAACCCTAATGAGAGGGAACTCGGAGCCGCCGTCAGCTGCGACGGCTTCGTGAGCACAGTGTCAGGCCTCTTCGGCTGCACTCCTATCACCTCCTTCAGCCAGAACGTAGGCCTGGCAGCCATGTCGGGCGTGGTAAACCGCTTCACCATAGCCCTCGGCGCAATCATAATGATATTCGGCGGCATATTCCCCGCAGTGGGCTACGCCCTCACCACCATACCGCAGGCAGTACTGGGCGGATGCACCCTGCTCATGTTCGGCAGCATACTGTTTGCTGGTTTCGGCATGATGGCACGCTGCGGCAGTTCTCAGCGCAACATGGTAATCGTGAGTCTCTCGCTCAGCGTGGGTCTCGGCTTCACCCAGGCCACGGAGATGTTCAACATCTTCCCAGAACTGGTGCGCACCGTCTTCGCCAACAACTGCGTGGCGGTGGTATTCCTCCTCGCCGTGATTCTAAACCTCGTGCTGCCTAATGAGAAAGAGAAGTAATCGGTTTTAGGTTGTGGGTCTTTCGGATTAGCGGTTCGTTATGGGATAGACCTAAAACCAACAACCCATATAACCAAACAACCATAAACCTCGCTCTCCTACCAACTGTAACGGGATGTTTCAAGTGTAATTCCAAGGAAATACTCTTGAAACATTCCTACTTACGCCACATTTTTACAACATCGTTATTAAGACCTTTATTATGACCTAATACTAAATCTTATGTCAGAATATATATATATAACATTCTTGGCGGCTACTCCCTTTTTCGCTATATTAGGAAAAGAGACCGACATGACAAATTTCTATATACTCAATATATACATATGTTTTTGTATATTTGCCGCAAACGCAACTATTTATATAAATAAGCTGGGAATAAACATCGGATGTTTAGAAGTATTATTAATGGCCATAGTATTTGTATCATTCGGAAGTTCGATAACTAACAATATCCAGCCCAACAGTTATGTTTATTCAAATGCGTTCAATTATATTATACTAATTATATTATCAAAACCTATAATAACAAAGCACATCCATTTTTTTCACAGATTGCTGACATTCAATATAATCATCCTAAATATATTATTCATTTTCACTTCTTTTCTGAATAGCGATATCATTGTAAACAAAGTTAGCAATACAGGCATCGCAGCTATATTCATTGCTATTTCTGCCTGTACCTTTCTGAATCTACTTTATAAAGTCAATTCACGACTATGCAAGATTCTACTTATTATACTTTTATCTTTAAACATATTCACAATATTCGATTGGAGATGCAGGACAGCTTTCTTAATTTTTTTATTATATCTTGTAACAAACAAAAACATCCCCAAACGCCATCGTATTTTCTGTTTCATACTTACTGCGACAACAAGCCTGTATATATTCATTGGAGATCCCGCAAAAATACAATCTACAATTGGAAGGCTATTCATAATAAAAAATTCTTTAATACTATTCATAACATCACCATTTATAGGAAATGGTGGATTGGGAAGCTTTTGTATAAAATACCCCAATATACAAGCCAATTATTTCGCTACGCACGAAGAATTGTGCAACATTCATCTTCTTGCCGACAATGTTGTTTATGCAAACAATGAATATATGCATTTCCTTTGTGAAACTGGCATAATAGGATTTATAATAATTTGTTGCTTGATTATTTTAATTAACAAAGGAATGAAAGGGAACACAATGAGAGAAAATTTATTTTTTCCTATCATAGTCTCGTCTATATTTTACTACACCATGCATATTGCATTGTTATTTACACTTTTTTTACTATGTATAATGACTTCTGCTTCAAGTGAAAATCACCAACACATGATAAGACACAACAACAGAAATCTATTTCTTGTATTATTAATATTTTCTACATCAATAAGCTGCTATTCAATAAATCACGCATACTCATACAAAAGAATGCATGAACAATTTACATATAAAGACATGGATTTACAGCAGAAAAAAGATGCAATAAACAATTTCTGCGAAAATAAGTTCTTCCTTATGGAAGTTGCATGTTCTTATAACAATACTAATACAGAGATTTACAATAGAATAGAAAAGTATTTCCTACATTCCGAAATTCTATTTTATGAAAGTAAGAAACTAATCAAAATAAAGAAATACGACATAGCTGAACAAAAACTAATATTTGCATCAAACATATGCCCCAATAGATTCAGATACAAATACGAACTTCTTAAGCTATATAAAATCACCCGCAATACAACGAAAACAAAACAAACTGCAGAAAACATAATGAAAACACCGATAAAAATTATGTCGCCTATAGTATTGGCTATAAAAAAAGAAGCAGCAGAGCTACTTGAAGATAGTACTTATATCAAACAGTAAAAACAAATTAAAAACACGATTATCTATTTATGACTAACCACTTAATTCAAACACTCATTTTACTGTTTTTCATTACAGTAAATTTCATTGTAACAAAACTTATTGGCATCAACCCAGACATCATTTCTGGATTTGAATGGGGGAACACAAAAGAAGAAAAAGAAGAAGCAAAAAGATGGGTTGCTCTACTGCGCAAATCAATGAATACAGCTAACATTATAACATTTATAGGCTCTACCATTTCGTTGGTTTTAGAGAGCGAAATTTTATTTTTTCTTTTTCTATTTCTACCTACTACAGCAATAGTTACATATGCCTACTACATAAAAAAAAGGAAAAGACTTTCATATAAACATAAAACAGTCATTACGATATCAACCACTTGTATCGTTGCTATCTTACTATTATCAATTATATACATCAAAAATATTGATTTAAAAATAGAGTATGACGAAAAAGAATTTAAAATAAGAGGACCATATACAGCCAATATCGTATACCAAGACATTAAGCTAATCAAAATGAAGAAAACACCTCCTGTAGTAATCAGGAGATCTAACGGAATATCATTAGGAGACATCAAAATCGGAAAATTCGTCACATCAAACACCCCCAAGGCTATTTTATTTATCCATTCCCAAGGACCATGCATAAAAATAACCCAAAAAGATGGCTGTTCATACTATTTAAACAGCAAACATTCTGACACTACTTTAGAAAACTATTATCACATTAAATCACATATAAGTAGATGAACACACAAAATATACAAGCAGCACCCCGAGCCTTAATAAAAACACCACGAATTTGTACATTTGTTACTACATACAAATGTACTAGTGCCTGTAATAATTGTTGCTTCCAATGTTCTCCATACGGCAAACATTCATTAACAAAACAACAAATGGTAAATTACCTAATGCAAATTAAACGAGACTTCCCCTCCATCAGATTATTAGTATTAACAGGGGGAGAATGCACAATCCTCCCATACATCAGCGAGATAATAGAACTCGCATCTCATCATTTTAATCTAAAAGTAAGAATTGTCACCAACGCACATTGGGCAAAATCATACAAGCATGCACTTTCCATAATAAAAAAATGGAAAATTGCCGGTCTTAGTGAGATTAATTATAGTACAGGAGACGAGCACTTAGAGTATGTGCCTTTTATCAATATAAAAAACGCCATTATAGCATCAATAGAAGAAGGCATGACACCATTTATCAACATTGAATCTGCTGATGGTCATAAATTCAACAATATGTATTTCATAAAAGACAATACATTGAGTTCTTTTATCTTACAGAATAAACTTATCATTGCAAACGGACTGTGGATAAACTTCAAGGATGAAGAAAAACTCATGCACAAAAGCAATGACATTATATATCCCCCCCATCAAAGATGTAACAACATTTTAAATGGTATTACTATAACACCAGACAACAGAATGAAAACCTGCTGTGGACTTGTATCAAGATACACTAAATTCCTTGATATTGGGAATGCACATAAATATAGCCTACGCCAGTTATACGATAACCAATTTTACGACTTCGTAAAAATATGGTTACACACTGAAGGACCATATAATATACTCAAGTATATATATCAATATGATAAAGATATAAATCCTGAAGATTATCATCATCTGCATCAATGTCTTATATGTGCTATGATACTGAACAACCAAGAAATACTAAGAATCATACAGCAACACTATAAAGATATCTACAATAGAATAATAATGGAATATTACGTATTACAATCATGAAAAAAAACAAACTGCTAAGAAATGCTATTTGGGGACTTACCGCTTCTGGTCTGACAAACACGTCCTGCACTTACGACAATGATTCATTACAAGATAAGGAGTATGAAGAATTAATTGTTAATAATCTTAATGACAATGGAAATTCCGCCATAACGATAAGTTTCTCTAAAGAAGAAGTAGAATACCTCAATTTTCTTAATAAACTTGGCTATGATATAATGCACGAACCTGCTGTTGCCAAACATTTTGTAAAAGACCCGTCAGAATTTCTAAAATTATACGGATATAATGGAATAATAAATTTTGACGACAGCATGATTAAACTCATGTTGTCACTTGGGGACGCTGGTATTAATAATGCAATAAAAAAACAAGATATTTCTGAAGCCTTAGAATTGATGAATAGAAGAGGAATACTTAACGATGTAGACTACTCTCAACTCACCGTACAACTTTCAGATGAGGAAATTATTTCCATATATAGGGAAATGGGGATTAACATCCCAACAAGATCAGCTATAGGTCCTTCATATAACTCTGTAGCAGTCGCAGCTGTCCTAGTTTACGCTGTATTGGGCGTTATTTCACAAGTTGGCATCTTATACAACGCAGGTATAGCAATTAACGCTGCAGTTTCCGCCACTGTATATCTATGGGTAGAAGCATGGGGAAAATCACAGAATACACCAAGAAGAATTAATCAAAATCTTTCACTTGAGATTCAGAACTTAAAGGGGCAAGACCACGACTCATTTGTTACGGCAGACAAACGCATAACACTACAAGCAAAAAAAATAACAGAACTTATAAAGGAAAAGAATCCCAAAATATCAGATTACATAAATGATGAACAATTAGAACAAATTATAAAGATTAACCTGATAATGTCAAAACAATAATCCCATCTACTTACTCTACACTTCACAAACTGGTCACGACATACCTTACAAAAGATATTACATATATTCATAAATAATCACTTGTATAACATAAAAAAGGAAAAAAAACTTCTATTTCGTTTTTTTTTTGTAATTTTGTCATATAATAATCAAGCATAATGTTCAAACTACTATTTTCATGATGTATTCCCTGCTAATTACGCCAATTTAATTACATCATTACCAAGGCTCAGTTAGATATAAAAACAACCAAACCACTAAATAACCACACAATGAATTTCTTAGAAGAGAAAATCCTTGCCGACGGTAACATCAAGCAAGGTAACATTTTGAAGGTAGACAACTTCCTAAACCATCAGATTGACGTGGACATCATACGCCAGATAGCCTATGAGTTCAAGCGCAGGTTCAGAGGCAAGGAGGTAACGAAGATTCTGACCATCGAGGCAAGCGGTATCGCCATCGCCACTCTGCTCGGTGACCTCTACGACGTGCCCGTAGTATTCGCAAAAAAGGGCGAGACAGCTAACAGCACTGATGACAAGTATATCTCGCACGCCTATTCCTTCACCCACAAGAAGATGAATGACGTGTTCGTGTCAAAGCCTTACATGCTGAAGGGCGAGAAGGTGCTCATCGTGGATGACTTCCTTGCCGACGGACAGGCTATGGGGGCCCTCATCGACATCGTGCACCAGGCTGGTGCCGAGGTGGTAGGTCTCGGCGTGGCTATAGAGAAAGGTCAGCAGGAGGGCGGCAAGAAACTGCGCGAGCAAGGCTACCACGTGGAGTCTATCGCCATCATCGACTCCATGGATTGCGAAACTGGAAAGATAGAATTCAGATAGATATTATGGTTGTGGGGTTGTTGGTTGTTGGTCTTTAGGATTAGCGGTTCGTTGAAGGGACAGACCTACAACCAAAAACCTACAACCCACAACCAAAGACCGCAAGACCTACAACCAAACAACCGAACAACTCCCTATGCGCCACATCTTGTTATACACACTCCTCTTCATTTCCATGGCGTGCGACTGCCTCTGCTCTCGTGCCGCCACGGGAACAGAGGGACTTGTATTCACAAGGGCGAACATTTCTGGAGGACTTGCCAGCCGCCAGGTGCAGCATATCATCCAGGCGATGGATGGACGCATGATTATCACGTCATACGGCTTTGTGGACATATTTGACGGGGCAAGGTTCCGGCATATCGCCACTGACGACAGCATACAGACGGAACTGAAGGACTGCAACGCGCCATACACCGTGTACACAGACAACCACGACCGCGTATGGTTCAAACGGTGGTTCAAGGGCAGATGCCTCGACCTAAGGAGCGAGAGGTATATCCATCCGCTCGACAGCTTGTTCCGCAAATGCGACATTCGCGGAACGGTGACAGACTTCTTCTGTGACCAGCACCACCAGATGTGGGTGCTGGCGGAGGATTATGTCATGAATCTCGACAAGCCGTCAAGGCGCATACACGTGGAGAGAGCATGGGGGAACATACAGAATCTGCAGACCATCAACGGCAGGCTCTACCTCTTCTTCAGTACGGGCGAGGTAAGGGCGTATAACGAGAGCACGCTGAAGGCTGTACTGACAGCCAACCCTCTGACGGGTAAGGACTACAATGCCTATGACCAATACTGCAACGTGATACAGCCAGGCAACGGCACCATGTACGTATGCCGCAGCGGTATGGGCAAGGGCATAGTGCAGATGTTTGATACACGCAACGGCCAATGGACCGAGATACTGCGCACGCAGAAGGTATTGCATGGCGGGACGGTGGCTGACGACAGGCATGTCATAGTGGCGAGTCCCGACTGCGCCTACTCCATTGACTCCAATGACAACAGCATTACGCCTATCAACAGATTCAACCTGCAAGGCGAATGGTTCCCCTTCCGCCACTTCAATTGGGTGTATACTGACAGCCAGGGAGGCACATGGCTGGGCAGTTACAACGACGGGCTATTCTATGCGCACCCCCTGCGCGAGCAGACATACAACGCTGACGGTGGTTCCGTAGCCACGAAGAAGACGGTATCGCCGCTGCACCTCATAGTGACGGGCGTCAGCATCGACGGCGTGCGCCTCAGCACTGGCATGGACCACCTGCCCGAAGCGGAGAAATACGTGAAGGCATACGATCTGGACTACAGTGAGAACAGCATAACTTTTGAAATCTCCGCACTCAACTATGCACTGCCGTCACACACCTTATATAAATACAAGCTGGTGGCTGACAATGCCGATGAGCAGTCAGTGGAATGGCATGAGGCCACGCACGACAACTACATGATGGATGCCAACGGTCTCCTTATCCTGCCGCTTCAGAATCTGCAGCCAGGCCGTTACCGCCTCATCGTAATGGCTACGTGTGGCGATGGCAGCGACAAGATGGAACTGTCACTGCGCATTCGTGCACCGTGGTGGAACACCCCGACGGCTCACGCCGCATACGTATTAATGCTGATACTCCTCACTGCCGTCATAGCATGGGCATCAAACCTCTATGCCAGACGGGAGATGCGACGCAAGCACAAGGAGGAGATGCTGCTGATGCAGATGCGTAACCTCATAGACCGCTGCAACGAGTATGAGAAGATGTATGACAATGCACAGAAGGAGGAGCAGCATCCTGAACAGAACCCTAAGGAAGAGGAGGAAAAAATCTCTGAGGCGGACCGCGACTTCATACGCCGAGCCATGAGACTGGTGGAGGAGAATATGTGCAACGGCAACTACACCGTGGAGCAGCTAAGCCGCGACATGTGCATGGAGCGGACTGGACTTTACAAGAAGATGACCGCTATGGTGGAGCAGACGCCAAGCGCATTCATCAGAAGCATACGCCTGCAGAAAGCAGTGGACATGCTACGCTCTGGCGACTACGCCGTCTGCGAGGTGGCACAGCGCACGGGATTCTCATCGGCAAGCTACTTCTCCAAAGTCTTTACGGCTGAGTACGGAGCATCGCCAAGCGACTATCTGCCATGACACAAAAATGCCTTATACACATGAGAAAAGCCCTATAAAAGGCTGAAATCAACGATTTTACCAAAAGCTTCAACATTTTTGTTGGGGCTTTTCTGTTTTTTACAAGTAACTTTGCAGCAGTTTTCAAGTTGACCTCAACAACCAAACAACTAAACATCTAATCAACTAAACAATGTTCAAACCATTATCAACTCTCGCCATTGCGACATTCCTGTCACTCACCGCAGAGGCACAGCAGATAGAGTTCTTCTCGCCATCCATCGTGCGTGTGGTAAAGACCGCCGACGGAAAGCCTATGGAGAAGAAGAGCCTTACCGTTATCGCAAAACCTGGAAAGGTGACGATGAGCGTGAAGGACGAAGGCTCAAAGACTGTCTACAAGACCAAGGCTCTGACCGTAACCGTTGACAAGAGCACGCAGAAGGTATCCTTCGCCACCGCCGACGGCAAGCCGCTGATGGCCGAAGGCTCCTACGCCCTCACACCAATCACTGAAGGTATAGACAAGGGCAGCTACAAGGTGCGACAGGATTTCGCACTCGATAAGGACGAGCCTATATACGGTCTCGGCATGATGCAGAATGACAAGCTGAACCTGCGCGGCGAGCACCGCAAGATGCAGCAGTCCAATCTGGAAGACTTCACTAACTTCTTCCAGAGCATCAAGGGCTACGGCATATTCTGGGACAACTACTCCCCCACCACAATCAACGACAATGCCACGCTGGAACTGGAAAGCCAGGTGGGCAAGATGGTGGACTATTACTTCATGTATGGCAAGAACGCCGATGGCGTCATCAAGGCTATGCGACAGCTTAGCGGCAAGGTGCCAATGCTGCCGCTATGGACATACGGCTTCCATCAGAGCCGTGAGCGATACAAGAGCCAGGAGGAACTGCTGGAGGTGGTGCACAAGTACAGAGAGACAGGAGTGCCGTTCGACGGCATTATCCAGGACTGGCAGTACTGGGGCAGCAACTATACATGGAACGCCATGGAGTTTCTGAACGACAACTTTAACCGTGCCCAGGCAATGATAGACGATGTGCACAAGCTTTGTGCGCATATCTCCATCTCTATATGGTCATCATTCGGTCCGCAGACGAAGCAGTATCGCGAACTGAAGGAGAAGGGACTGCTCTTCAGTTTCCAGACATGGCCGCAGTCAGGACTTTCATCATGGCCGCCACGCATGGACTATCCTTCAGGAGTGAGGGTGTATGACTGCTACTCTCCCGTAGCACGCGACATATATTGGAACAATCTTGAGCGTCTGCACAAGATGGGTATCGACGGCTGGTGGATGGACTCCACCGATCCGGACCACACGGATTACAAGGAGAGTGACCTTGACGAGAAATGCTCTATGGGCAGCTGGCGCTCCGTTCGCAATGCCTTCCCGCTCATGGCGGTAGGCGGCGTGGACCAGCATCAGCGCGCTGCGGACAGCGTGAAGCGTCCGTTCATACTCACACGCTCTTTCTTTGCTGGACAGCAGCGTTATGGAGCGAACACATGGAGCGGAGACGTAGGCAGCTCATGGAGCTCACTGCGCAATCAGGTGCCTCTGTGCCTCAACCACACTCTCTGCGCCAATCCTAACGTCAACACGGACATTGGCGGCTTCTTTGCAAACGCCTACAACCGCCGAAGCCAGGACAACAGTGCAACAAAGAATCCGCAGTATCAGGAACTCTACGTTAGATGGATGCAGTTCGGCCTCTTCTGTCCTATGATGCGCAGCCACGGCACGGAGGTGTATCGCGAACTTTACTACTATGGCAAGCCGGGCGAGCCAGTCTATGATGCGCTGCTCTCCACTGTGAAGATGCGCTATCAGCTGCTCCCTTACATCTACAGCCAGAGTTGGCAGGTGACAAAGAACGACGACTCCTTCATGCGTGCCCTTATGATGGACTTCCGTGAAGACCTCAACACATGGGACATGAAGCATGAATTCATGTTCGGAAGAAGCCTCCTCGTATGTCCTGTAGTCAACGCCTTGTTCACGAAGGAGAAGATTGTCAAGACTGATGAGATGAGCGGATGGGACAAGAAGGACAATGATGAGTATGCCAACGGATGGCCAAAGGTGGACTGGACGGAGAAGAAACAATATTCCGTATATCTGCCAAAAGGCGCAGACTGGTATGATTACTGGACTGGCGAACGTCTGAACGGCGGACAGCACATCAATGCTGATGCGCCATTGGCTCACTCACCGCTCTATGTCAAGGCAGGAAGCATACTGCCTCTTGGGCAGGATCTGCAGTACTCTAACGAGAAGGCATGGGACAATATCACGCTGAACGTATATCCCGGTGCCAACGCTTCCTTTACTCTCTACGAGGATGAGGGCGACAACTTCAACTATGAGAAAGGTGCATACACCGAGATTCCTATGACATGGAACGACAAGTCTGCCACACTCACCATCGGTGCACGCCACGGCAGCTACAAGGGCATGCTCAGCAAGCGCACCTTTATCATCAAGATGGTAAACGGAACAAGCAAGACGGTGACTTACACTGGAAAGAAAATGACAGTCAGATTATAGGACAGATGGTTTTAGGTTATAGGTTGTGGGTTTTAGGTCTGTCCCTTCAACGAACCGCTAATCAGAATCGGCTCTGCCGCTTGCATAAGCAAGACATCGGCTCTGCCGCTTGCATAAGCAAGAATGACCCACAACCTAAAACCAAAAGACCCAGTACCAAACAACTAAACAACTAAACAACCTAAGGCAGGTTAAAAACCTGCCCTCCCAGTACCAAACAACTATGGTAAAACAACTTCTTTGCGCAGCCCTTCTCGCTGCCACCACCACATCATTCGCCCAGCAGCAGGATGACATCAACATGCCATTGATACAAACAAAGTTCACTGCCGACCCTGCACCTATGGTTCATGGCGACACGGTATACCTCTTCACCACCCATGACGAAGATGGAGCCGAGGGCTTTCTCATGAAGGACTGGCTGCTATATACCTCCACCGACATGGTGAACTGGCAGGACCACGGTGCGGTAGCATCGCTGAAAGACTTCAAATGGTACAAGGGCGACAATGGCGCTTGGGCAGAACAGGTAGTGGAACGTGACGGCAAATGGTACATGTACTGCCCTATCCACGGCAACGGCATCGGTGTTCTCGTGGCAGACTCTCCTTTCGGTCCGTACAAAGACCCGCTTGGCAAGCCACTGGTATGGCAGAAAGAACACTGGTATGACATAGACCCTACAGTGTGGATTGACGATGATGGGCAGGCTTACATGTACTGGGGCAACCCTAACGTGTATATGGTGAAGCTCAACAAGGACATGATTTCCTACTCTGGCGACATAATAGAGCTCCCTAAAATCAAGGACTACCAGGAGGGACCATGGTTCTGGGGCAGGAAGAACGCCCGCGGTGAGAAGAAGTATTACCTCGCCTTTGCCTCCACCTGCTGCCCCGAAGGTATAGGATATGCCATGAGCGACAGTCCTACTGGTCCGTGGGAGTACAAGGGCCACATCATGAACCACACGCCGCAGACTCGTGGAAACCATCCGGGCATCATTGACTACAAAGGCAAGTCATACTGCTTCGGACTGAACTACGACATTTACCGTCTCGAGACAAGCCGCCATGCGGAGCAGCGCTCAGTGTCTGCCGCAGAAATGACATACAATGATGACGGCACCATACAGGAGCTGCCATACTTCACAGAGTGCAAATTGGAACAGGTAGGCTCGTTCAACCCATACCGCCGCGTGGAGGCTGAAACCATGGCGTGGGGCTACGGACTGAAGACCACACGCTCCAACCCTTCCGGTCCATGGAACAAGACACCGTTCGTTACCGACATTGACGATGGGGAGTATATCCTCATAAAGGGTGTTGACTTCGGCAAGGGAGCATCATCATTCACCGCTTCCTGCTCATCACAGCTTTATGGAGGCAGCATAGAGGTGCGCCTGGACTCACCTGAAGGCACGCTGGCTGGTACAGTGAATGTGCCTCATACAGGTTTCAAGTACAAGGAGTTCACTACCAGTCTTGCGAAATGCAAGGGTAAGCACGACCTCTACCTCGTCTTCAAGGGCGGTCCTCGTCAGAAGAAGAACCTCTTCAACTTCGACTGGTGGCAGGTGAAGTAAGCTCTATGGATACACACTTGCGCAATAGCTACCTAATCGTAATGTAAAAGCTACCTAATCATGTTACGATTAGGTAGCTTTCGCAACGCGTAAAAAAAATGTGTAATTTATTTGTGCATGTCAGAAGAATTCTGTACCTTTGCAATATAATTAAATGGCTCAAGAAGCCCAACCCGATAGGGAGGCAGAGCAAGGCCTGCATCTTGCAGCGCCCCTAAAGAAAGAAGTTACTGAGTAAGCAGTCGACACTTGCTTAGTATTGTAGATAATACCCGACTGGCTGCAGATGGTCGGAATATAATAAAGAGACAGTTGGGTCTCTGTAATAGATATTTATCCAAAACACTAATTAACCCTCTCTTTTCTAACATAATGAGAAAACTATTGCATATCGCAGTGGCTTCGATTCTCTATAGCTGCGCAAACGAAGGTAACACAACAATACCCCTCACTCGATCAACCTCATGTGACGAAAGTTGCGACACTATCGACACAGTAGAGATAGAAGAAGAGAGTCGTACCGACTATTACGACCCTGTTCTTGAGAAGTGGGTCTGTGTTCACGAGGGAACGCTTGAAGAGATAATCGAGTCGCATGACTTTGGACCTGATTCAATAGAATCGGACTACTTCGGACCTGATTCTACTTATAAATGGTCTGATATGTGGATTTTTCTCAATATGAAGAAATAAATAAAAATTTAAAAATATGAACAAAATTCAACTAATTCATAAAAACGGCAAGTGGTACAATTAGACCACTGGCAAGCAGTACGTGGGGTACGGCAGAGTAAATGGTCTGCTGTACAACTACACAAGAGATGGAAAAAAGGTGCTTTTAACAAAGAAAGCACCTAGTGCACAAAGATTAGTTTCCAATTGGTGGAACTCGGAAAACCCAGAACGGAAGGGCTTTCGCAATGGGAAATATTTTCCTTACGTCACTGCCAATAAGAATGTTGATTTCGGTGCAGGAATAGATATGTCAAAACAGACTAAGGAGTTTGCGGACAGAGCCAAGCTCGGATTTACCCCAAGACAGATGAACCAGGAGTTGAAGCAACGTGCAAACTACAACTTGGGTAAAGTGGAGGAGGCGTTAAAAGAGCATACAGCCTATCCTGATACGGTGAGTCCTCAGATAAAAGAGGGACTTGCCGACTTGAGATACTAGACGGGGTTCTTGAAAACAGGTTATCCGAAGTTGCTCAAAGCAGTGGCAGAAGGAAATCTGAAAGGTATCCAAAAGGAGTCAAAGGTATATTTCAAGGACTACAAGACCAAGAAAATGAGATTAGATAAGAAGCGTTATCATTATCGCCTTGATAATTTTTTCCATTACGTGGAAGGAGGCAGACTGATAAAACGCCAAGAATGATAGATAATGAAGTGGACGAGCTGAAGTTCGTCCACTTCTTTCGTTATCTAATGACGCATCTTACTCTCCGCACAATTGCTTGAGTGCCTGCGCCAGTTGGTCAGGGCATGAAGTAGGTTTCGCTCCGCAGCGTATTCCGCTGAGACGCTCTATCACGTCCTTTGCTTTCTGGCCTGCTACAAGCACCGCTACGCCTTGCGTGTTGCCTGGGCATCCGCCGATGAACTGTACGCTGTTGATTACTCCTGTCTCCTCATTCAGGTCTATCTGAATAGCCTTGGAACAGGTGCCTTTTGTTTCATAAATGTGAGTCATAATGGTTGTTTGGTGGTTTAGTTGTTTAGTGGTTTGGTTATGTGGTTTGGTGGTTTAGTGGTTTGGTTATGTGGTTGTGGGTTGTAGGTCTTTCGGTTTATTCCTTCTTCCCGAACTCAGGGTCTATCTTCAGTGCGGCAGACACCAGAAAGGTGATACTGCATAGCACCATGACGATGATGAAGAAGGTGCGGTAGCCTACTGCCTCCTGCAGTGCTCCGGCAAACATTCCTGGTATCATCATGGAGAGTGCCATGAATGCTGTGCAGAGAGCGTAGTGCGAGGTCTTGTATTCTCCCCTGCTATAATATATAAGGTACAACATGTATGCCGTGAAGCCAAATCCATAGCCGAACTGCTCTATGAAGACGCAGACATTGACAAGCAGCAGACTTGATGGCAGTGCGTATGCCAGATATACATACACTATGTCAGGGAGCGTTATGGCGCATACCATAGGCCATAGCCATTTCTTCAGTCCGTCCTTTCCTGCTACGATACCTCCCAGTATGCCGCCTATCACCAGGCCTATCACTCCCACCGTGCCTTGCACGAAGCCGTACTCCTGCGGTGAGAGTCCCAGTCCGCCATTGTGCTGCGCATCAAGGAGGAAGAGCGTCGTAATCTTTACGAGCAGTCCTTCAGGCATACGGTAAAGCAGCATGAAGAGTATTCCTACTATCACCTGCTCCTTCATGAAGAAGGTCTTGATGCTCTGCCCCAGGCCTGTCATGATGTCTCTTACCGTCACCTGCGAACGCTGGCTGTCCTCCTTAGGTCTTGGCAGAACGTAGGAGTGCCATAGCCACAAGGCTATGAACAGTCCTGTGCAACCATAGAAGAGCAGGCTCCATGAGTAGGCTATATTGTTACGGAAGATGACCTGCAGGTTTCCCGCCACCATGACGAGTGCTCCCTGACCGAATATCATGGCGAAGCGATAGAAGAGGGAGCGTATCCCCACGAACCATGTCTGCTCATGCTGCGAGAGACCGAGCATGTAGAAGCCGTCGGCGGCTATGTCATGCGTGGCGCTTGCGAACGCCATGAGCCAGAAGCAGCACAGCGTGCCTTGCATCCAGAAGCTTGTAGGTATGGTGAACGCCACGCCTCCGAGTGCCGCTCCTACAAGGAGCTGCATGGAGGTGATCCACCATCGTTTTGTCTTGATGATGTCAACGAACGGGCTCCACAGTGGTTTTATTACCCACGGCAGGTTCATCCATGCGGTATAGAAGGTGATATCGGCATTTGACATGCCTAACTGTTTGTATAATACCATTGATATGGTCATAACCATTACGTATGGTATTCCCTCTGCAAAGTATAGGGAGGGGACCCAGGCCCAAGGAGATTTCATGTTGGTAGTTTAGTGGTTTGGTGGTTTAGTCGTTTGGTTGAGTGGCTTCTCTCTCTTTCATTATCGCCGCCATATTGTTCTGCGCCCAATCTATGAGTTCATTGACAATAGGCATCAGCGTCATGGCGCGTGGTGTCAGCGAGTATTCCACTCGTGGCGGCACCTCGGCATAGACGGTTCTCGTTACGTAACCATCGGTCACGAGGGTGCGCAGAGTGCTTGTCAGCATCTTCTGCGATATGTCCGGTATGCTCTTCTGAATGAAGTTGAAACGCATGGCGTTCGCCTCCTTGCTCAGCGTATAGATGATGAGGAGAGACCACTTGTCGCTGATGCGCGCCAGCACATTGCGTATGGGGCAATCAGCAAAGATTTTTTCCTTCAGTGTATTCTTCATTATCACTTTTGTTCTTAATACTCTACAAAAGTAACTAACTTTCCTTACATACGCAAGCAAGGAGAGTTAATATAGGTTAAGAGCAGGAAATGCAAAGGTTTGAAACTCTGCAATAGTTACCTCCTAGTAAGTATCTCACCGCATGGTGCCCTCTTGTAAGGCACGAAGAAGAGGTGTAACTTTGCAACAAAAATCAAATAAAGTAATGGTGAAAAGTAATTATTCAGCGATGTTTACATGACGATAATGCACTGGGAGGGCAGGTTTTAACCTGCCAATAACAGGGAGTTGAGGTTGTCCTCACCTCTCAGTGCAACACACACCCACAATGCTAATCGCATCCTATCCCGAGAGTGGTTAGGGAAATCTACCACTACCATCAAAAAAAAAACGGCACTGCTACCACATTTATATGGTAACAGTGCCGTCCTTATTATCATAACAGTACCACAATCCTTTTATTTCATGCTGACCATCTCGAGGAGGTCCTCGCCAGTTAGCTTGTGGCTCATGTCTGTGCTGTCAAGTATGTCCTTCGCCAGTGCCTGCTTGCGCTCATGCAGACGCTGTATCTTCTCCTCTATCGTGCCCTCTGCAATGAGGTGATAGACGGTTACTGCCTGCTGCTGTCCTATACGGTGGGCACGGTCCGTTGCCTGCGCCTCTATCGCAGGGTTCCACCAGGGGTCCGTGTGTATCACATAGTTGGCACGCGTAAGGTTCAAGCCCAAGCCGCCAGCCTTCAGCGAGATAAGGAAGATGGGGCATCCGCCGTTCTGGAATTCCTCCACGAGCTTCTGGCGCGACTTGATGTCTACAGAGCCATCTATGTAGAGGTACTTCATGCCTTCTTCGTCAAGGGCTTTCTTTATAAGAGCGAGATACGAGGTGAACTGCGAGAATACGAGTACTCCGCCCTTCATCTTGCCTTTCTTGTCTACAGTAAAGCCCTCCGTCATAGTCTCGAGGAGTTCTATCAAGGCGGTAATCTTTGAACCACGCTTGTCTCCGTTGCCAGCACGTCCCTCTTCCACCAACCTACAGTCGCACGAGCATTGGCGCAGACGGGTAATCTCTGCCAAGGTGTTCATAGACACCTTGTTGCTGCCCTCGCTGAGAAGCATCGCCTCGGCCTTGCGGCGCAACACCTCATAGACGAGCATCTCCTCTTCGGTCAATGTCACGTGCTGGTATATCTCCTCCTTGTTAGGTAGCTCCTTGGCAACCTTATCTTTCGTACGTCGAAGCATGAAGGGTTTTACCAGTCTGTCCAGCTCCTTCTGCATCAGCTTGTCCCCGTTCACTTCGATAGGCGTTATGAAACGGCGGTTGAAATCCTCATAACTGCCTAACAATCCTGGATTAACAAACTGGAAGAGGTTCCATAACTCGCTGAGATGGTTCTGTACTGGTGTGCCCGTCAGCATCACGCGGTTGTCACTCTTCAGCTGCATAGCCACGGCGGAGGTCTTCGCTCCGCGGTTCTTTATGATGTGAGCCTCGTCAAGGCATATCGTGGTCCAATGTTTCTTGGTCAGCGCATCCTGCACACTGAGCAGCAGTCCGTAGGTAGTGATGATGACATCACCCGCCTTGGCGTTCTCAACGAGGCTGTCTCTGTTGGCAGCAAAGTTGAGCATGGACACATTCAGCGACGGTGCGAACTTCTCAAACTCTGTCTTCCAGTTTGGTGCAACGGAGGCGGGAGCAACGACGAGCGCAGGTCCCTCCTCTGCCTTCAGCAGCAGGAATGTGATAGTCTGCACGGTCTTACCAAGACCCATGTCATCTGCCAGCAGTGCTCCTGCGCCCCATTTGTTGAGTCGCGCCATCCAGCAGAATCCTTCCTTTTGATATTCTCGCAGCGTAGCGTTAAGCGTCTTAGGTACTTCTGGTGTATAGCTGCTGGCATCCTTGATGCGCTTTCTGATGGCTTTCAGTTCTTTGTCCTGCTCCAGTGTCAGCTCTCCTGCGAGCACCTCTGGTCCTAACAGAGCGGCAGAGAACGGGGACAACTGCAAACGTCCATGCGAACGTGACGCTATGGCACCGAGTTGCGAGAGCTGCTTGTGCAGTCTGTCGCTGATAGCGATGAATTCCGTATCGCTAATCTTGATATACCTACCGTGACTCTTGCCTACGAGGTCAAGCAGTTCGCTCATACTCACCACCTTGTTCGTATCAAGTTCTACGGTGCCTTCAATCTCGAACCATCCGTTCTCGTTCTTTCTGATAGCTCCGCCCCATGATACGGTGCCACGGTTTCTTACCTTTATACGTGCTCCTTCCTGCCATTCGCAGTTCACAAGGTCTTTGTGCTCCTGCGCATACTCCAGTACTGGCAGCATTTCTCCTGCATCAAACACAGCCAAGTCTTTAAGTGCCTTCGGCGGCAGATCTACTGCGGCAGCAAGTTCCTTGATGTTCTTCTTCTCTGCCTTGATGTCACGCTTCACCCTTACATAGCGCTGCTCAGCATCACGGTCTACAATCATCTCGTCTCCCTTGCCTGGCTGGCACTGCACCACACCATCTGCAAGCGGCTTCACGAACGTACGCATCTCGTACATTCCCCTTTCAGCAGGCTTTATCTGTAAAGTGAGCAGTGACGAGCCTTCCACCACAGGCATGGTGCTGCCACCCTCCACAAGGTCGCTGTTCACATCTATCTTGCCTCCTATATTCTTAAGGAAACTGCGCAGTTGCTCTTCAGCATCAAGCGGGAAGTGGCCCAAAGTGAGCAGACGCTCGTAGAACGTCAGCTGAGCCTTGTCAAGACGAGCGAAACTTATGCTGCTGCCTCTTCTCTCCACTATAGCGATATCCTCATGCACTTCAGCCAGATTTACATTACTGCTTACGTCAAAACCATCCAGTGTACGGGTGAGGTTAAGATATGGCGGCACTTCAACCACATTCACAAGTTCGAACGGTGCGTGTCTGCCAACGTACAGTCTGCTCTCGGCTGTCATCTCTGGCAGCACAGCCTCTACGCGCAGGTTGATACTGTAATACCTGCCATTGGTCATTGACAAGGCTATACGCTTGTCTGCATCGTTCATCTCAGGTACAGCGAAGTTGGCGAAATTAGCCATAGATACGAGCTTGCCTGCTCCCCACATACCGCTCTTCAGTATCTTCTGCACCCTCACCTCTGCATAAAGGTTGTCTATTTTGCTCAGAATATAGCATACCCTCGTATCAGTCTGCACATTGCCACCAGTAGTGCTTCCACCCTTACCATGTAGAAGTTCTTCGAGCACATTCTCCCACTCTTGCTTTCTGTATATAGACGCAAGTACAGGTTTAGGACCGTAGGCACTGTCGAGCAGTGCCCTCGTCTCATCGTCAAGCGTTACGTACGTGCGCTGTTCCTGCTTGAATATCATCCATTTCGCACTGTCGCCCCCACCCTTGTATATTCCTAAATACTGCTGCATGAGCACGCTGAGCATGTACGCAACATGCCCAGCCTTCTTCTCCAGCTCCTTTAGAAGCATCTTTATCCTTGTATCAGACGCCTCGTTATAGAGTATGTTATAGAGAACAATGGCGGCAGAGGCAGCTACATCATTCGTTGTCTTGGACAACGCCATTGCAGCCTTGCGGGCTGCTTCGGACCCGTCAAGGAATGCCGCAAGCATATAAAAGAAGTTGGTTACGCCGACAGGCAAATACGATACACGTCGTCCGTAGCGACCGCTCTGCGCATTATGCAGCTTCAATGCCGCTGCGAAATGCTTGAACGCCTCTGACGTACTCCCTTTGTACAGCTCTGCTATCGCAGCTATTATCCTGTGGTTCTTGTTGGAAGCGAGCAGTGGTCCAGAAGGCATCCTGCCGTAAGCGAGATACTCATATAGGTCCACGAGGCAGAGCAGACGCTTCTTATAGTCGGGGTCAAGACCTATCTTGTAGCTTTCCAGCATGGAGCGCATATAGTTCGGATCCACCATATCCTCCTCAACAAGCACCTCTGTCATTGCCGCCTCCAATACATTATAGAACACATATGTAGGCAGCTGGAGAAGTAATGTGGCGAAAGCCTCATTGAACACAACTGGCAGCAGATATACCTCCATGTCATGATCCAAACACACATCCAGCTGTTCACCGTCTACAGTGGTGTATCCACTGCCCACATACGTCCACAACAGTTTCTGCACCTTATTAGGAGAGAGAAACGTACCCTGCTCCAACAGTTTCTTGGCTAACGGCTTCTCATTAGCATAAAGATATTCCATATATGGAGCAAGACGGCTGTAGCTTACGCGGTAGTCATAGGAATCTGTGCGCCAGTTGAAAGAGTCTACCATCAGCAGTCCTTCCTGACTAAGCTTCTTCGTTTCCACCTCCATATCAAAAGAACTGTCACCTGAAAGGCTCTTCAATAGCTTCAGTAATTCACTATCTTTCTTTCTGAAACTGAAGCGTGCTTTCGTGGCAGTCTCCTGTTTCGGACTAAACAGCGCATATACGGCAAGGAGGCACTTGGAGTTAACGCTGAGCTTTTCAAAAGGGTAATTTGTCATGTATGAGTTCCTGTTTCTTTCTCTCTATTTTACGAGTGTGATGTGTTTCAAAGGCGGCATGCCGCCCATCCGCTTACAAAGAGTAAGCGAGTGCATACGCCTTTATTCTCTTCACCATAGCGAGTAGTCCGTTGGAGCGCGTAGGCGAGAGATGTTCCTTCAGACCTATTCTCTCTATGAAGTAAAGGTCTGCATCGAGTATCTCTTTCGGTGTATGACCAGAGAGGACCCTTATGAGGAGTGCCACGATGCCCTTCACAATCAGTGCATCACTCTCTGCGGTGAACGTCAGCGTGCCGTCAGTTTCCTTGTCACACTGCACCCATACGCGGCTCTGGCATCCGTCTATAAGGTTCTGTTCTGTCTTGTACTTGTCGTCAAGCGGTTCTTGTTCGCTACCAAGGTCTATCAGCAACTGGTACTTGTCCATCCAGTCGTCAAAGCCCTCGAACTCTGATATCACTTCGTCTTGTATTTCGTTTATTGTCATGTTGGTGGTTTAGTAGTTTGGTGATTTGGTGGTTTGGTGATTTGGTGGTTTGGTGATTTGATGATTTGGTGATTTGGTTACAACCCAAGTCCTATACTTTTTCTAATATGAATAGTTTGTCGCTCGGTCTTACCTTTCCTGGCACGGCGATGCTGATGCGCTGCCCTTTCTTTGCCACGTCTACAGGTTTGAGGTCATAGCGTATCTCCTCCACCTTATCGATGAACATTGCTCCAGTTGTAGGACCAGTGATGAGCAGCTTATCGCCCACCTTTATCTCGTGCGCCTCCACCTGGAACTCGGCAACTCCTATCTTTGAGAAGTATTTCACCGTCTTTGCAGCATACACCTTCTTCTCCGTAGCCTTGGAACCGTATGAATCATTCCATTCTCCAAGTGTCTGTCCCTGGTAATAGCCATCCCAAAAGCCACGGTTGAAGACACGTGCGAGTCTCTCGTCCCACCTGTCCTTTGCCTCTTCCGTAAAATACTTCGGCTCCTTGTTGCCCTCTTCGGCATCAGCAATCACTGCATTGATAGCCTCACGATAGCAGCGTACCACAGTGTCGACATACTCAGGACCGCGCGCTCTACCTTCTATCTTGAACACTCTCACACCAGCATCCATCATACGGTCGATGAATCGTATGGTCTTCAGATCCTTTGGCGACATGATGTACTTGTTGTCTACAAGCAGTTCGTTGCCCGTCTCTGCATCCTTCACCTCATAGCCCCTACGGCATATCTGCACGCACTCGCCACGATTAGCGGAGCGGTTGGCATTATGCAGAGAGAGATAGCACTTGCCTGATATCGCCATGCAGAGTGCTCCATGACAGAACATCTCTATGCGGATAGGCTCACCACTTGGTCCGCATATGCCCTCACGCACAGCCTGCTCGTGTATCTCCTTGACTTGCTCCATGCGGAGCTCACGCGCCAGCACCACTACATCGGCAAACTGCGCATAGAAACGCAGTGCCTCGATATTGGATATATTGAGCTGAGTAGAGAGGTGCACCTCCTGTCCCACCTGACGACAATACATCATCACCGCCACGTCTGACGCTATCACAGCCGAGATGCCGGCAGCCTTTGCTGCATCTATTATCTCATGCATCTGCGGTATGTCCTCACCGTAGATGATAGTGTTGACGGTAAGGTATGTCTTAATATTGTGCCCCGCACAGAGTTCCGCTATTTCCTTAAGGTCATTGATAGTGAACGGTGCTGCGGAATGAGCACGCATATTTAACCTCTCAATGCCGAAGTAGATAGAATCTGCTCCGGCATTGATTGCAGCCGCCAGACTCTCGCGAGAGCCTACCGGTGCCATTATTTCATAATTTACAGTTCCCATACCGCTCCGTCTGGTGTATCCTTGATGATAAAGCCTGCCTCATTCAGTGCGTCACGTATCTTGTCGCATGTAGCCCAGTCCTTCTCTGCACGTGCCTTGGCTCGCATATCGAGCACCATGTCGACCACTTTTCCGAACGACTTCTCTCTTGAAGCATCGCCACTGCCCTGTGCCGCAGCTGTCAGTCCGAGGATATCCTCGGTGAAAGTGTGCATAACCTTTGACAGCTGTTCGAGGTGTGCCTGTGAGATTTTCGCCTTACGGTCAACGAGGAGGTTGACGATATGGCATGCATCGAAGAGGTTTGATATGACGATTGGTGTCTGTAGGTCATCGTTCATGGCATCATAGAGCTTCTGCTCCAGCTCGCTGACGAACTTCTCTACCTCTGGTGACGAACCCTTTGCAGGCTGAATACGCTTCAGGTCCTTCAGTCCCTGCATCAGTCGGGCGAAGCCTTTCTCTGCCGCCTCAAGAGCCTCAGAAGAGAAGTCCACCGTGCCACGATAGTGGGCGGAGAGGATGAAGAAGCGGATAGTCATCGGTGAGAACGGCTTTGTCAGCAGCTCATGCTCGCCTTTGAAGAACTGGTCGAGTGTAATGAAGTTGTTGTATGACTTACCCATCTTCTGTCCGTTGATGGTTATCATGTTGTTGTGCATCCAATAGTGCACGGCAGGATGTCCCATTGACGCCTGTGCCTGTGCTATCTCGCACTCATGGTGTGGGAATACGAGGTCCATGCCTCCACCGTGGATATCGAACTCATCGCCAAGATACTTTCTTCCCATAGCGGTGCACTCGCAGTGCCATCCAGGGAAACCGTCAGACCATGGTGACGGCCAGCGCATGATATGCTCTGGCTGCGCCTTCTTCCACAGTGCGAAGTCTGCCTGATTCTTCTTCTCGCCTACACCTGCAAGGGTATCGCGTGATGCGTCCTTGATATTCTCCAGCGTGCGACCAGAAAGTATTCCGTACTTATAGTCCTTGTTATACTTCTCTATATCGAAATACACACTGCCGTTGCTGACGTATGCATAGCCATTGTCAAGTATCTGCTGTACAAGCTGTTGCTGCTCTATGATATGCCCCGTAGCGTGTGGTTCTATAGATGGTGGCAGAACATTGAGCTTGTCCATGGCGGCATTGAAGCGGCGGGTATAGTACTGTGCTATCTCCATCGGCTCCAGCTGTTCCAGTCTTGCCTTCTTTGCTATCTTGTCCTCGCCTTCGTCAGCGTCATGCTCAAGATGCCCTACGTCAGTGATGTTGCGCACGTAACGTACCTTGTAGCCGAGGTGTTGCAGATAACGGAAGAGGATGTCGAACGTGATGGCAGGACGTGCATGTCCCAGATGCGCATCGCCATAAACGGTAGGTCCGCAGACATACATGCCTACGTGTCCTGGGTGGATAGGCTTGAAAGCCTCCTTCTTGCGGGTAAGGGTGTTGTATATTAATAATGTCTGTTCCATTGTGGTGGTTTGGTGGTTTAGTTGTTTAGTGATTTAGTTGTTTGGTGATTTAGTTGTTTGGTAAAAACTTAATCGCTGCCACTTAATACTTAATCACTAACACTTAATACTTAACTAAGTTCCAGCATTCTGTTGATAGGCTTCACGGCGTCCTTTGCTATCTCTGGTGCCACATCAACTACGGGGGCTTCATTCTTCAGGCAGTCAAGAAGCTTTTCAAGTGTATTGAGCTTCATATACTGACATTCATTGCACTGACAGCCTATTCCGCCTTCGCTCACCTCTGGCGGCACTGGTATGAAGGTGCAACCAGGACATGTGCGCTCCAGTTCATGGAGTATGCCTGCCTCTGTCGCAACTATGTATGTCTGCGGTTCATGGTTCTGCGCATACTTCAGCATGTCAGCGGTGGAGCCTTTCACCTGCGCCATAGCCAGCACGGGAGCCTTGCATTCAAGGTGCGCCATTACGATGGCATCAGGATTCTCCTTCTTCAGCTGCGCGATGGCATCACATGAGAAACGCTCATGCACATGGCAACCACCGTTCCACAGCTCCATATCTCTTCCCGTCACGGCATTGATATACGAACCGAGGTTATAGTCGGGACCGAAAAGAATCTTCGCGTCCTTTGGCAGCTGGTCCACTACTTTCTTGGCGTTGCCAGAAGTGACCACCACATCTGTCAGTGCCTTTGTGGCAGCAGTGGTATTGACATACTGCACCACCATGTAGCCAGGATGTTCCTCCTTCCATTTGCGCAGGTCTTCAGCGTCACATGAGTCAGCGAGCGAGCAACCGGCATTGAGGTCTGGAGCGAGCACGAGCTTGTCAGGAGAGAGCAGTTTGCACGTCTCTGCCATGAAGTGCACGCCGCACATCACGATGATATCAGCGTCAGTCTTTGCAGCCTTACGCGCCAATGCGAGGGAGTCGCCCACGAAGTCAGCCACCTCCTGTATTTCCCCTACAGTATAATAGTGCGCCAGCACCACGGCATTCTTCTCCTTACACAAGCGGCGTATCTCAGCCTGCATTGCCTTAGTATCTTTATTTTCCATGTTTTCAGATATTTTGCTATCAAAGTGCAAAGTTAACAATTTATTTCCACAATTCCAAGATATTGTCTTCATTTTTTGCCCATAGTCTTCATTAGCAGAAAGGGCGTATCTGACTCAATCGTCAGATACGCCCTTTTCACTTTCTATGTGTCCACCAGCTTAGATGTTAAAAATTGGTTCATCCCACATTTCGAGTGATGAATATAATGCCGCATTTATATTAGGGTGGTTCACTCTTTACTATCAGCTATTCACTATTAGTTATTCACTACTTGTGCTTCTCGTAATAGTCAAGAGCCGCTTTTATGTTCTTCTGCACCGCTTTGGTGCTGAAGGTGGCACCGGTACATCCGTCCACCTTGGTGCGCTCGGTGAGCTTCTTAGCTTTGGAAAGCTTCACATTATTATATAAAGGCAGCAGGAACTGCTTCACCTTTGCGAAGTAAGGCACTGTCTCTTCATTCTTCAGAGCCACCACCTTCTCCACATTGCCTTTCTTTATGTATACCTCCACAGGTGTGGCCTTGCGGTAGCCGCGGGCATTGCAGATAGTAGTGGTGCGCACCACGTAGGTACCGTCAGCCTGCTTCTTCATCACATCGTCCGCCACAGCCGCTGTCGCGATGGCAGTGAGGAGGAGGGAAAATATCAGTTTCTTCATTTTTCTTTAGATTTGTTTCAGCGCCGCCGTACCGTTATGGCACGGCGGTGCTACGTGTTACTTCATTGTTACCTGTATGCGGTTCTTTGCAGCTATGAGCTGTTTGCAGAAGTCGCGTATGTCATTAGTGGTGAGATTGTCCACCTTCTTGAGGTAGTCCTTCTCGAAGTCCACGCCGTCACGCAGTTCGTGATAGCGCACGTACTCCCACCATCCGTTGGTCAGAATGGCACGGTCGTAGTTTTTGTGCTCATACTCCTTTACCTTCTGCAGCTGCTCCTGCGTAGGACCATCACTTGCCATCTTCTCCAGCTGCTGGTCAATGATAGGCAGAAGCTCCTCGAACTTCTCGGGGGCGCAGCGGAAGTTGACTGTCATGGAGCATCCCTCGGTAGGATATTTCCAGAACTGTCCGCTGACGCTCACGCCGTAAGTGCCGCCTTTCTCCTCACGAACCTTCTCGGTATATACCGCACGCATTATCTGCGAGAGCACGTCGAGCTTTAGGTCGTTGTCAGCAGTGTAAGGCAAGTCAGCGGTGTAGAGCACGTTGGTCAATGCCGATGGTGTCTTCATCTCCTGGTGGAACACATTGGTCAGCTCACCACGCTGTATGTCGAGAGTGTGCGCACCCGGCTTGCAGTCGGTGTTCTTGCCCTTCTTGCCAGGGAGACTTGCCACGTACTGACATATCAGTTCCTCGAACTCATCCTCGCGAATGTCACCCGTCACGATGAGGTGCATGCCTGAAAGGTCAGAGAAACGCTCGTTGTATATCTTGTAGATACGGTCGAAGTCCACCTCCTTCAGTCTTTCGGCAGACATCGGTTCGGTCCTCTTGCTCTTGCCATAGATGGCATATCGCAGAGAGTCGTTGTAGGTGACGTTAGGGTTAGCGTTTCTGTTGCGCAGCATAGACTCCTGCTTTGCCAGTATGTTCTGGAAGATAGCCTTGTCCTTTCGTGGCTGCGTGAGGTAGAGATAAGCCACCTCCAGCCATGTCTTGAAGTCGGAAGCCACGCATACTCCCTTCACGCCCTCCTCCTCGGAGTCTACGTAAGGCACAACGCGCAGAGCCTTGCCACGGCGTTTCTTCTCCAGAGTAAGATAGTCAAAGTCGGCTGCACCGCTCTCTCTTACCACCGCTCCGAGGAACTGCAGCGATGCTGCGTCGGTGTCAGCATACAGCGAACGACCGCCAAGGCGGAACATATTCAGCGTGAGTCGGTTCGGCTCAATGTCAGAATGGCGTGCGCTGACCTTGATACCGTTGGAGAGGAGATACTCCGTATAGCCGTTAGCCACCTGCTTCTTCTCTACTATCTTGCCTTTCTTAGGTAGTTTCTTCATGAAGGTAGGGTCCACAGCGTTGTTCTTGTTGTCGTCGGTGTACTCCTTCTTCTGTGCATTCTCCACCCATTGCTTGAACTGCTCGCCTGCAGGCATGGTGTAAGGCTTGCCGTCATACATGGTAGGACCGAATACTATGCATACCTGGTTCTCGTCGGTCACAATCTCCTTCATAGCCTTGTTCACGTCGTCAAGCGTCACTGTGGCAGAGAACTCAGCCTCCAGTGCAGCCTCGTACTCGATGTTCATACATGGCTCGGCACTACAGAAGTTGTCAACAATGCTGCGTGCGTACTCCGCATTACGAGTCTTGTTCTTGTTGTCAAGCTTATGTTCAATGCTCACGGTGTGCTGCACCTTGGCGTGTTCCAGCTCTGCCTCGGTGAAACCATAGCGTCGTGCTTTCTCCACAATCTCCAGTGCGGCATCTATACCAGCCTGTGGGTTTTCAGGCAGCAGACCTATGGTGAGGGCGAAGGCGTCCTTCTCTGGAGTGACATAGAAGCTGTTGTCGCGGCATGCGCACGACATCACTCGCGGCTGTGCCTCATGGGAGAGCTGAGCCAGGCGCTGGCGCAGTATGAACATGGCGAGCCTTGACTTGTATCCACCGAGGAACGCCTCGCGGGTGTTTCTCGTAGCGCGCGGCTCTGCGTCGCGCTTCATGTAGAGCGAGAAGTTGAGCGTAGGCTGTTCGTTGTCCGCCTGCGTGTAGACTATCATCTCCTTGTTGTCAGGCACGGAGTAATATGTGCGCTCAGGTGCTCCGAGAGGCACGGTGTCGTTGGCGAACATGGTCTTGATTTTCTTCTCTATCTCGTCCACGTTGATGTCGCCCACCACGATTATTCCCTGCAGGTCTGGGCGGTACCACTTGTGGTAGTAGTCGCGCAGCACGTCATGCTTGAAGTTGTTCACCACATCCATGTTGCCGATAGGCAGACAGTCGGCATACTTAGAGCCAGCATAGATGACGGGCATAGCCTCTTCCATCATTCTGGTAGAGGCGAAGCGTGAGCGGCGTGTGCGCCATTCCTCACGTATCACTCCGCGCTCCTGGTCTATCTCCTCGCCCTTCAGCAGCAGTGCGCCCGCCCAGTCGTGCATGATAAGTAGGCAGGTGTCGGTAACACCAAACTTGGTAACCGGTGCGTTAGAGATGTTATACACCGTCTGGTCTATGGAGGTGTAAGCGTTGAGGTCGGCACCGAACTTTATGCCGTGCTTCTCGCACCAGTTTCGTATGGAGAGTTCTCCGCCGTTTCCGTCAGGGAAATGCGATGAGCCATTGAATGCCATGTGCTCCAGGAAGTGCGCCAGTCCGCGCTGCTGTGGTTCCTCCAGTATGGAGCCTACGCGCTGCGCTATATAGAAGTCTGCCTGCCCTGGTGTCTGGTCATTATGGCGTATGTAATAAGTCAGCCCATTGTCGAGAGTGCCTTTGCGGATGCAACTGTCGAGAGGCAGTGGCTGCGCCTCTGCTACCATGTAACTGCCAAGGCAGATAAGTAGCGAAATCACTTTTGTATGTAGCATTCTGGTTGTTTGGTGGTTTGGTTGTTTGGTTGTTTGGTTGTTTGTAAGTGTTAAGTATTAGTGATTAGTGATTAAGTGTAGTTAGGGGTAAGTGGGCCCTCAACTTAATCACTAATACTTAACAACACACTTAATCACTAATCACTAATACTTAATACTTAACTTAAAACTGTATTCCTACAGCGTTGTACTCTACGCCGTTCTTTACAATCACGATGCGACCGTTCTTGAGGAAGGTGCCGTTTACCACAGCGTTTTCAGCAGCCTCGATGCCCTTAACTCCAGTACCAGCTGGGTCGAGAGGGAGCTGCTTCAGAGTGCTGTCTACGGTGTTGCCCTCACCGAAGGTGATGGCCTCGCTGCCGCGGAGGTTGCCGAGAAGTGTCTCTGTGCCGTCAGCAGTAACCTCTGAGCCAGCAAGAGCCTTACAGTTGTTCAGTGTCACGGTGCCAGCTACACGTGCTGAGTTACCGACGATGCCGCCAACGTTCTGACCGATGCCGTGAACCTTGCCTGAGTTGGTACAACCGTTGATGATAACATCTGCATCATCACCCTTCATGACATGGCCTACGATGCCGCCTACGTTCTTGTCGCCATTAACAGTACCCTCGTTGCTGCACTCCTCCACGGTGAAAGCCTTGTTGCCGCAGCTCACGATGCCAGCAGTGTATTGTCTGCTCTTTGCGGTACCTTTGGAGTCATCGATGTCGCCAGAGTTGATACATTTCTTTATTGTACCAGAGTAGCTACCTGCTATGCCGGCAGAGCCAAGACCGTTGACAGTAGAGATGCTACCGCCGTTGCTGCATTCCTCCACGCTGTATGCGAGGGAGGTAGTAGTAGCCGTAGCACCACCTACGATGCCAGCAGCGTATGTCATAGCCTTGACATTACCGATGTTGGTACAGTTATCAATCTTGCCAGTACCGTTAGCGAAGAAGCCACAGATACCACCTGCAAAGGCGTTGGAGGCTGTAACATCGGCATAGTTGCGGCAACCACTGATATTACCCATGCAGATAGATGCGATAGAGCCGAGGTAGTTGTAACCGGTGATGTGGTTATCCTTGCTCATCTCGATGTCAGCCACGGTGCCCTTAGGACCGATGAAGGCGAAGAGGCCGTTGTACTTGCCAGCAGCATCGTTAGCACTGTTGGTGTGGTAGATACCACTAATAACGTGGTTGTCACCCTCGAAGAAGCCATTGAAGCCAGTGGTAATCTTGGTAATCTGCAGATTAGCGTCCTTGGCGATAGCAGGGAGCTGTGCGGGCTTCTCGGCAGTGCCACCGAAGTCCACGTCGTTCATCATGAGGAAGTACTCGCCCGTACCGTCATTCTCGGCAGAGTAGTTCTTCGCCATGTTGTAGAAGTCCTCGGCATCGAAGATGCGGTATGGGTTAGCCATAGTGCCGCGACCAGCAAGCTCCCACTTGTTGTCTACGGTGTAATAGCCCTCCGCTTCGTATGTGATGGCCATAGGCATCTTGCCATAGGTGAATGTAACCACAAGGGTGAGAGTACCGTTGGCGTGCGTGTACTTCGCTTTGAGTGCTGTGCCAGTAACCGTCTTCTCTGCTCCGCCAGCATCCTTTGTGGTAGTGGTGAAACCATTGCTGTTCCATTCGAATGCCATATCGCCGGTGGCAGGAGAGCCTGTCATGGTGTAGGTAAGGTCAGAGATGGTGAATGAAGGGATGGTCATGTTCATGGTGGCATAGTACATCTCCGGCACCGTGATGCTCTGTGTAGACTCGCCCATGGTGACTGTCACGTTGTCTCCGATGGTCTTTGTGAGGCTCTGCTCCTTCATGGCAGGCAGGTAGAAGTCAGAGGTACCGATGAAGTTCATTGTTCCGTGCATCTGCGCCATTGCTGAGATGGCGGCTACGCACATGATGATAAGTGTAAAAAGTTTTTTCATATTTTAGTTGTTTTGTTGTTTGGTCGTTTAGTTGTAGGTGTTAAGTATTAGTGATTAGTGATTAAGTGTAGTTTGGGGTAAGTGTGCCCTCAACTTAATCACTAATACTTAACAACACACTTAATCACTAATCACTAATACTTAATACTTAACTTTTAGAACGTTGCTGCTGCGGCTATGGTCAGCGTGTTGCGTGTCAGTCCCTTGTTGTCGCCACTGGTGGCGGTGCGGAAGTCATAGCGCAGCGACAGTTCTGGTCGCAGCTTCGTGCCACGTAATGGCATCTCGTAGGCTATTGCGGCATGGGCGGCAATCTGTTCTGTGCACCCCGTCAGCACGGTGCAGCCTGCCTGAGCGGATATGAGAGCCGAAGAGCGGAGCATGAAGCGTCGCCTTGCCTCAGCGAACGGTGCAAGAACGTGGCGCGAAGCCGTGTACGTGTCGGGGAAGATGTATGCCGTCTGGCGTCTCGTCCAGTAGTTCAAGCCACCTGTAAGGTTCCATAGGTATATCTCGCCATGTGGTTTCCAGTAGGCGTTGACGGCGGCTGATGCCGTGGTCTGCGCCTTGTCAGCCATCTTCGTGGGTTCATAATACTCATAGTATGTGGCGCTGCTGCCGTTAGTGGCAGTAGTGCGGCGGTAGCTCTCTCGCTCAGCCGTCAGCTGTTCCGTAGCCATACGGAGGTCTATCCATATCAGGTGGCTGAGGGAGCGTGGCAGGTCGTAGCGCAGGTGTAGCATCAAGGCATCGCCACGGTGCTGCTCATGAGAGGCGGAATACTGCGACTGCCTGCCGTAGTAGCCCGTGCGGTGCAGGTAGGTGGCGTCAATCAGAAATCCACAGTATGCTGCCTGCGCCGTGGCACCGAAGTATTCTGAGAGAAGGGGCAGCTCATTGCTATCGTCAGTGAATCCCTCCACACCGAATGTCTCCACCTCTCCGCGGTGGTTGGCATAGTCTATGAGCGTCTTGTATATGCGGTCTGTAGTGCCGTAGGTCTCGAAGAGCATCGTCTCCGTGCGTCGGCGGTAGACGAATCCCGCGCCTATAGCGGCGTCATCGCTTAGCTGCATGAGGGCATTGAGCCGAGCATTGAGGTCCATCAGCGTGTTGCTGTGGCGCAAGTCGCGGTGCTTGGCGTAGGTGCCAGCGGTGAAGTCCACCCTTGCTCCTAACGAAACGCCTCGCCATGCCTCCCATCCTATGGCTCCAGTGGCGGTGAAGAACTCCCTCTTCTTGTCGCCCGCATTGCAGATGGAGTCGTCCACGAGGTCGAAAGGCATCAGCTCCGCAGTGGGGATGAACATGCTGCCCGCCATTTGCGAGCCGGTCTCGTTGCGATAGGTCATGCTGCCGTAGGTCACGACGTCTGGCGACAGACGGTAGTATGAGCGCACGTCAGCACCATAGCGGTCCACCCTTCTGCCCTCAGACATGGTGCGCAGTGCTCCGCCCTCATGTCCGTAAAAGAGTGAGGCGCGGGCTATGGAACTGTCTCTCATGGTGGTCAGGGCGGCAGCGTTGCCCGATGTGAGCCATGCATTGCGCTGTTCCACCAGCGTAAAGTCGCGCTGCGCCATCACGGGGAGGCACATGAGATTAGCGAAGAGAGCAATTATCGGCTTCATAGAAATCATTCGTTGAATTGTTTGTATCCTGGTATATGGCATGGCCGTCTACCGTCTTCTCTACCTTTCTGATAACAGAGTGACCGTAACCGCCCGTCAGAGTGGCGTAACCATTGTCGAGGTCGGGCGTAAGGCGCTTCTTGCAGTTGGCGAGCGCGGTAGCGTTATACACCTCCACGGCATCCACCACCCACTGGCGCGGCAGTTTCAGACAGGCGTAGACTATGTTTCCCTCCCTGCCCGTGGGGTAAATGATGTTCGAGAGGTCCTCGCCGAAGGCCTTTGGCGTGGTGCCCTCCGTCTTGAACATCACCACTGCCGGTGATGTCTGGCTCATCGCCCAGGCGTTGCCCTTGCCGTATTTCACCGCCTTGAGATAGTGGGCGGTGGGGATTACATCGGCAGGTGAGGGGTAATACATCGTGTTGCTGTACTTGCCGCCGTCGCTGCTCGTGGCCTCCACGTCATACATGCAGTAGTATGCGCTGTTGGCATAGTTCACGGAGTTAGTGTAGGTCTGCGTATTGTCTATCGCTCCATGCACGTTCACCACGAGTTCGGAGTATGGCGCAATGGTGTTGCCACTTTGGAAGTACCATATACCATTGAGGGCAGGTATCCAGTCCATGTCGGCATACTCCAGTACTCCATCTGAGAGGAAAGAGTGAGTTGATGCCTCAGCATTGTACGGCTCTATGATGCCGAAGCCCATGTTGTCGAGCGAAACGGGTTCAGAGGAGTTGTTATAGATAATGATGCACTTGTCGATGGCGAACTTTCCGGATCCGTCGTCTTTCTGGCATCCACCGTTGTAAATTTCCTTTATCAAGACAGGGTTGGCGGTCTGCATGGCAGTGATGCTCACAGGCAGCGTTATGACATGGCTGTCAGCACCTATGACAATGTCTGCAAGCGAACCGTTGCATACATGGCGAAAGTAGCCATCGTCCGTCACCCTCGATGCACTGGCGCTGTATATACCAGCAGGGAGCGTGAGGTGTGCCGTGCCCTCCGCATCAGTCGTGGCAGAGAAGGACTTTCCGAGACTGTTGGTCATCAGCACCGTCACGGCTTCCTGCGCCTCGCTGAGACGTATCTCCACGGGGTATGTGTCGAGATGCTCATCGTAGGAGCACGATGCCACCGCCATCATGACGAGGGCTGTGAGTAGGGTGAGGGTATGTTTAGCTATATTTTTCATCTATTTTTATCTTACTGATTATCAACCATGTAGCGACAGCAGTGCGATTTGTATGCTTTCGCGGTGCGATTTGTATGCTTTCGCAAGGTAATCACTATGCTTTCGCAAGGTGATTGGTATGCTTTCGTAAGGTTATTGGTTGTGGGTTGTAGGTTGTGGGTTATGGGTTGTAGGTTGTGGGTTGTAGGTTTTTCGGATTAGCGGTTCGTTGAAGGGACAGACCTAAAAACCAACGACCTAATACCTAAAACCATCCAAGGGACAGACCCAAAACCTACAATCTACAGTTTCACCCTCAGGGAGAGACCGTAATAGAACTTTGGGATGTAGCCACTATTGAAGAGCGATGTCTCCAGTCCCGTCTGCGCGTTAGTCACCGTAGCCATATTGTTGAAGAAGTTGTTGGCATAAAACGAGATACTGACGGCTCTGCCTATCTCCTTCGTTATGGAGAAGTTGGCGGAGTAATACGCCGAGAGGTCCTGCGGGTTGAAGTAATATGCCGTATTGCTCCTTACAATGAGGTTGCAGAGCTGTCGGTAGAGGTCGGGGGCGTTCTGACTTGCAGCTACGAGAGCCTCTGCGAACGGCTTGCGCTCAGAAGGGTTATCCCATGTGGAGTAATACTCTGGATATACCGCCACGTAATGGTCCGTCTCCCCATTGTAAGGCGTACCGAAGTTGTCGCCTGCCTGTCCGAGCAATACGGTGCTGCGCCCTTCAGAGATGTTACGGCGGTAGTTAAGGAAGGTAGCCTCCAGCTTCATCGTCATGATGAGTCTCAGCTTCGGTATGCGTGCCGTCAGCGTGGTATTGAGACTGCATCCCTTGCTCAGAGCTCCGTTGCTCACTGTTGGCGTGCTGACACTTGACGCTGATGTTATGTTGCTGCCTATGTAATATCCTATCAGCGGCTGCACTGCGGCAGATGCTGCCTGGTCGCCCACACCGTTCGGGCTACCTGCTATCAGCGTATTGTCCGTGCCTTTGTAGTGATAGTATCTGCCGTCCAGTCGTAGTGAGAGACCAACGGTGTGGCTATTGCTTACCAATGGTACTTCCGCTATCCACTCTATGCCATAGCGCGATACTGGCGAGCCGTTCACATACTGTCGGTTGGCGGTATAGGTATGGCGCGTAGTGTAAGGCAGTGTCACGCTGCTGCCATCGGCAGTGGAGGTGACGGTCACCGCTCCCGTCACTGGGTCTACGCCATACTGACGGTCTGCCACCGCTATGCCGCAGCCTTCAAGGGCAGACTGCGAGGTCTGGTTGTAGGCAAAGGGAACGTAGCGGTACACCGTCTGATAAGGATTATACGTCTTGTTCCAGAAGGCGGAGACGCTAAGGTGCGCCTTGCCGAGGGTGGCGTCTGCACCAAACTCAAACTGGTTGGAGTGCTGCCACTTGAGGTCGGGGTTGTACAGTTCACGCTGCACGTTGGTGTAGTAAGCGTAATATGCCTTGCCGTCTGCCGTGGAGCCCGGTGTGAACACCAGGCGGTCGGTATATGTATCGGCAGGGTAAAGCACTTGGAATGACGGTAGCTTGACGCTCTTTCCATAGCCGGCATGCAGCGTGAGCGATGCCTTGCGCCCCTTTACGAGGTCGTAGCGCACGTTGAAGCGTGGCGAAAGGCTTGATACATTGCTGTAGTCAGATTCGGAAATCATTGTCATGTCATCGCGCAGACCTGCTATAAGGAGCAGACGGCCAAGGGTAAGGCGGTCTTCAAGGAAAAGGGCGAGGTTATGCATGGTAGGCAACTGGCTATAGTCGTAGGGCCGCCACGTAGGGGCGAGTGCCATATCCTCATAGTAAGTGCCATGGCCGTTATTGCGTGAGGTATTGAGTTCAGAACCGAGCGTCACCTTGTTTACCGCCTTACCCATCCTCCTTGTCCATTCGCCCTTCAGCTTCACCTGCCACGTCTGCGGTTTCTGGTCGTTGAAGGAACGCACATACCAGTAGCCCGTAGGACTGAGAATGATGCTGCCCACGCCTATGCCTGCAGTGTAATCCTGTGCTATGGCGTAGCCGTCGGCCATGGTATGCAGATATGCCTGTGTGGAAGAAGAGGAGGTATTGGTATAGTTCTCCGTGCGGCGGTCGCTGGTGGAGAAGGCGGAAAGAAGGGAGATATTGAACACTCCCGCACGCTCACTGTTATACAGCCAGTCCAGCTGCAGGTTGGCACGCAGGCTGTTATCGCGCTGCTTCTGATAAGTGTCGCGGAAGGCATCGGGGTCTGCTTCGGAGTTATATCCGCCGATGTTTCCCGTAAGTCCTGCGGTGAGGTTGAGCGAAGAGGCGTTCAGACGGAACGCCTTGCTGTAAGTGAGAGAGAGATTGTTCCTATTATATGCCGTGTAAGGCGAAGAAATCTTGCTGAAGGAATTGGCATGCTCCAAAGAGAAGTTCAGCACACCAGCTGAATGCGGCAGCGTCACGCCCTTGCTCAGTGCTACCTGACGGGTATAAGGGTTGACCGAAGCCTCCACAATCCACGGAGAATGGCCACGGCGCGTATTGACCTTGATGACACCGTTGGACACGTCGCCATACTCTACGCCTGGTATTCCTGCTACGACCTCCACGCTCTCTATATTAGATGCTGCGATGCTGCGTGTGGATGGCGAGAGCGTCTCGCTCATGTTAGCATTGTTGTCAAGGCGCATGCCATCCACCTCTATCGCCGTACCAAAGGCAGCGTTGCCCCTCTCGCTGCTTCCAGAGCGCAGGGCGAGACGCGAGTCATTCATCAGGGTAGAGTTAACGGTCTGGCCGCCAGGCAGCAGAGCTGTTATGTCGCCAAGGCTGAGCACCTGCGAGTGGTCCAGCGTGGTGCGGTCCATGGTGTAGGTAGTAGCACCCGTAGTGCTCTTCTTGCGTGCCGTCACCTCCACGCCCGGTATGCTGAGGTTGTCCTCCTTCATCCTAATGTTCTTAAGGTCAGTGTCGCGAGTGAGCTTAAAAGAAAAAGAGCGGGTGACATATCCTAAGGTCCTTACCTCTACGGTCACCTGTCCTTCTGGTACATTGGTGATGAGAAAGGACCCGTTATCGTCAGCCACAGCCCACAGCTCCATATTAAGAATCTTGACGGTAGCGTATGAAAGAGGCTTTGAATCATGGTCGTCTAGCACCCTGCCCGACACGGAGAAATGTCCTGTGCCAGCCCATGCCGCGACTGTTGCCATAATAAGCAGTAAAAAAGTTAATCCTGTTCTCATCTTCAACCTGTTAGGGACAGTTTTGTTTCCCGATGCAAAGGTACTCTGATTTCCACACCTACACAATACTTAATGTTAGGTATATTTCATGCAAAAAATTGCATAAAGGGCCTGCCAGGTATCACATGGCACTGACTATACACCATGATATTCAGCCAGAAAGAACTCTGCCAAAGATGAAATTCTGAAATTTTGAATAACAGCCTTTTGTATCTCAATATTTTTTTGTAAGTTTGCAGAAAATTAAAAAATGGACGAGTCATGACACGAAAACTTTACCCCATAGGCATACAGACATTTGAGAAGATAAGAAAGGAGGACAGAGTATATATAGACAAGACTGGCTATGTATACAGAATGACCCATTCTGACAGTTCTTATCTTTTTCTGAGCCGCCCAAGGCGCTTCGGTAAGTCTCTGTTGGTGTCCACCATGCAGA
>SAMEA104315434__coassemble_121_pt1 | contig 74188 bp, 67 predicted proteins | sample SAMEA104315434__metabat2_high_PE_014 | metagenome-assembled genome bin SAMEA104315434 (sample SAMEA104315434) | gut metagenome | biome: Monkey gut; feature: monkey-associated habitat; material: faeces | place: China | collected 2013
AAGCGCACTTACACTTTGCACCAAAAACAGACCTAAAGATGGCAAGACGTCATTTTACCTAATTTTATTTTTTTTACGGTGGTAATTTTTAGAACCACCCTATACACCATAATCCCCAATGCACCTCTTCCTCGTTGTGGTTCCATACCGCTTTTTTCAGATTGGGAGGTGGAGGCCTTGTCTCATGCGGCAGAATAGGAAAGTAAAGACAGCGAGAAAAGGCTCTTTGACTAAAAACTCCATAATTATATAGATAAGATACCCTGCTTGACATCTTGCTGCCCATTTAACCCAAGTTTGATATCTCAACTATATTCTTTATATTGGTACGAAGGAAGTATATTACCCTTATTTTTTGTAGTTGTTTTGAATTAAATGTGGTAATTTAATAAGGGAGAAAAAATTAATTCGTCTATTTTGAATCTGTATTTTTGATATATTTTGACGTATATTCGATGGAGCTATGCGAGCATTGTGACTGTGAATAAACTTCAAAAGAGCCAAACAGATATGGAAAATATCGGGTAAGTCAAAACTAAAGTGAAAATAATTTTGAACACTTATTTAGTCTTGCATATTTATAAAACCACATTAAGAAATGACAACAATTAAACTAAAGTACCGCTCCTCATCTGTAAAAGGGGCGATGGGGACGCTATACTATCAAGTGATTCATAAGCGGAACGTGAAGTGGATTTCTACGGGGTATCATCTGTATGCTCACGAATGGAACGAGAATACGGGGGAAATTGTATTAAAGAGAGAAGACAGACGAAAGGAGGAACTCTTACTGCTAAACTCTGTCATAAACAAGGCACTAAAACAATGGGAGTGTATTATACGCGCTATGGAAGTGGAAAAAGATAACTTTACGTTGGACGAATTATGTCAGGCGTTCCGCAACTGTCAGAAACGGATTACTGTATTCACTTTCTTGCGTGGGCAGATAAGGAAGAAAATAGAAATGAAACGCTATGGAACAGCTATGACATACACCAGTGCTTACAGACGGTTCAGAGAATATCGGGAAGATGTAGATGTGACGTTTGATGAACTCACGACTGATATGATAGAACGTTACGAGGCTTGGTTGGTCAACAGGAGGTTGAAGGAGAATAGTATTCGCTTCTATCTACGTACTTTGAAAGCCATATTGTGCAAAGCCATTAACGAGGGACTGTTGACAGAGGGGAAACTATTCAGCCGGGTGCGACTGTCATATACGAAAACCGCCAAGCGAGCCATCAACGAGAAAGAGCTGAAAGCCATCGAGTGTCTGGAGCTGCCCGAAGGTTCTGCTGCGGCTTTTGCACGTGACATGTTCATGTTCAGTTTTTATATGCGAGGTATGTCCTTTGTGGATATAGCCTATCTTCGCAAGGCGGATTTGAAGAATGGAATGCTTTCATATTGTAGAAAGAAGACCAATCAGCATCTTACTGTGGCATGGGAAGAGGCACAGCAGCATATAGTGGATCGCTATGCGCAGCAGACGAAAGACAGTCCGTATATGTTCCCCATAATAACAAAGGAGGATGGAACTGAGTACAGGCAATATCATCGTATGCAGGAGAATGTAAACAATAACTTGAAGGAAGTCGGTAGGAAGATCGGTTTGAGAATACCGCTTACCACGTATGTTGCACGCCACAGCTGGGCAAGTATTGCTCGTGACATGAATATTTCTATCGCCATTATCAGTGAGGGCATGGGACATCGCTCCTATAAGACTACGCAGGTGTACTTGAGCTCTATTGATACGTCAAGAATTAATGATGCGAATAGAGAAATAATACGAAGAATAAGTGGCAGATAACTTTCGTATATTCTACATAAGGAGATACAAAAGAAAGGAATGTTATTGAAAACCAACGCAGTAGCCAACTTACACTATTTTTGTTTGTTAAACAATAAACAAAAATAAAATGGCATTTGCTAAACATTTTTGCAAAAAAATGATGATAATTAAAAGAAAATCAGTAACTTTGCACAAAATCCGTATCTCCTTATGTAGAAGATACGAAAGAAAAGATAAAGACATTAAGCCTTTGCAGTGTTGTAAAGCGTTGAATATCAGTGAAGAGCATAAATCTGCTGCTATTCTGCTTTACAAAACGTGCAGAAATGTCAAGGGTAAAATTTAGAGCCACCCTTAATAGGTATCTTTTATGAAAAATGCCATTGCAAAACTGGCGCAGTCATCCAAGGTGATGGCAGCCACCTCAAATGACATAGAGTAGAGGAGAGGTTATGAAACTGGATAGTTCGAGTTCTCATTCTACAGCCGATGAAACTAAGCGTTTTCAATTCACTGAAAATAAAGACTTTCAAAAAGGCACACACAATTCTGAACCAGACGAGCAGACTGGTTCAGTGGTAGAGAAGTATACTGTTGTGAAGGGTGGCGGAAACCAAAAATTATGCTGTAAGATAACGTGCGAAGCGTCTGTTCCTTGGTGTTATCTTTTTGTACATCATCGTAAAGTAAAGTCGTTTGAAGAACAGCTTAAAAAGGACAATCAGAATTTTTTTATACATACAAGCATAAAGTATGTTCCCAAACGAGGGGAGGGCAAAGGGGTGAAGAAGGAGGTCATTCAGACCGTCAGTGGACTAATCTTTATAAGAGGTATAGCAAGCGAAGTACAGAGATACCTTGATGACAGGTTTCCGTTGCATCGTCTTTGCCGAAATTGTAGTACTGGTGAGGTAGCAGAAATCCCCAACAGCCAGATGGAACCCTTTATGCGTGTTGTTCAGTCAGCCCCTGACCGTATTCGTTTCCTTCTTCGTCCTTTTGTATATTATTCAAGAAACCACACTCTTCTCCGCATTGTCTCTGGTGATTTTGCCGGCCTGGAGGGGTATGTTCTCCGAATCGCTCGCGACAGAAAGATAGTGATAGACGTGGGCGGAATGGGTGTAGCTATAGGCGGTATTCATGCTGAACGCTTCGAAGAAGTAGGCAAGAATGAGGAGACAAAGCACGACCGTGCCATATTCCATAAGCGCAACCTGCACGAGCGCAATGCTTTCATAGACCGTTATTTCCATAAGGTGACCACGGTCCAGGAAGTAGCAGCGCAAGCGGAAAATATAGAGATACTGCGGCTGCAGACCCTTGCAGATATGGAAGACGGCACGCTGGAGGTAAGGGATGCTTATGAAACACTCTATTTTATGATAGAAGAGATAGGTTACTACTATGCCCCCTTCATTGATGTCTTCAAGAAAGAGTTGAAAACCATCTTCGATGCAGGAAGGAAGGTAATGCATGATATCTCCATGCTCATCACCGCCACTCCCCATGACAGTGACCTGCGTCAGCGCAGAGAGGCAGAGTATGAAGAGCTAAAAACAAGCTACGGGTATTTGTTTGAGGGCGGTTATGGATGTTTTTAAAAACATCACTAACCACGCTAAAACTATGGAAAACGATTTCTTCACTTTTTCACGCCAAACGATAGAGCAGGCTACGGCAGATGGACGCTATGACATGGCGCACAGCCGCACGGCAGCACTGCGTTGCCTTGAGCAGTACTTAGGAAAGGATGAGTTGGCATTCGATGAACTATCAGCTCACTTTATAGCACAGTTCAAAAAGTGGCTGCTGTCCAACGGACGCAAAGAATCTACCGCCCGTCTCTATATCAATCAGGTCAGTGCTATATATAATGCAGCAGCTAAAAAGGGGATAGTTTCCGAAAGGCGACTGCTAAAGGGCATCAAGTCCGCCATGCCAACCAAGCAAGAGCGACAGATACTCACAGAGGAGGATCTGCACCGTATGCGCTACGCTGATTTCTCAGATGCCAAACACATGGCATACGCAAGAGACCTCTTTCTATTCAGCATCTACGGTCGTGGCATCAGTTTCACCGACATGGCATACATTAAAAAAAACGACGTTAAGGGCGATGTGCTTGTCTACACTTCGAGGGTAACCAGTCCGTCGGTCATCACCGTAGCATGGGACAGTGCCATGCAGGAAATTGTAAATCGCTATCCTTCCACCACCGATTATCTGCTCCCCATCATTAAGTCCGCAAATGAAGAGACAGCCCGTTGCAACATCCGTCAGGTGCGCGAGAACATGGTGAATGCCATGAAGCAGATAGCCGAACGTTGTAATCTGTCTGTTGTCCCATCTATGTATATGGTGAAGGATATCTATCAAAGGGCGATAGACAGCGTGTGCGTAAGCAAGTTAATTATGTAGTGAATAAGTAAATGAAAAATATTGTAATAGCCGCAGGCTACGCCACCCGTCTTGGTGAGCTGACAAAGAATTTTCCAAAGCCACTGCTGAAAATAGGCAACAACACCATCCTTGGCAGAATGCTTGATGACATAGACCAGATACCAGAGATAGACGAACACGTAATCATCACCAACCATAAGTTCGCCCATATCTTCGAGAAATGGGCAGAAGAACAGCATTACGCCAAGCCCATCACCATCGTTGATGACGGCACCGAGACTAATGAGACACGCCTTGGCGCAGTGTGCGACCTGCTTTACGCTATGGAAAAGCTCCATCTCAATGACGACATGTTAGTTGTGGCAGCCGACAATATTCTCTTTTTCTCATTCAAGGACTTCGTGGATTTCGCCAAGGCGAAAGGTACCAGTTGCATAATGTGCCATGAGCAGCCCTCCTTAGAAAAGCTGCAGCGTACAGGCGTGGTGGTATTGGACGAGAACGACTGTGTCCTCAACATGGAGGAGAAGCCACAGCAGCCGAAGTCCACATGGGCGGTCCCACCTTTTTATATATATAAGAAGACAGACCTCGAAACCATCCGCCATTCCGTAGAGAATGGTTGCGGTAAGGATGCTCCCGGCAACCTTGCTCATTATATGGTGGACAACACCACGATGCACGCATGGCGCATGACAGCCGGTCGCTTCGACATAGGCTCGCTCGATACATACAAGGAGGCATGTGAGCGATGGGGACTTAATCACTAATCACTAACACTTAATGCTTAAAAAAGTGTATCAGTACCACATCTTCTCCCCTTATCGTGTCTGCCCCCTCGGAGCACACGTAGACCATCAGCACGGCATCGTTACAGGCTTCGCCATCAACAAAGGCGTAGACTTCTGGTTCAATATTCGTGAGGACTCACAGGTAAACCTTAGTTCCCTCACCTTCGATGGTGAAGTACACTTCGACATGTCCAAGCGCACCGAGGTAAAGGAAAAATGCTGGGGCGACTACGCCCGTGGAGCGAAGTATGCCCTGAAGAAACGCTTCGAACTCACCAAGGGCATAGACGGAGTGATACAAGGCTCCCTGCCCGTAGGCGGACTCAGTTCCTCTGCGGCAGTCCTTATAGCCTATGTCATGGCATTTGCCAAAGCCAACGGCATACAGCTGCAGCCCTTCGAGGTGGTGCAGATAGCGTCAGAGGCGGAGCGTGAATATATAGGACTGAACAATGGACTTCTTGACCAGGCGTGCATCGCCCTTGGTAAGAAAGACGGACTGCTGTTCCTTGACTGCGACAGCAACGATTGGCGCATAGTAAAGCGCAGTCCCAAGATGCCCGACTTCGAGATAGGCATCTTCTTCAGCGGACTGACACGTTCGCTCGTCAATTCCGACTATAACCTGCGTGTCTACGAGTGCAAGACCGCAGCGTGGAACATGCTCGCCTATCAGAACACCCCGCTGAAGAGCTTCGACAAGACATTCCTCCGTGACATCCCCAAGGAAACCTTCGAGAAGACTCGCGACATGATGCCTATGCGCTTCGCCAAGCGTGCCGAGCACTTCTACAGCGAGTACCGCAGAGTGCGCCAGGGCGTCACCGCATGGGAGAGTGGTAACCTCCAGCTCTTCGGCAAATTGTCGTTCGACAGCTGCGAGTCAAGTATCCATAACTACGAGTGCGGTTCCCCCGAACTCATCAGCATCTACGACATTATCCGCTCACTCCCCGGAGTCTATGGCGGTCGCTTCTCTGGTGCAGGCTTCAAGGGAGCTGTCATAGCCCTTGTAGACCCAGAGTACAAAGACTCCATAGAGCAAGCATTGACAGAGCAGTACCTTAAAGAATATCCCGAATATACCGAGACCTTCAAAGTCTACTGGGTAAGCCCCGATGACGGAGCACGCTTCAGCTAAGAACCATGAATTAAGTATTAAGTAATAGTGATTAGTGATTAAGTGAGCGGTAGCCCATGGGGGGCAGGATTATTCCTGCGCCAACAGCGAACTCTCACAACCAAACACCTACTACAAATGGTAATATACAACATAAGTCTCGAAGGCAAAACCATCCTCGTAACCGGAGCAGCCGGCTTTATCGGCAGCAACCTCGTTAAGCGTCTTTTCCATGACGTAAAGAACATCAAGGTAATAGGAATAGACTCAATAACCGACTACTACGATGTTAACATCAAGTATGAGCGACTGAAAGAGATAGAATCATTGAACCGTGACTGGACATTCGTCCATGCCTCCATTGCCGACAAGGAAGCCGTAGAAAAGATTTTCACAGAGAACAATATCGCTGTTGTCGTCAACCTCGCCGCCCAAGCAGGAGTCCGTTATAGCATCACCAATCCCGATGCCTATATTCAGAGCAATCTCATCGGCTTTTATAACATCCTTGAAGCCTGCCGTCACCATGAAGTAGAGCATCTTGTTTACGCCTCTTCGTCATCCGTATACGGTAGCAACAAGAAAGTACCGTATTCCACTGACGACAAGGTGGACAACCCCGTAAGCCTCTATGCCGCCACGAAGAAGAGCAACGAGCTGATGGCACATGCCTACAGCAAACTCTATAACATCCCATCCACAGGCCTCCGCTTCTTCACCGTTTACGGTCCCGCAGGCCGTCCAGATATGGCATATTTCGGCTTTACCAACAAACTTGTCAAAGGCGAAACCATAAAGATTTTCAACTATGGCAACTGTAAGCGCGACTTCACGTATGTTGACGACATAGTAGAAGGCGTAGTCCGCATCATGCAGCACGCCCCAGAGAAGCAAAACGGCGAAGACGGTTTGCCAATACCACCTTATAAGGTCTATAACATCGGCAACAATCATCCCGAGAATCTCCTTGACTTCGTAACCATCCTTCAGGAAGAACTCATCCGTGCCAACGTCCTCCCCTCAGATTATGATTTTGCAGCACACAAGGAACTCGTCCCCATGCAGCCAGGCGATGTACCAGTGACTTATGCAGACACCACGCCCTTGGAGCAAGACTTCGGTTTCAAGCCCAACACCTCGCTAAGAGAGGGCTTGCTAAAGTTTGCAGAGTGGTATGCGAGGTATTATGATATTTGAGTCATTTCTTCACTACACTGCCTATGAGGTGCAGGATTATTCCTGCGTTAGGTGTCAATAAAGCAAACCAATGAAGGATGGAATACCGCGTTATTAATGACGCTTTTACGATTAAGCCCCTTTCGTGCTGCGATAGATGCCCTTTCGCAGTGCGATTAGATAGTGATTGTAATGCGATTAGATAGCTTTCGCAGTGCGGTTGCCTAAATTTGAGTACTAACGTATGTGAATATTTATTGTTTTATGTTCCTTATAGACGTTAAATACATGTATTTTGATTAACTTTGTAGAAATAAAAGGCTCTTCTTAAAATTCTTAGTTATGGGCTTTACGTTAGTCAAAATTTACTAATGATGAAAATAAAAGAGATACATATACAAAACTTTCGCGGTATAGAGAGACTGAGTATCGTGAACGCTGACCCACAAATGAATTTGATAGTTGGTATCAATGGCGCAGGCAAGACAAGTGTACTAGATGTAATGGCCATGCTATTATCATGGTTAATAGCACGTATGCGTTCATCTAATGCAAAAGGTATTTCCCCAACTGAGGAAGATGTTAGGATAGGAAGCAAGACTCCATGTATGTTATCATTAGTGGTAGATGATGGGATAAAATGGGAGATTATCAAGAATAAGTCATACGCTGTACGTAAAAAAAAGGCAACGTCAAAGACAGATTTGAGAATGATGACTTCTCTTGCTGAAAGAATTATAGAGAATGCAGAGGATGGAGGAAGTGTGCCAGTGCTGATGTATTATCCTGTAGAAAGGGCAATTGCATCAGTACCTGTCAACTTGCATAAAGCAGAAACTAATATTTGGGATGTATATAAGGATGCGTTGTCTGGTAATTCTAATTTTAGATTTTTTTTCGAATGGTACAGACGTCAGGAGGATATAGAAAATGAAATGATAAGAGATGACGTGTCTTATAGAGACCCTAGTCTGAATGCTATTCGGCAAGCAGTTTCCGCATTTTTTACCGACTTTAGCGAGATGCGTGTACGCCGTCGCCCATATCAGGCAATGATTATAAAGAAAGGTGAACAAATAATCGAGTTCTCGCAGTTGTCACAAGGAGAAAAATGCTACTTGTCCTTAGTGTGTGATATAGCAAGACGTTTATCCATGGCCAATCCAAAATTGGCCAACCCCTTGGATGGTGAAGGAATAATATTGATAGATGAAGTTGATTTGCACCTTCACCCTAAGTGGCAGATGGAGATAGTAAATAAGCTAACAGGTATATTTAAGAACTGTCAGTTTTTTGTTTCAACACATTCACCGATAGTTCTATCTGATATCAAGAAGGATCAAGTAATCGCCATTGACAATGGTAAAAAGATAGATATTGCGTTCGAGCCTTATGGTAAGCTTGCTAGCAGCATTATGAATAATGTATTTAATATGCCTTATCAAAGAAATACGATAGTCGCAAAAGATATAGAAAATGCTTTTGATGCTATTAGAGATGGAAATTCTGCACAATTCAATGAACTATACGGAAAACTTATACAGATTGTTGGACCAGCAGATACTGATATGGTGAACCTATTTGTTGAAGCAAAAAGGAAGGGTTTGAAATGAGGCACATTTCTAAGAGTCATGCTCCCAAATCACTTGAAGATTTTAATCAGAAAAAGCACAGAATATGGGAAGAAATACATGAGGAGCAAAATAAACATGTGTATAATGATTGCTTGAAACAATGTGAATTGGATCAAGATGAATTATGTGGATATACAGAGATTCCTCTTAACAGTGGAAAGAAACATATAGATCACTATGTTAAGCGAGATATAGACCCTAATCTAACATTCTCGTGGACAAATATGTTAGCAGCTATTAAGGATTACCGTTTTGGTGCAGACTGGAAAGATGACCATGTAATGAAGGGTGAATATGATTCTTCAAAGAAAAAATATAAGAATATACTCAATCCTGTAGTTGATGATTTCTCGCATAGATTTAAATTTAATACCGATGGTTTTATGGAACCATCTGACTGTAAAGATATTATAGCAAAAAACACAATTACAATGTTCAATCTGAATGATGATACGCTGAAAAAACGTAGATCGAATAGTATGACATTAGCTCGAAATATGATAGATGGAGGAATGAACAAAAAAGAAGTTTTATGTTTTCTTGCATCAGATGGATTTATAAGTGCGATAGAATATGAACTTTCACAGATATAACCCTATCTTCTCATCGAAGACGATAGATGATATTACTGAGGCGCAAGTATGATAGCCCCAGTACAACTTTATTTTCCTTTTCCCCTCTCGAGTGACGGCAATGGCGCAGAGCGATACTGCGGTGGGGAACTTTTGGAGTTTCGCATGACAAACGGTCTGCACATATCTCTGAAGAATTTAAGCTATCAGAATCTGAAGCACCTGGTGGAGAAACAGTAGGACCTATGTTGAGCGTTACAGATATCAACCATTTCTATTATATGCGCGACTTTACAGATATGCGCGACTTTACAGATATGCGCTGCAAGTACAGCCGAGCGCTGTCGATTATCCGTGAGCAACTTCATAGTGAACCCAATGAAAGTGACGTGTTCATTGTCATGTCTCGCAATCGCTGTATTGTCCGTATGTTCGCCTACGATAATCGTTGGAATAGATCCTACCATTTTTTGCTTAGGCAAGCGGCAAAGTCGATTCTCGCCAAGCCCAAGGAAGTAAACTTACTTGGGTCTTTTGGTTTAACGAAATGGTTCTTATAGCTTGTGTAGGTCAGCGTGGGAATATCTTGGCCAATTTTTTACAAAAATATTTAACGGGGGCAGAGATTTTGTTAGTCTGCGCCCCGATAATATAGGATTGGCAGTATGCCAGCATTTTCGATAAGTGAGTACAATGAGAGCTTGCTCTTAAATTGTCGAGCGAAGAAAATGTATTTAATAGTTAATAAGCACAACAATTTTTTAACAACTCGAATAGTAGGCACTTTCAAAAGTGCCTATTAAAGGGGGTATGCCCAAAATTGAGTACTGACCTTACATGCTTTGTGGAGTGAGTATAACACTTACTATACCAAAGGCATGTTTACAACATTATAGAAGATGTGTGGACTCGAGATACAATAATTACTCCGCACATAAAAACAATATTTCGAGGAAGCACATCTTCTTATATTTTATTTCTTATGTTTGAAAAACTCTTGTCATCAATAGATACAACGTTAGGACATAATATAGCAAACGAAGTATGTCAACAAGTTCACACACAGCCTAACAGTTGGTTTGATTGGGTGTCGTTGATTGCATCCATTGTTACATTGGTGTGTTTCATTATGACATGTTATCAATTATGGAAGTTGAAAAAGATAAATAAAGAAATAGAAGATGCTGTAGCAGAGAATGGTAGAAGTATTCAGGGTGCCTTGACTCTTATTACTATAACAGATGCCTTACGCTTGTCTGATATGGTAATCACGTTAATACGTGGTGAATCATATGGATTGGCAGCTATGAAACTTCACGATTTGAATAATGCCGCTATAGAAATTTGTCAGACCTATCAAAAATTAAAAGTTTTTCAGTTGAAATTACCGTCAGAAATAGATCATCTAAGTGATATGTCAAAAGGGGCTAATTCCATATACAAGGCCAGTCTTGTTTTGTCCACTTTACAACAATTCAATGACGCATTGAAAGAAATAGAAGCATCTGTAAAAATTCAAACAATAAAAAGAAATAAAAATGAATAGGTATTTAGAAAAAATTGAACCTGTAGTAAAGGGGTTAATAGAATTGACAAAGGAAAAGAAAATGGAATGGGAAAAGGTAGGCATGGAAGCGTTCCGCTGTGTTGATTCTGTAAACAATTTGAGTGTAGAAATATCAAAATATACAGATATAGTAGGAGAAGTTGTGAGCTTAAAACTTTATACACAAAACAAGTTATGTTTTGAGTACAGTCCAAGTTATAATAATTCCGATTTTTCCTTTGATAAGCTACTTGATAATCTTTATGCTTTGGCAGAGGAACAAGATGTGAACAGTGTCGTAAGTAAATTTAAATCTATTCTTAAACAGTTTAAGGAAGAGTAAAAAATAATGAATACAGATTATCAACAGTAGATATAGATATAGTGATGAATAACAAAATAGGTATTGTTGTCGCATATTTTGGTAAATTTCCTAATTATTTTCCTTTGTGGTTGAAATCCTGTGGTAGCAACCCTACTATTGACTTTATAATTGTAACGGATCAAGACCTTAAGGTCAAAGAGGATAATGTAATTGTAAAGAGGATGACCTTGTTGGATATGCAAGTACGAGCGTCAAATGTTTTAGGTTTTGATGCAAAATTGTCAAAGCCATACAAATGTTGTGACTATAGACCTGTATACGGATTGTTGTTTTCTGATTTGTTATCCAAGTATGATTATTGGGGGCATTGTGATGTAGACTTGATTTTTGGTGATTTACAGTATTTCTTTGATAAATATGATTTGTATAGTTATGACAAATTCGGGACATTGGGTCATCTGTCTTTGTATAGGAATAACGAAAAAATGAACAATTCATTTATAAAAATTTGTGAAGGACTTAACTATAGAGAAGTGTTTTCAATAGAAAATAATTGTTTGTTTGATGAGTTGGGAGGAATATACAAAATTCATAAAAACATGAATGTCAAGCTCTTCACAAAAAGAATATTTATAGATATAGCAACCATATATAAAAGATATCGTATCATTGATGTATATAAGCTTGATACTCCTGCAGAAAACTATCCAGTTCAAACATTTTGTTGGGACAATGGAAAGGTTTTCCATGTGTATGAATCCAATGGGATAATTCATAAACAGGAATACATATATATACATTTCCAAAAGAGACCTAATTTTGAGCTGTCCCATGAGTCTTTGAGTTCCGACATGTTTTATATAACTAACAAGGGGTTTATACCAGCTACTAAAGAACGACTTACGGGCAATGAGATACTAAAAATGAATCCGTATCCAGGTGGACTGTATGAGGTTCTTGAGGGGAGGTATAGTATGCTAAAGAGAAGAATTTACAGATATATAAAAAGAAAGTTATCTATATAATGAGTTCATTACAGAATCAGACTGCTTTAGCTACCCGTTGGTCTTCCATAACAGAGATAGCATCGAAAATAGTAATGCCGCTTGTAAATATGATTTTGGCTCGCTTACTTACGCCTGATGCTTTCGGTGTCGTGGCAACGGTAACAATGATAGTTAGTTTTGCTGAAATCTTTTCTGATGCAGGATTTCAAAAATATATAATACAGCATAGGTTTAAGGATAATCAAGAATTGAACCAGTGCACCGATGTAGCATTTTGGACTAATTTGGTCATATCTATATTCTCGTGGATGATAATATTTGTTTTTTGTGAGCAGTTAGCAATGTTGGTCGGTAATCCAGGGTTGGGAATAGTGGTATCAGTAGCCTCTCTTTCGCTTCCTATGTATGCTTTTAGTAGTATGCATATGGCAAGGTTTAAGCGTAACTTGGATTTTAAGTCATTGTTTTATGTACGCTTGGTCTCTATCTTGATGCCTCTTCTTGTTACTATTCCCATAGCATATATAACAAATAGTTATTGGGCATTGGTGGTTGGCACGCTTGCAAGTAATCTGTCTAATGCCGTGATATTGACAGTACGCTCTTGTTGGAAACCAAAGCTGTATTATTCTTTTGTTCAGTTAAAGAATATGTTTCTATATAGTTGGTGGATACTTTTGGAGTCAATAACAACATGGATGACTTCATATTCAGATACTTTTATCATAAGCATGAGTTTAACAACATATTATATAGGAATTTATAAAACTTCTATGGTAACAGTTAATCAAATAACGGGACTAATAGTCGCAGCTGCTTCTGGTCCGTTGTTCGTTGCATTGACAAGACTTCAAAATGACAAAATAAAACTTGTTTCAACATATAATAGTTATATGTCTTCCCTGTCTTTCTTCATTTTTCCGTTAAGTGCGGGTATTTGGTTGTATAGGGATTTCATAACTACCATATTATTGGGAAGTCAGTGGGAAGAAGCAAGTGATTTTGTTGGTCTATGGGGATTAATGTCATCCATATCATTGGTCTTTGGGACATTTGCAAATGGACTATATAATGCAATTGGTAAAACATTCTTATCTTTTGGCGTATCGCTTGTCAATTTAGTAGTAATGATACCGTTGTTAATGTGGGCTGCGCCAAACGGCTTTGATTGCTTGTACATATCGCGTTCTTTGTTGCGCATATATTTCGTCGTAATACAGTTTGCTGCAATGTCAATAATACTGAGATATCCAATAATAGGATTACTAAAAGATATAATGCCGATCATTTTACCAACTGTTATAATGAGTTTGTGCGCATATGTTTTACGTACAATATCATCTTCTATGTTGTGGAGCTTTATAAGTATTGTGATATGTATTGTCATATATTCTTTCACTGCTTATATGATGTTTACAAGTAAATTTGTAAGAGCTTTTATTATTTTGGGAATTCTTCCTGAAAAATATCAGTCAAATAGAAAATGCTAATGGATAACTTAAGACATTGTGATTTTTCAAAAACTGTACTGATGATACTGGTTGTTTTGTGTCACAGCGTAGCATTTTATGGAGGTGATTGGTTTACCGTATGCGGTTTTGAACAGAAAAATATTTATTTGGGGAGTCTCGCATCATGGTTAGGTACTTTTCATGTTGAAGCTTTTACTTTAATTTCAGGCTATGTATATTACTTTATAAAACAGGAAAAACAAGGATATAATAAATATTCCGTTTTTCTTCTTAATAAAATTAAAAGGCTTTTAGTACCGTATTTCGCAATGTCCTTGCTATGGGTAATACCTCTAAGTAATACCTACTATGACTATAGTTGCAAGGATATAATTCACAAATATTTGCTTGGAGAGTCACCATCACAATTATGGTTTTTACTAATGCTGTTTAATGTTTTTGTTATAGCAGATGCTATAATTTCATGGTTAGGTAGAAAAATACAAATGATATGTGTATTAGTAATCTTTCTTGCTAGTGTAATCCTTACAAGGATGGTACCTAATACGTTCCAAATACTAACCTCCATGAGATATTTGATGTTTTTTTACATAGGATATATTTTAAGAATGAAATGTCCAATGATGGAATCTAAAAAATATTTCATACTGGGGGGGGGATTTCTTTTGCTGAATCTTGTTAGTTTCGTGTACTCTAACATCTTTTTCAAGCCAATACACACACGCGTTTTTATATTTGTATGTAAGAATGTCTGTGATATTAGTGGCGCAATTATGGCATTTATGCTGTTGTCAGGTATTGCAAGTAAATTTAAGGCGGTAAATCAAGTGTCTAAATTGTTTGAGAATATAAGTTTTCCTATATATTTGTTTCATCAGCAGATAATCTATATTATGCTATGGCATTTTGTAACCAAATTGCCACCTTTTTTTATGTGTTGCGTATGCTTTATTGTTTCTTTGATTGTTTCTTACCTTATAAGTGAAATCTTGGTTAAAAATAAGTATTCAAGATTTTTAATTGGACTAAAATAGTTTTGTAAAAATTAAAATAAATAATCATGGCTACGTGGATTAACCATTATTCAGAATCTGTAAAAAGAAATGCGAATACTATAGAGATCTTGCGCCTTAATCATGCAAAGGCAGTATCCGATTTTATTAGGACAATAAATGAGACGCTAAAGGCACAGAGTTATACATCCCTCACACTCGATTTCAACAAGGTTCAAGGTTTTTATCCTAACGCAGTAGTACCAATGGCTGGTATCTTACGGTATTTAAGAAATGAAAAAGGCATATCATTAGAAATAAAGAATGGGAGGCATATTGAAGGAACAAATATGCTTTCACCCAAAAGGTTCAACGGAGATAGTCGTTGTATATTAAACCGTGTTTGGCTTTTTTCTACTTCTGAGGAAGTTGCGAAAATAGTTGATGCATTTATTGGAGAACTTCAAAAGAGTGCTCAGTTCTATAAAGGAGTTTTAAACGCTATAGAATGGTCCTTGAACGAAGTTATGGACAATGTAATTCAACATTCCAAAACTGGATTTGGTTATGTTATGGGGCAACTACATTCAACTTCAAAAAATATTGCATTTACTGTGTTTGATTCTGGGCAGGGTATTTATAATTCTATGAAAGAGTCTGAGCATCAACCAAGAACTACAATAGATGCAATAACTCTTGCTATACAAGAAGAAGTTACGCGTGACAAGAAAATAGGTCAAGGAAACGGACTATTTGGTCTTCATTCTATCGTCAAACAGGGAGAAGGCAAACTTGTAATAACATCAGGAAGAGGTTCATATATCTATAATTCAGGCGTTGTTAAAACGTATGACCAATTACCTTTTATATCAAAACAAACACCTGGGACGATCATAGATTTTCAGCTAAATTATGCGAAAGACATGTCATTAGATAAAGCGTTGGTATTTCGAGGGAAACAATATGATTTAATAAATATTCATTTCGAAGATTTAGAGGATGAGTATGGAAGAATTAACTATAAAATAGTTGAACATTCTGAGGGGACAGGTACAAGAGAAGCTGCTTTACGGGTAAAGAATGAAGTCCTAAATATCCTTTCAGAAGAACAAAAGTCAATTACACTTGATTTTACTGGTATAGCGGTGATTTCTTCCTCTTTTGCAGATGAGTTTTTGGCTAAACTTTTTCTTGCATTGGGAATGTTCCAATTCAATAATCTTGTAAAGATTAGGGGGTTAGATAAATCTCAACAATTGATTCTGCAACGTTCTGTTTTGCAGAGAATTATTGAAGATGTCCGTGAACAGAAATATCAGTGAGAAATGCAATTTGAACGAAGAAATATTCATTGCGCATATTTTGACAGTGTGGAAAAGGAAGATTATCCCAAACTTTTATTTATACGAAGATGTCTACTGTAAACACAAAATAATATATGAAGGTATTAATTGCTGGTGACTTTGCTCCACGTGCAAGACTTGCCAAACAAATAGAAGATAGGAAATACTCTGAAGTCTTCCAAGAAGATATTCGAGAAATTATAAAGTCAGCAGATTTCTCATTGGTCAACTTTGAGAGTCCTATAACAGAGAAACACTTTAAGCCAATTCCTAAATGTGGTCCCAATCTCCATTGCACATATGAGGCTGCTGAAGCCGTTAAGTACGCTGGTTTTACAGGAGTAACGATGGCAAATAATCACATATTAGATTTTGGCGTAGAGGGACTTCAAAATTCTGTAGAGTGTTGTAAAGCTCAAGGGTTGGATGTAGTAGGAGTTGGAAATAACTTAGAGGATGCGGAGAAAATACTATACATTGCCAAATATGGAATGAGTGTAGCTGTGATTAACTGTTGTGAACATGAATTTTCTGTAGCTACTCAGTTCGTTTCAGGTGCAAACCCATTAAATCCTATCAAACAGTTCTATGCCATTCAGAATGCGAGAAAAAAAGCGGATTATGTGCTTGTCATCGTACATGGTGGTCATGAACATTATCAACTCCCTTCACCTCGTATGCAAGAAACTTATAGATTCTTTGTGGATGCAGGTGCAGATGTTGTTGTTAATCATCATCAACATTGTTATAGTGGTTATGAAAAATATAAGGGAAAACTTATATTCTATGGCTTGGGAAATTTTTGCTTCGATATCTCTCCTACGCTCAAAAATATGAAATGGAATTATGGCTATATGGTGGAATTGATTTTCAAGGATAGCATTGAATTTAAGTTGTATCCATATAATCAATGTGGAGATAGACCTATCGTGGAATTATTGGAAAGCGATGCCTTTGATGTACATATAGAGGAATTGAATTCTATTATTTCAAATGAAGAGTTATTACGTGCAAGAACGAATGCATATTATAAAGAGAATGTGGCATATGAGAGGTCTCTATTAGAACCTTATTCTGGTCGAATAATGAATCGATTGTTACAATGGGGACTGTTGCCATACTTTTTTAAAGGTAAAAAAATGCTCAACGTATTGAATCATATAGAGTGTGAGTCGCATAGAGATAAATTGCTTTTTGTTTTAGATACTTTAAAGAGTAGAATATGTCGACATTAAAACGAGGAATACAATATCTTTTATATAATAGAGCACAGTTTTGTGATTCGTTTGTCAAGAATTTCTTTGGATTTCTTCCCGATAAACTGTATCTGTCGTTGAGATACCGTTGTCAGATGGGACATTGGATCGATTGGAAAGATCCAAAAACGTTCACGGAGAAGTTGCAATGGCTGAAAGTGTACGACTATAAGCCAGAGTATACACAGATGGTTGACAAATTGGCTGTAAAGGATTATGTGGCTGCACGCATTGGTGAGGAGTATATAATTCCTACATTGGGCGTTTGGGACAGAGTTGAAGACATTGACTGGGATTCGTTGCCGGAACAGTTTGTTTTGAAAACAACTCATGGCGGTGGAGGTTGTGGTGTCGTCGTTTGTTCAGATAAAGCAAAATTTGACAAAGAAAAGGCTATAAGAAAATTGAAACTGTCAATGCGAACCAATGCGGGACAGACATATCGAGAAAAACCTTATCTGAATGTACCTCGGAGGATAATAGCGGAGAAGTTTATAGCAGAGCGTAATACTGAAGGTACGCTGATAGAAACAGATTTGCCAGACTACAAGTTCTTCTGCTTTAATGGTGAACCAAGGTATTGTCAAGTGATTCGTGACCGTAGCACAAAGGAAACGATAGACTTCTATGATATGGAGTGGAATCTCATGCCGTTTGTAGGGCTTAATCCAGTTGCAAAGAACGGGCTTAATCCAGTTGCAAAGCCTGTGCATCTAAATGATATGATATGTATATGTCGTAAGTTGAGCAAAAATATGAAGTTCTCGCGAATAGATTTGTATGTAATTAACGACAAGGAATATTTTGGTGAAATAACACTTTATCCAGCGGCAGGATTTGGCGAATTTACTCCAAATGAATGGAACGAGCGACTTGGCCATTTGATAAAGTTGGACGGAACGGATATGGGGGGGGGTAAAACTGATTGTTTTAAATAATGAAATTGTATACATAGAAAAAATAAATCAATTTAAGGACTTAAAAGACTACAAGTTCTTTTGCTTTGGAGGCAAGGTGAAATGTTTTAAAATAGATTTTGGACGGTTTGTTGAGCATCACGCCAATTATTATTCTCCGCAAGGAGAACTGTTGCCATTTGGTGAAAAAGGTTTGGAACCAGACCCCAATCATGTGGAGGTAATGCCAGAAAATCTTGATGAAATGATAAGGATTGCAGAGAAACTGTCGCAAAGCTTCAAGTTCTTGAGAGTGGATTTTTACAATGTAAAAGGAAGAATTTATTTTGGAGAACTGACTTTCTATCCTGCGGCAGGAATGGGTGCATTCGTGCCTAATGAATGGGATTATAAGTTAGGTGAGTGGTTGTAAATATGTTAAAATTATGAGTGAAAATGTAAAATCTGTAATATTTCAAAACTTATGGGATTATCTTTTTTTTATTTGGTTTGTTACAGATGCTAGTTTCGGACACACAATTATAAGTATGATAGGGCAACTCGTATTTGTTGTGTATTCGTTAAATAAATGTGTCATCCCACAAAAAATAAAATGGTCTTATCTGTTTTCTTTGTATGCTCTATTTGTTTTCTTTTGTTGGTATAATATAGCTAATGGCTTCGCCCTGTCTAATTCTACTGCAAAGACCATGCTAAATGTGGTTGTGCGAAACATGTTTTTTATTATCTTTCTGTTTCAGTATCTTAGACAAGTAAACATTGAGAATTTGAAATACATTTTTTTCTATGGGTGTGTTGCTTCTTCTTTTTTCATTCTATTATTGAATTTTCAGCAGACGGGTTCTTTTCAGATGCGTGATGTTGAGGATTCGATAAATGGAAACTTACAAGCGATAAATAATGCTGTGGCAATGGGGTGGTTTTATTGTCTTGGAGGGAAAAAGTTAAATGTAAAAGAAATTATTATGTGTGTGTTCCTTTTCACATTTTGTGTATTAGCAGGAACGAGAAAAGCAATGATAGTTTTATCTATGATAGTATTGCTTTATATAGTGTTGAATAATCCTCAAAAAATTTTTACTAATGCTTTTAAGTTGTTAATAATAATAGGTGTGTCTTTTTTCCTACTTTTTAAAGTGGATTTTATTTACAATATAATTGGAAATCGCTTTGAGGGTTTATTAGGTTTTATTGATGGAAAGGAAGAGGTTGATGCATCAACAGAAACGAGGGGACGTTTTATTGAGTTGGGATTCTACTATTTCTTACTTAATCCTATTAATGGGTATGGTATAGACTGTTTTAGAGAATTAAAGGGAGCTTATGATACGTATTCTCATAATAATTATGTCGAGTTGTTATTTGGTATAGGGCTTCCTGGAACCATTGTGTACTATTTGTTGTATTTTGTGTCTCTTATAAAGGGCATATGTAAATTCTTACGATATAGAAATTCTTACGATGCGTTTGGAATTGCATTAATTCTTGCATGTCTGTTTGCTGATTACGGTATGGTGTCGTATTTTTCTAGAGATACTTTCTTTAGGATAATGTTGTGCTATTTCTTAGTCTCGATGAGTAAGAACGCCAATAAGAATATTCAGAGATATGGAAAAGAATAAGATAGTAGTTTTTTCCCAGTCCTCGGTAGGTGGTGCAGAACGTATGTCTGTTACAATTACGAAGACATTGGATAGAAATAAATTTAATGTGATATATTATTTGGTAGGTCCTACGACCAATGGACGAGCACCATTACAGGAATTCATACCGAATGATTTGTGTGTGCATAGTGTCTCCACAGGAAACCCATTATTACTGATTGTGAAAATTGGGTTGATTCTGATGAAAGAGAGACCTGATGTAGTTTTTTCTTCTGTCTTGAATCTAAACAACAAGCTTCTTTTGTTAAGGAATTTATTTAAGAAGACCAAGTTCGTAGTTAGATGTGATAATTACCTTTATACCTATAAGGCAAGGCAGAGGAAGATAATAGCCAAGACATATGGACGTGCGGATATTATTATCGCTCAAACAGAGGAAATGAGACAGGAACTCCTTGAGGAAGTGAATATACTAGAGTCTAAGGTCGTAACACTACAAAACCCCGTAGATGAGGAGACTATTGAAAGAAAAATTAAAGAAGCGAAGAATCCTTATCCGCAGGATGGAAGAAAACGTTATATTGCAAGTGGCAGATTTGCGTATCAGAAAGGGTTCGATTTATTAATCGAGGCTTTTGCTGAGGTGAAGAGAATGCAGCCTGAATCCGAATTGTATATAGTGGGAAAGAAAGATACAATATGTAAGGAATGTTATCAGGAGGTCAAGAAACTTATAGAGTGTTTTGGACTGAAGGACAGTGTGCATTGCGTAGGCTTTCAGGCTAATCCTTATGTCTATATAAAATATGCAGACTGCTTCGTTTTGTCGTCACGTTGGGAAGGATTACCAAATGTTATGATAGAATCACTATATCTTGGTACGCCTGTTGCCGCATTCAAATGTATTCCAGTTATTGAACGTATAGTAACTGACGGTGTGGATGGTTTTACGGTGGATAAAGAAGATTTTCACGCGCTTGCCAATGCTATGGTTTCTGCAAGTAAGTTGGGTAGAATCCATTCTCTGTACAAGTCAGCAGACATTGGTGACTTTCATAATCTTTTTGAGCTCGCTTCTGTTCCAATGTTGGCAAATAAGAAAACTAAATTTTTCAATTTCCTTTATCACCATGCGCATAACGGTGGAAGGATTTGGAATTTTTTTTATAAAGTGTATACAGAGTTCATTCTTGGTTGCGATATTCCTTCATCCACACAAATAGGTGAGGGGTTTGAAATATTTCATTCTGCTCATGCATCGGTCATTAGTCCTGGAACAATAATAGGAAATAATGTCTCACTTCGTCAGAATACAACCATCGGTGCAAAGGGTTTTTCTGGTGCGGAAAAGTCGCCAATTATACAGGATAATGTAACGATAGGACCAAACGTATGCATCATTGGTAATATCACTATCGGTACGGGAGCTACAATAGGGGCAGGTGCTGTAGTAGTAAAAGATGTACCTTCATATAGTGTTGTTGCTGGTAATCCTGCCAGGGTGTTAAATGCTCCGAATGGGGGGGGTAAACGCAGAAGGTTCAAATACTTGATATCTAAGCAGTACCCAATTTCTATGTTTTTGACTACAAAAAAATATTTAGAAGACAAGAAACTCTTGAAACTTAGGATAGAGTATATTACAAAGCTTCAGAAGTTCGTATCACATGACACTTCCATTATCAGTAGCAACTGTTTTGCTGGACGTATCATGCAAGATTTAGGAATGCGTTATAATACGCCAACCCTTGGACTATATTTCTTTGCAGATGATTATATCGAATTTTTGTCAAACTTAAAACACTATCTGACGGAGGCTAAGCTTGAATTCATTGATCAGTCTCGATATCCGTTAGCCAATGAACGTAGAGCGAAATGGATACATTGGTATCCTATGGGACTGTTGGATGGTAAAGTTGAAATTCAGTTTTTACATTATCATACCGAACAAGAAGCGGCCGAGAAGTGGTATCGTAGGGCATCACGTATCAATTGGGAGAAATTGTTAGTTATTGGCATGGAACAGAACCTTTGTTCAGTTGAGCATATTAAGGCATTTGATAAGCTTCCTTTTGAACGTAAAATCTTTTTTTCTTCCAGGAAACTGCTTGATTTGGATAGTAATTGTTATTTAGAGGAGTTCGCTGAAAATGGAGAAGTCGGTGACCCATACAAGAAGGCTGATATTTATTATAAAGCCTTGGTAAATAAATTTTTATGAAAATACTGTTAGTAAGTACTGTGCCTGTATGTAAAAATGGTATTACGAATGTGATATACAATTATATAAAGGCAATGAATTGTGAAGGCATTCGCTTTGACTTGGTTGCCAATAATTTCCCTGATAGTATATATAAGGAATTAGTCAAGTCAAAAGGTGGGAAACTGTATCATATAGGAAAATTTCCTCATATATATGTCTATGTATGGAAATTGAGCCGTTTGATCAGAAATAACGAATATGATATTGTACACATTCATGGCAACAGTCATACAGTGTGTGTAGAGTTACTTGCAGCGTTTCTTGGAGGTTGTAAGACGCGTATAGTACATGCACATAATACCTACTGTAAAAGTTTGTTTGTGCATAAGCTTCTTGCATTTCCTTTCAGGATGCTGTGTACTCATGGCATGGCATGTGGTAAGGAAGCAGGAGTGTTTATGTTTGGTAAGTATGACTTTACCGTAATGAATAATGGGGTTGATACCATAAAATATGCCTATGATGATGCTATGCGGAGGTCTGTACGTAACAGTCTGCAACTTACGGACGATTCAATTGTTGTTGGTCATGTCGGTATGTTTAACGAGGCGAAAAACCATGCATTCCTTGTTGACGTGTTTGATAAATTGTCCAAGAGGAATTCTAACAGTCATCTAGTGATGATAGGTGATGGAGCTTTACGCAATGAAATCGAACATAAGGTAGCTGGATTGGGACTAAATGACAAGGTGACGTTTACAGGGAATATAGATAATGTCTATGAGTATCTTAATGCCATAGATGTAATTGTTATGCCATCCTTGCATGAGGGCTTGCCTCTATCTCTTATTGAGCAGCAGGCAAATGGTTTGCAATGTATTTGCTCTGCTAACATAACAGAAGAGGCTGACAAAACAGGAAATCTTTGCTTTATCTCGTTAGATGCTCCCGTTCTCGAATGGGTGACCGCGATAGAGTATAGTAATTGTAAGCAGATGCGGGAACAACGTTCTAAAAACGCGATAATTGCTATTGCAAAAGCAGGATATAGCATTCATGAAGAGGCGAAGAAACTAAAGGAATACTATATAAATGTGATTGAGAGATGAAAAAGCATGCTGTATGTATATGTGCACATAAGAATTGGAGTCAGTTGGACGATTTGATTGATGTGTTGAGCAGTCCGCTTGTTGATGTCTATTTACATGTAGATTTAAAGGGACGTGCGGATTTTGATACATATGCTGAAACCCATGACTTTGCACGCCATAAAAATGTAATTATTGTGACTAGTCAAAAAGTTGATTGGGGGGGGTATTCGCAGCTTTTAGTAGAGCTTCTGCTATTTAGGGAAGTGTTGGAACATAAGAGCGAATATAACTATGTTCATCTAATATCTGGTCAGGATTTCCCATTGAAGCCTATAGAAAAGATAATAGAGGAGTGCAATGATAAAAAAGTGGACTACCTCGCCTACATAGCCCCACAAAACAACAAAAGGTATGAGCGAAGACTGCGTTACTATAATATTTTAGTTCCAAGAATTCGTCAATCTGTTTTGTGCGCCTATTTACGTAAGGTCTTTTTAGCTGCCCAGATGTTATTAGGAATAAATAGATTAAAAAAATGTCCTTTGAAATTTGAGGTAGGGGCAAACTGGATGAGTATTACTCTTGAATCGTTGGAATATATCGTGCGAGAATATCCTAAGTACGACAAGTATTTTAGATATGGTATTTCTGCCGAGGAATGTTACAAGCAAATGATACTTGAGACTCGCAAAGATGTACGCATAGTAAACGATAGTAAACGCTATGTCATATTTGAAAAAACGTCACAGAGTCCAAAGACATTGACAATGAAAATGCTGGGAGATGTAGAAAGGTCGGATGCTTTCTTTGCTCGTAAGTTTGATGATGAGGTAGACAAGGAAGTTAGACTCGCTATAAAAAGAAGAATAGAAAAATAAAATTGTAAATTGCAATAGTATGAAAGGAAATGGAAATGGAGTGAGGACGTTGCTACGAAAGTTATATTTTATGTTTCTCCCTACGTGTGGAATGCGTTCTAAGTATATAATGAAACATTCATCAGAGTTCAAAAGTATCGGGGGGGGGATTTTTTGGCAGAGCCGAAAATATCCTGCCGACCCAGAACTTTTATCAATAGGGAGTAATGTTTTTGTTACTGCAGGCGTGTGCTTCATTAATCATGATGTTATAGGCGCGATGCTTAATAAAAAGTATAGTCACAATATATTTGAGAATTTGCAAGGGTGTATAGAGGTAGGAGATAATGTCATGATAGGGGCTAATACCTTAATATTGCCAAATGTGCGTATTGGTTCTAATGTTGTGATTGGAGCGGGGTCAATTGTTACAAAGGACATACCGAATGGTTCGGTAGCTGCAGGAAGTCCGTGTCGGGTTATAGGGAAATTTGAAACACTTGCAAACAAATATAAAGGTAAGAAAGTACTGAATAACAATGAACTTTGGTCTAAGTTCTATCAAGAAAGGAAGAGCTGATATAAGTGTATAGTATCGGGGATAGAGAGTTGTACTCAATGGAAGTATTGTCAAGAATAAAGCCGTCTACCAAGTAATATTATTCAAATATGAAACCGTCAATTTATAAGATATTTTACGAAAAATTACCGTTAAGGGAAGAACAAATTATGCCTGTGTATGAGGGATGTAAAATCATAACTTGTCTGAACGCCTATTATATGGTAAAACTAGTGAAAGAGGACTACCATTGGTATGACGAATTTGACTATATTTGTTCAGACGGTATGGGTCCTCTAAAGATTAACAAGTTGTGTGGTCATCCTAAGTCCATACGATTGTCATTCGATCTTTCATCAATGGCAGGACCTGTGTTTCATGATATGATAAAGCATGGCGAGGCACTCTATGTCCTTGGAGCAAAACCTGGAGAGATTGAAAAATCTGTTGGGACTATCAAGAAGAACTTTGATGGTATCAAGATCGCAGGTTTCCATCATGGATATATCAAGGATTGTAAGCTGCAGATAGTGGATGAGATAATAAGGTCTGGAGCAAAGATTTGTATAATAGGAATGGGTGCACCTTTGCAGGATGAGATGGCTGTGTTGCTGAAACGTGCTGGCTTTATGGGAACAGTCTATACATGTGGAGGCTTTATTCATCAGACTCAAAGCAATATAGTGTCATTCCCTAATTGGACGAATAAGCTAGGCTTACGTTGGCTTTATCGCCTTTTTACTCAAAAGGGCATGATGCGAAGATTGATAGAGACGTACCCGATTTTTATTGTAACATATGTTTGGTTCTTGCTATTTCAGTTTAATAATATAAAAAAAGAAAGATGAATATACTTATTACAGGTGTTCATGGATTCGTTGGTTCAAACTTGGTGAAACATCTCGCCAAAGATAATACGATCTATGGATTGGATATCGTACAACCAGAAAAGGAAGGAGTAAAGCATACATTTGGCTGGGAAGCGTTGGATGCGGTTGGTGAAATTCCTGAGATTGATGCAGTGATACATTTGGCAGGTAAGGCGCATGATACTCGCAACAAGAGTGCTGCTGATGTGTACTTTAAGGTAAACACGGGATTGACAGAAAAGATATTTGATTGGTATATGGCTTCGCCTACCGCTAAAAAGTTTGTCTTCTTCTCTACAGCAAAGGCGGCGGCAGAGTGTGTTACAGACGTTCTAAGAGAAGATGTTATTCCTACTCCCAAAGGTCCATACGGTGAAAGCAAGATAAAAGCAGAAAATTATATCTTAAAGGCTTTGGAGATGCAGGGGGTGTCGCACAGGTCTATGAACAGCATAAAGCCTGGAACTGACAGACCGAAGAATGGTAAAGATGTCTATATCTTCCGCCCTTGCATGATTCATGGACCTGGCAACAAGGGGAATTTAAATTTGTTATATGGTGTGGTGAGTAAGGGGATGCCTTGGCCACTAGGAGCATTTGAAAACCGCAGGACATTCACTTCGGTAGCGAATATTTGCTTTGCTGTGAATGGCGTGCTGACAAAGAAGGTCCCTTCTGGCATATATAATATGGGTGATGACGAAGCTCTGTCTACCAACGAACTGATAGAAGTGATTTGTAAAACTCTTGGTAAGAAGGCTCGTATTTGGCATATTCCTCAGAGGATGATGAATTGTGTTGCCAGGGTAGGGGGGATTCTTCACTTGCCACTCAATCCGTTGCGTATGCAAAAACTGACCGAGAATTATGTGAGTTCTAACGAAAAGATAAAAACGGCTTTGGGGGTTGATCATCTTCCTGTAGATGCTCGTACTGGTTTGATTGAAACAATAAAAAGTTTCAAAGAATGCAAGTAACGAATGGGGTTGTTTAAGGAATTTATGCTCATATCTATAGGTAAGCGCTCGGCTTTTACTCGTGTTCCTTCGGATGTCGAATGGCGTATGCTATATAAGGAGGCAGAGAAGCAGGCGCTTATTGGTGTATGCTTTGAAGCTATAGAACGGTTACCCAAAGAGCAACGTCCGCCTATCGAACTTCTCATGACGTGGTACGGCATGGTGGAATGTATTCGTAAACGGAATATACGGGTGTCAGAGTGTGCGGCTGAGGTGACTCACTTGTTTGCTGCGGGTGGATTCCGTTCTGTTGTTCTCAAAGGACAAGGCGTTGCTTTGCTCTATCCCAAATCAGACCTACGTACCCCAGGAGATGTTGATATCTGGGTGGATGGAGAGCGTAATGAGGTGATAGCCTTCATGTCTTCAAATGGTTGGAAGGTCGGGCGTTCTGTTATCCATCATACAGACGTGGAGATCTTCTCTGATGTGAGTGTGGAGGTACATCATTACCCAAGTTATGCGTATGATCCAGTGCGTTGGTGTAAGTATTGCAAGTGGTTTAAAAAACAATCGGCAAAACAGATGACTTTTATGGATAAGTCGGTAGGTTTTGCACACCCTTCTATTGAGTTTGATGTCGTTTATTCACTACTTCATATATACAGACATGTGTTCCATGAGGGAATTGGTTTGCGCCAATTACTAGATTACTACTATATTTTGAGTCATACGTCTACAAGTGTGAGGAGTAATTCTATGAAGACTTTACAGTGGTTTGGTCTTGGACGCTTTGTAGCAGCTGTAATGTATGTTGAGAGAATTATTTTCGAATTAGATGAAGAATATCTTCTTTGTCAGCCTGATACTGTTGCGGGACAACACCTTTTGGATGAGATTATGACTACAGGCAACTTTGGTCAATACAATAAAGGCATAAAGGTAGCTCGCATGAATGGAGTTGTTGGGCTCTATATACACAATGTTCGTCGCCTTTTTGAAATGGTACGCTTTTATCCGTCAGAGGTGTTATGGGCACCAATCTGGAAGCCTTTACACTTCGTGTGGAGAAAGGTAAAAGGATACTGACAAACAAGAATTGAACATTAAAAAAGTATGAATTCGAATAATCAATATACCAAATCTATCTATGAAACAGTCGAAGAGTGGAGTTTTCTTTATTGATATTCTTGGATTTTCTGCACTGACAAAAGGGCAAGTAAACGGAATTACAGAAGAGGACTATCGGGCATGGGGATTGAAGAAGTATCAATTCAATCACAGCTTTCTCGCTGCCAAGATAATACTTGAGTTCAGATCTGTATTGAAACTTTTGAAATCGAAATACCCTAAGATAAATATAGGACAGTTGTCTGATTGCGCTTTCATTTGGTCTAAGGATATTGTATTGCTAATACAGGCTGTTCACTTTATGATGTGGACTATGGTAGGTCAAAAAGGCATATTGTGTCGAGGAGGTGTATCCTTTGGAGATATAGTGGAGATTGACAAAGTTGATCGTAAACTTGGAGCCTTTATCGTAGGTGATGCAGCAACAAACGCTGTAAAGAATGAAGGACGACTAAAAGGTCCTCGTGTTACGATGGATTTGTCTGTGACGGATGCACTTCAACAAAAAATGAGCGAAGTTGATATTGCTGTGTTGATGGCTCATGACTTGTTTCATAGTATAGAGAGTATGATAGATATGAGTCTGGTGGATGAGTATCGTTGGTATTTGTGTGATGATAATATTATTGCTTCAACTATAGGAGCGCTGGATAAAAAAAAGATGATAGAACTGACAAAACAAAGATTGATGCTCGCTAATGTGCTCCGCTATCATCCTCGGATGGGATGGAATACTCGGGGTGCAGAAGGACTCTTACAGTTAAAGGCAGGTGTTAGATCTCTGACTGAGAATGGTCTCTTGGGAATCCTTCATAATTTCGAGATGACGGATGTTAGTGGAACAGCTCGATTTGAAAAGTATTTACACAAGTTTAATAAAACAGTTGTAAACGATAGGTATTATACTGTAGAACAGAAGAGTGAGTGGAGAGCAAATCTTGATAATTTGGAATGAATCAAAGAGACTATTGTGACATTATAGTTCAATAGTCTCTTTGTTTTAGGTTTTGTGAATATTTTGGTAAAAACTTCGAAAAGAATAATGTTGAATACTTATATGACTTACGTGATTATTTTTTTTATTCTTATTCTAATTGAAATCCTATATTTTCACATTGCGGACAGATACGATATCATTGATAAACCTAACGAGCGGTCGTCACACACGTGTATCGTATTGCGTGGCGGTGGTATCATTTTCTTGATTGGAGCGTGGATCTGGAGTGCATTTTTCGGATTTCAATATCCATGGTTTTTGCTAGGACTAACATTAGTAGCAGGCGTTAGTTTCGTTGATGACGTGCGTTCGCTGCCCGACTCTGTGCGACTTGTTGCGCAGTTCTCTGCTGCTACGATGGCATTCTATCAACTCGGCATACTTCACTGGTCAATGTGGTGGATAGTGTTGTTGGCTTTGATTGTCTATGTGGGGGCAACGAATGTTATCAACTTCATGGACGGCATCAATGGTATCACGGCGGGATATTCGCTTGCGGTGCTGGTGCCATTAGCATTAGTGAATATGCAAGAGACCTTTGTGGAACAAAATCTGGTTGTAACAGCAATTCTTGCTGCGTTGGTGTTCTGCATTTTCAACTTCCGACCAAAGGGCAAGGCAAAGTGCTTCGCTGGAGATGTGGGCAGTATTGGTATTGCCTTTATCATGCTATTCTTGCTAGGCAACGTGATAATGAAGACGGGCGATATAACATGGCTCATATTCCTGTTGGTGTATGGCGTGGACGGATGTCTGACAATTATTCATCGTATTATGCTGCATGAAAACCTTGGCGAGGCTCACCGCAAACACGCTTATCAGATAATGGCGAATGAGTTGAATATAGGACATGTAAAAGTAGCATTCTTATATATGGCTATACAATTGGTCATTTCGTTAGGCTTCATCTATGTATGTCCAAATAGTGTTTTATACCATTGGGTGTATATGATTGGAGCATTGGCAGTGCTTGCCATAAGCTATATACTATTTATAAAGAAATATTATCACTTACATGAAGAATATTTGACTTCGTTAAAGAAATAGAATGTAAAACTAAGAACACGAACATTGTCATATCTCGTTGTGTGGATAGACGGTGTTCGTGTTCTTTTTATGTAAATATTATGGATTTTTTTGACAAAGATTTTTTAGGGGAGCTCTTAGAACAGGCGGTTGTAAACCCTCGCTTGCGCCAAAACTACGACTTGCGTACATCATCGACAGACACTAGCCAGCGTATGCTGAATGCACTGCTGCCTGGGACGAGGGTGGCGATTCATCGGCATGAGGATACTACGGAAACGATGGTATGTCTGTGCGGACGGATGGATGTTGTGATTTGTGAGGAGGTTGTGACGTATGGTAATGCAGCACCAGACGGTGCGCCAATTGGGATGGATGCGCAGTATGTGGCGCGTAAGGTGGAATACCGAGAGGTGCAGCGTATTCGCCTCTGTCCCGCTGAAGCAAAGTACGGATGCCAAATACCGAAGGGCGCATGGCACACGGTGGAGGTGATAGAGCCGAGCGTGATATTTGAGGCGAAGGATGGAGCGTATAAGTAAGTTGATTACCTTTGCATGAGTAATACGTAATATAATAGTTATGACAAAGAAATTCAATCAATCTGCTATGGATGCGTTGATGGGAGGGTTGGTATCATCTAATGATGAAGTACAAACCACTACGGAATCCACTGCGCAAGAATCAACAGAACCAGTATTGCAGTCACCAGAAAGTGGAGAAAAGCATGGTAGTACCGTCAGAACGAAGAGTGGCGGTATACGTGTCAGTATCATAGTACAGGAGAAATCACTTGACAAAGTGAAATACATCATGGAGAAAGAGAATCTAAAGCAGTCCCAGATATTCGATGCTGCACTTACTATGTGAATATGGAGGAATAGCGAGAAAGAGTAGCTGAAAATACAAAGCACCATTGGCTATGAATTATAACCAATGGTGCTTCAAGAATAGTTATAGAATTATCGGGTGAGCCGAGATTTGAGGAAATCAAAATTCCACGATTTGAAGCTATGGTATATGGTGCGCTTGCAGCCGAGTTGATAACCGAGTCAAAACTTGACATCGGTATAGGCTAATGAAGAATACGTTTATAGTAACATACACAATAATATTCTTCTCTTTGCCGAAATACACTCTGCTCAACAACGTTATTCCTCGAATTTTATCAAGTTCATGACTTGCAAGAAATAATCATTTGACCAAATGTCCAATACCTTTGGATTTTTTAAGAAAGGCAAAACATCCGACTTGACTTGTTTGATGTCAGAGGAGCATAAACGTACCTTCAAATCATCCATAAATTCTTCCTTGGATTTCTCACATCCATTGAATTCCTTGATTCTTTCTTGAAGATGCTTGAAATCCAATGGGATTCTGTTTCTAACATACCACTCAAAGTCGTACCAATCGCGTCCCTTTACACGATTTTTCCAAGCACGATAAACCAATGCGTGCATTTTTCCAGCGAACAAATCTGGCAAGGTAAAGCACCTCGTCATAAATGAGCGAGGCTCCATCAATAGTTTCTGTTCTGTGGAAAATTGCAATGGTGGATTCGTGTCTACCTCGATTTTGATTTTGATGGATTTCTCGGTTTGAAATGAAACGTCATATATGTCAGTATTGTCTTTCAAGAAAGCGGATTCCACCTTCCCGAAGTTCTTTTTGTCCTTTTTCTTGATATCCACTGCTCTGCCGAGAGATGCGAACTCCTCTATGATGGGTTGGAAATACTGTGTGAAATCAAACTCTTGGTTGGGGCAAAGCAATGAGAAGTCCATGTCTTCACTGAATCTTTGCAAACCATGAAAGATACGTAGGCAAGTACCTCCATAAAAGGCAGCCTTGTCAAAGAAACCACCTTGATAAAGACCTGCAAGAATCACTTGTTGGTTTACCTCAAAGGTGGCGTTCCTTACAGCTTGATCTGTTGAAAGGTCATAAGCTGATAACATATTTTGAAAGATGTCATTCATTGTTCAGAAATTTTAATATGGTTTGAATTGATGTGGCCTTTTTGCCAACCTTTGCATATTCTATAAAGACAGACTTATCGAAGTCTGCCAATCTATCCATGTCGAACCGAAGGTCTTTTTCCAAGAAATTCTTGGCTTCTTTCTTGAATCTGAGATTTAATCCAGGAGTATTTGCGATGAGGTCGCACAAAGCCTTTTCTCGCGAGGCCATGATGTAGGTTACGCCATTCTCCTTTATTTGTACCAATCCAATGGGATAGCTTTCCTGTGATATATGTGTATAGCTAAAGTTCCCGACTGGTGTGCAGAATGTCTTGGCTGCCTTGAATGTCATGGACTGCGTGGTATATACTGCTTCTGGTATGAGCCCATAATGCCTAAGGGCCGTGCTCATGGAAATATATGACGGTGCCAGAAGGTGATTGGCTATCAAACCCATTGACAACTTTATGCCTGTTTCGTCAGGATTGACAACGAACAAGTTGCGTTTAAGGCGGATAATTTCACCCTCCTTTTCCAGTTGTTCTATCTTCTTCCATTTTGTCTTTACCTCTGGATAGAGAGAAGCAATGGTTGCGCTCGATACTGGAATATTCCGTATGTCAGCTAAAATATTTCTCATTTCGTTGCAAAGATAGCAAATATTTTAATAGTAAACCAATCATTCGTTTGTTATCTATTAAATATTTTGCTTTTTTAACTCTGTTACTACAGATTCTTACGGCATGGAATGGCAATATTGTTTTTTACTAAAGTTTCGGATTTAGCATGACAAGTTAAATCAGAAACTTTAGTTTTTGTAAGAAAAACTATAGGATTATTCGTTTATATAAAAAGAAATGCTTAATTTTGTTTGGGTATTTTATGCCTTTTACAGTTCACTGGAAGTTTAATTTAAAAATACACTATTGAGTAAGAAAGAAAAAATCAAGAAGGAATAAATTTTTCTATATTAGGTGAAAAATTGAAGGCTATGCATCGCAGATTGGTGGTAGAATTTGTAGTAGTAATTACTTTAAGTATGAGAGCGAGCTTTCAAGCATGGAACAGCAAAAGGTTGGGTCTTTACGAGAAATTTTTAGTATAGTGAACAGATATGGTCATGAGCCTTTATTTCTATTGACTTTCGCCATGGAATGTTTGAGTTCCATAACGAGCATGGAGAGCATATTGGCGAGTATCGGTTTGATGGTTCACTAAATTCGTAAGCAGAAGTTGATCACGGGGTGAAGTGCTTAGAGGAATGGCGAAAGAGAAATAGAAAGTAGCTTCGGTATTTCAGATGCCGAAAGGGACATGGCACACTCGCTCATGGTGAGGTTAAGGCAACCTCACCTCCATATAAGTTTGCTTATGAGATGACGCTATGGTGGCTAACCTTGCCAAGCAGGAATAATCCTGCCCCCATAAGCGCAGGACCGTTGTTAGGTGTTAAGTAATAGCGATTTGTGATTAAGTGAGGCGAATGCCAACAAGCGCATATATGTATGTTCGCTGTGATTGGCTTATAATGTTATTCCTCTTGTTGATATGAAGACTCTTCTGTATCCTGAATGGTGAGTTGCTTGAGGTCATAGTATGAGCCGTTGTAGATGTTGAAGTCTACGTAACCCTTGATGCCAGGGAGCTTTCCTGCATCGGTGTGCTGCCAGAATTTCCATTCGCCTTTGTATTCCATCTTGTCCACGTAGTAGTGGGCTATCCAGTAAGGATAACCGTCAAAACGTGCGTCAGAGAGATATGTCTCCTTGAATTTGTAATATGTGTAGATTATAGGCTTTACGTGGTATCGGTCTTCAACAATGTGTAGCCATAGCAGTACCTCTTGCTGAAATTCTTCGTTGGAGAGGTTCGGATTCTTGTGTTCTACATCGAGCACTGGCGGGAGGTCTCCTGCCTCTAATTTTACTTTGTCAAGGAAATGGTACGCCTGACTACGGGCTGACGATTTCGTGCTGAAGAAATGGTATGCACCACGTATGAAGCCGTAGTCGCGTGCCTGGTAGAAATTGTCGTAGAAGTTTTCGTCTATCAATGTGGCTCCCTCTGTGGCTTTGATGATGATGAAGCGTACCGGGGCCTTCTGTATCATGGCGTTACGTAGTGATTCCCAGTCTATCTTGCCTTGATAGTGGCTTATGTCTATGCCTTGTATTTCGAAGCCTTCACCTTCAGGATATGTGGCATCGCCGTATATGGCACGCCAGCGGAAGCCTGTAGGACCTACGAAGAAATAATAGAATACGAAGGCGTATATTACAGCGACGGCTATGCCTCCTACCCACCATAGCCATACGGGAAGGCGAGAACTCTTGTTCGCTTTCCTTGGTCTGGCTGTTTTCTTTTTATATGTAGTAGGAGACATAGTAGTTGCTGTTTTTGAGGTAATGTGTCGGTAATATCTTACTTTATTTAAGGGTGGTTCTAAAAATTACCACCCTTTATTATTTTCTTTCCGTTTTGGATGAACACGCCGGGGGTATTGGGAAGTGAGGAGTAGCGTACGCCCTGTATGTCGTATATCGTGCTGCAGGTCTTGTCCTCTGTATCTTCCGTGTTTATTTCCTCAATGCCTGTAGGTGTGGTTACTCCGAAGTATTTGTCCATTTCGATGCACTTGTCTGCATACCATCCCTCTATGAGTGAAACCTCTTTCGCAAGGTCATTGACATAGCATGGCTTGCTGCTCTTGGCATCGTATGTGTCTGTCATTCTCTTCCATGCGCCGCTATTGACGAAGAGGTCGCGGTAGTCTTCCAGTCGCTTGTTGATAGCTGATTCAGAGAGGGCACCGTTGCGTAGCTCCTCCCAGCGTTTCTTCAGCAGCTCTTTGTATTCAGCCTGTCCCTGACAGAGGGAGAATGGGAAGAAGCCTCCGTTCTTGATTACATCGGCAACGTTCCATGTGGAGTATGTGCCGTTGTAGTATGCACCATCGTAGCGTCCGCCAAGGCTGGTATCAAGGTCCCATGGTGATACTATGAACTTGCGTCTCGCTGCCTCGGTAGGGTCGGCATCGTTGATGTCCTTCTGTATGTTGCGTACGGAGAGGAAGTGGTTCTTGTTGCCCCAGTTGTCCTGGATGGAGAATGCCATAATGAGCAGCTGGTAGTCCACGAGGTTGCCAAGGTCGAAGTATTGTTTCACCTGGTCGTATGTTTTGATATTGTCGTAGAGGTCCAGGAGCGGCTGCCATGCCTCGGCGCAAGGGTAGTCCTCTGGTTCCTTCAGTTCCCATGCGTTGTGCCAACTGATGGTGGCTGCCGTATAGTCCTCGGTGAAGTTACGGCTGTTCTGGTCCGCTATGTCTTCCGTACCGCTCTTGTATAGCACGCCTCTCACCAGTCCTTTCGTCTCGTCATACTTCTTGAGGTTGAGGAGCTTGCGGTTGATCTGGTCGCTCATGCAGTATATGCCATAGTGCTCGTTGTTGATGTACAGTTCCACGAACTTTCCTACCGTGCCGCTGCGCTGGTTGAAGTCCGTCTCATACGGCAGTTGTGAATATTCATTCCATACGTCCATGCAGATACGGTTGCGCATGCAGATACGGTCTATCGCCATAGCGTCGAGAATCCACTTGGAAGCTGAGCGTATGTCGAGCAGGGATGCGTCTTGACTTGCGGAATAGTCGTCAGTGCGGAGCTTCATGTTCAGTGACGGCTTCATGAGGTATTTCTGTGCTGTGGCACCGCGGGTTTTGAACTTTGCCTTCATCTCTGTCACCTTGCCGTCGGTATCGGTCAGCTGCATTGTGCCGTTGGCATAAGGCATATCGCGTACTATAGACGCATCAATAGTAATCTTCAGTACTGGCAGTTTCGCTTCGTCGGCGGCCTTTGTGTACATTGAAGCAAGAATGGCAGTGCAGATGAGCAAAGCTTTTTTCGTTTTTATAAATCCCATAAGAATAAACCTTTGTAAATGAAAAAGCAAAAGGAGGAATCTTCCGTCCTCATTCCTTAGGACGGAAGAACCCACCTTTTGCTATGCTGTATCATCTGAGTGGCAAGATGTATGATGCCACCTCAAGATGGAAACTATTCGTGCTCAAGAATAAGAGTCTTGGTAGGCTGGTCGCAAACCTCTGTAGGACCGAAGTACTGGATTGGGCCAGGGTAAACGAAGTCTGTCTCGCGAGCCCACTTGGTGCGATGAGCAACGAAGTACTTGTATGGCTTGCCGTCAAGTTCAACGAGAGCCTTACGGATTACAGGCTTCATCTCACCGTTACGCTTCTCCATGTTCATCATCATGGTGATAGGAATACCACCTGCGATCCATTCGTCAACAGGCTTTGAGGTGTTCTTGACTGAAGACATATAGCCAGTCTTGCCTGCTGCAATCAGCATAGATGCGTTGAAGCCGAGAGAGTAGCAGTAGTCTGCATCGAAGTTTGATGGGGCAGCGCAGCGTCCCTCGTAACCGAAGAAGTGGTGCTGTGTAGAGAACTTGCCGTTGTAGAGACCGTCCTTCTTCCACTGTGCGAGCTTCTTGCCTACCATCTCTGCGAGGAGCTGCTCTGTCTCGATAAGAGATACCTGAACGTTTCCGTGAGGGTCACGCTCAAGGGCGAGCTGGCGTGAAACAGCGAGAGGGAGGCTTCTGAAGATGGCTGCGTTCTCGTCAGAGAGGTGCTTCAGCACGTAGTCAATCTTCTTGTCGTCAGCAACCATGTCGAAGTCTGCCTGGTTGGCAGCGAGCATATCGTTGAGCTCAGAGATAAGCTTCTTGATAGCTGGGATGAACTCGATAAGACCTTCTGGAACGAGGACAACACCGTAGTTCATGCCACGTGTGGCACGGTCAGCTACTGCGTCAGCGATGTATGTCACTACATCATCGAGAGTCTGCTCCTTGGCTTCAACCTCCTCACCGATGAGGGTGATGTTAGGATGGGTCTGGAGTGCGCACTCCAAAGTAACGTGAGATGCAGAACGGCCCATGAGTTTGATGAAGTGCCAGTACTTCTTGGCAGAGTTACAGTCACGCATGATGTTGCCGATAACCTCTGAGTAAACCTTTGTTGCAGTATCGAAGCCGAAAGAAGTTTCGATTTCAGAGTTCTTCAGGTCACCATCGATAGTCTTAGGGCAGCCGATTACCTGTACGCCAGCACCGATAGCCTTGTAGTATTCAGCGAGGATGCAGGCATTGGTGTTAGAGTCGTCACCACCGATGATAACGAGAGCCTTGATGTCAAGAGCCTTCAGAATTTCGAGACCCTTGTCAAACTGCTCCTTCTTCTCTAACTTGGTGCGGCCAGAACCGATGATGTCGAAGCCACCAGTGTTACGGTACTCATCTATAATATCGGCTGTAAGCTCCATGTAGTTATGCTCTACGAGTCCGCTCGGACCGAGAATGAAACCATAGAGGCGGTTGGCAGGATTGAGCTTCTTGATGCCGTCAAAGAGACCGGAAATCACGTTGTGACCGCCAGGAGCCTGACCACCAGAGAGGATTACGCCAACGTTCATGGCAGCAGTTTCAGCCTCGCCCTCTACAGGCTCGAACTTCAGATACGGCATGCCGTATGTGTTAGGGAAGAGCTTCTCGACCTCTTCCTGGTCTGCTACTGACTGTGTAGGTTCACCTTCTACAGCCTTCAAAGCACCACGCAGAGCCTTAGGCAGCTTTGGCTGATAGGCAGCACGTGCAATCTGTAATGCGCTTTTTTCCATTTTCCTTTTTCTTATTGATTTAAGTTTGGTATTATCCTTATATTATATTTATCGGTTAGTTTACCGTTTGATTTGTGATGCAAAAATACAAAAAAAAATGAAAATAGGCGCATAAGTTTCTAAAATATTTATGATATTGAGGAAATTTGTTTAACTTTGCAATGTGAATTTTACAAAATAATAATGTAATAGTAATTCATAACACAAGAAAGGAAATAGAAATGAAACAGATTAAGGTTATTGCCCTCATCATGGGCTTTTGCGTAGTGCTGGCAAGTTGTAACACCTGGAACAACATGAGTAAGACTGGCCAAGGTGCCATTGTCGGTGCTGGCGGTGGTGCGGCTCTCGGTTCCATTATCGGTGCTATAGCGGGTAATACTGGTGTGGGCGCAGCCATAGGAACTGCTGTCGGTGCGGGCACTGGCGCAGTGATAGGCAACCGTATGGACAAGGTGAAGAAGCAGGCGCAGGCGCAGCTTAAGAATGCAGAGGTGGAGACCGTGAAGGATAATAACGGCCTTGACGCAGTGAAGGTGACGTTCAACTCTGGTATTCTGTTCGCTACGAACAAGGCAGACCTCACTTTGACTAGCAAGAGCGAGCTTAACAACCTTGTAAACATCATGAAGCAGAACTCGGATGTCAGCATCGATGTGCAGGGGTACACTGATAATACTGGCAATGACGCCATCAATAACCCTCTTTCTCTGAAGAGAGCGCAGTCTGTGGCAAACTACCTTACGGAGAATGGCGTACAGTATGCACAGATGAAGAATGTGAAGGGCTTCGGTTCAAGCAATCCGGTAGCAGACAACAGTACCGCTGATGGTCGTCAGCAGAACCGTCGTGTGGAGGTGTACCTCTATGCTTCGCAGGAGATGATCAACAAGGCTAAACAGCAGGCGCAGTAATGCGAATGCGTTTATACATTATTTAGAACACTAACTTACCATGCGCTATCCTGCCGTCCTGACGGCAAGATAGCGTTGTGGTTTTCGTAAGACCATGAAGATAACTTTACCATTCATAGGAAGAATAATAAAATGGTTGATCACCGCCTTCTTGGCTTCAACCATACTGGCGGTGGTAGCCTATAAGGTGATTCCCGTGTGGTTCACTCCACTGATGTTCATACGTGCTGCCCAGCAGGTGAACAATGGCGAAATGCCGAAGATACACCACCGGTGGGTGTCGCTGACGGAGATGACCTCCGATATGCCAAGGGCTGTCATGGCGAGCGAGGATCAGCGTTTCCTCATTCATCACGGCTTTGACTTCAATGCCATCCAGTCGGCAGTAAAGCGCAATATGAAGGCGGGCAAGAAGAAATACGGTGCGAGCACCATTAGCCAGCAGACTGCCAAGAACGTCTTTCTGTGGCCAGGTCGCTCATGGCTTAGAAAGGGACTGGAGATGTATTTCACCACCCTTATAGAACTGGTATGGGGCAAGGAGCGCATCATGGAGGTGTATCTCAACTCCATAGAGATGGGTGACGGCATCTATGGAGTGGATGCGGTGGCAGAAGACAACTTCGGCAAGACCCCTGACCTGCTGACCATAAAGGAGTGTGCCCTTATAGCCGCCACGCTGCCTAATCCGAGAAAATTCTCGAGCAAGGACCCTTCACGGTACATGAAGAAGAGGCAGCGACAGATAGTGAAAGAGATGAATTATGTAAAATGGGAAAAAGAGAAATAAATGCAAGAATTATCCTTCCTTGATGATCTGAATGAAGCACAGCGCAGTGCAGTAGAGTATATTGACGGTCCCTCTCTCGTCATTGCGGGGGCGGGCTCTGGCAAGACCCGCGTCTTGACATACAAGATAGCGTATCTCCTTGCTACAGGCATGCAGCCGTGGGAGGTGATGGCACTCACTTTTACCAACAAGGCGGCACGCGAGATGAAAGAGCGTATCGCTGGTATTGTGGGTACTGACGCCGCCCGTTATCTGCGTATGGGTACTTTCCATTCCCTCTTTTCGCGCATTCTGCGCAGTGAAGCTCAGACTATAGGGTTTACCTCTGGCTATACCATATATGATGATAGTGATTCCAAGTCGCTCGTCAAGTCTGTGATAAAGGATCTCGCGTTGAATGACAAGGTGTACAAGCCCGCTGAGGTGTACAACCGTATATCTGCCGCCAAGAACCGGCTGATGACAGCAGAGGCGTATGCTGACGACCCTTATGCCGTTACGAGGGACAGGGAGGACAAGATGCCTGACATAGCTAGTATATATAAGGTGTATCAGGAGCGATGCAGGGCGAGTAATGCAATGGATTTTGACGACCTGCTGCTCAATACATATAACCTGTTCAACGAGCACAAGGACATACTCGAGAAGTATGCCAACGGCTTTCGATTCATTCTGGTAGACGAGTATCAAGACACCAATTATGCCCAGCAGTGTATCATAGAGCAGCTGACCTCTGTGCATCAGAACATCTGCGTGGTAGGTGATGATGCACAGAGCATATACAGTTTCCGTGGTGCGAACATCGACAATATCCTCAATTTCCAGAAGGTGTATGACGGTGCGCGGCTCTTCAAATTGGAGCAGAACTACCGCTCCACGCAGAATATAGTACAGGCGGCCAACAGCTTGATACACAAGAACCGATGGCAGATAGAGAAGAACGTCTTCAGTCGTAATGACGAGGGCGACAGGCTTACGCTGCACATCCTTGCGAGTGACCGTGAGGAAGCCGCGTTCGTAGGCAATGAAATAAAGGTGAAGGTGCATCATGATAATGCGCAATATTCAGATTTCGCCATTCTCTATCGTACAAATTCGCAGAGCAGAGCTTTTGAGGAGCAGTTCATGAAGAGCGGTATACCGTATCGTATCTATGGCGGTCTGAGCTTCTATCAGCGTAAGGAGATAAAGGATGTCACCGCATATCTGCGCCTTATCGTGAACAATAACGACGATGAGGCCATGCGGCGAGCTTTGAAGTATCCTTCAAAAGGGATAGGCGACACCACGTTGCAGAAGGTAGCATCGGCTGCTCATGAAAACGGTGTCAGCATGTGGCAGGTTCTCAGTGACCCCACTGTAGCTCCTTCACTAAAGGTGAACCGTGGAACGGCCGCCAAGCTGCTGGCCTTTACTGGCATGATAAGTAATTTTTCTGCCAAACAGGAAACGGAAGATGCAGCGACGATAGTGACAGACATAGTCAAGTTCTCGGGGATATCTCAGGATATATATTCTGGTAATGAGCCAGAGGACAAGGTGCGTCAGGAGAATCTGGAGGAGTTCCTATCCTCTGTTCGTCAGTTTGTGGAGAATGCTCGTGAAGAGGACCTGCCGGGCAGGCTGGCAGACTTCCTTAATGACATAGCCCTGCTGAGTGACCGTGGAGAGGATGATGAGAACAAGTCGCAGGTGACTCTTATGACGGTGCATAGTGCCAAAGGCCTGGAGTTCCCGCAGGTGTATGTTGTCGGTCTGGAGGAGAATATCTTCCCGAGTCAGATGTGCCTGGAGTCGCCCCATGCTCTGGAAGAGGAGCGACGCCTGCTCTATGTCGCTATAACGAGAGCTGAACAGGTATGCACGCTGACCTGTGCCAGAAGCCGTTACAGATATGGCAAGATGGAGTTTGGCACACCGAGCCGTTTCCTCCGCGAGATAGACCCACGCTTCCTTGACTCCAAGGACGGTGAACTGCGTCCTCGCATCCGTACATCCCAGCGTCAGAACTTCTTCGGTGCAATGCCAGAATATGCGCGGCAGGGAAATGTAACGCCAAGCTCCAGGAAAAAGATCTTTTCCCAGGAAAGTGGAGCGGAGAAGTTTGTGCGGTCTGTGCCCCTTTCATCTGCTAGCAGACCGTTGTTGCCAGTCACTGCCATACCATCGTCAGCGCACAGGGAGGCTACCCTCAGTGGGGGATACCCAAATGTGGGTAGTCGCGTGATGCATGACCGCTTCGGAAAGGGAGTAGTATTGAGCGTGGATGGAAGCGGTGATAGCACGAAGGCCACTGTGGAGTTTGAGAATATAGGCACGAAGCAGCTTCTGCTGAAGTTCGCACGACTACATGTATTATAAGGGCGGTTATAAAAATTACCACCGTAAATTTATTAATTGTGGCGGAATGACGTCTTGTCATCTTTAGGCCTCTTTTCAGTGCAAAGTGTAAGCGCGTTTGGTCACAATGCCCGCATTGTTCCCGCTCTAACTTATACTTTGCCCTCGAAAATAGGCTCTAAATCTGTCAAGGCTAATTTTTAGAACCACCCATAACAAAATGGTCGGATAAAAACCTATGAATACGTAAGTGCGTGTAATAAAGCATGATGGCATACATGTAAAATACCAATAATAAGGTATTGCCCACCTCGTGAAATCGGAATAACTTTGCATTGTAATTGGTAAGTAAGGGTAATAAAAATAACTGCAAGTCTTAAAAAATGAAGAAAATGAAGTTATACGAGCCGGAGGACCAGATGTTGACACTGATACGTGACAACTACAATGTTCTTCAGAGTCTCAGTGCTTTCGGGATAGGCATGGGCTTCGGCACCAAGACAGTCAAAGAGATATGTGATTCGCATGGCGTAGACACGTTTACGTTCCTTGCGGTGGTTAACCTTACTATCAATGGCTATCACTCCCAGAATGACATACACCATCTGGATGTCCGCACTCTTCTGAAGTATCTGCGTGCGTCCCACCGCTATTATATAGAGTTCCAGTTGCCGTTTATTCGCAAGGAGCTTGTCGAGGCTCTTTTGGAGGGCGATCGTTTGGGGAATCTTATAATAAAGATTTTTGATGAATATGCTCGCTTCATAACGCATCACATGAAGTTCGAGGAGCAGCATCTCTTCCCGTATGTGGAGGGCTTGCTCAATGGCGAAAATAAAGAAGGGTATGACATAGAGACATTCTCCAAGCATCACGACCAAACTGGCGAGAAGCTGAAGGAGCTGAAGAGCATCATCATCAAGTATCTGCCTTCAGACCCGTTACAGGGCAATATGCTTACCGCTACTCTCTATGACATCTATAATCTTGAGGAGTGGCTTGCCTTGCATGCCAATGTAGAGGATTCAATCTTTATTCCTGCCATCAAAGAACTGGAAAACAAAAACAGACCGGAGGAACCTGTCTCTTCTCTCGCATCACTGTTAGGAACACCTGCAGACAATGGTGAGTCTCTGTCTGAAAGAGAGAAAGACGTAGTGGTAGGCGTAGTGCAGGGCCTGACAAATAAGGAAATTGCCGACAAGCTGTTCATAGCTCCCAACACCGTCATAACACACCGCCGCAACATAGCGAGAAAGTTGCAGATACACTCTATAGCGGGTCTTACAATTTACGCTATTGTCAACAAGCTCGTGGAGCTTGACAAATAGGGAATGGGTGGTCACGAAAAAACGCCCACCAATGAATGATAATTTTGTACATTTGTCAGGCAAGGTGCTTGCTTGACACAAAAAGCCCCACGGTCTCATGACATTACTGTCGCAGGATCGTGGGGCTTTTTGTGGTGGGAGTGTGGTAGGGACTTAGTCGTATGTAGTGTTAGGATTCAGCTCTTCTGGCGTGTACCATATAATGCCGTACCTGTCCTTCAGAATGGACTTCTGTATATACCATAAGTCCTTGCATGTACCCATACGGAAGTAAAGCTCGGCAGCCTTCTCTGGTTCTTTCTTTAGAAGGCTCTTGGCTGTATTTATCTTCTCGCGTTCTGAGTGGGTGTACTCCATGTCTGTACTGTCGTTGATATTTCCATCGCCCATACGGTTGAGGTGCTCTTCTGCATCCTCTATCTCTTTTCTGGCGTATGTGCGGTAAACCTCTTTCATCACCTCGGGTATTATCTCCTTGTAGCGCTTGGAATTCTCCACAGAGTCGTTGTGATGTTTCAGAGGTTCCGTGGCGTGATATCTGTCACCGTTGCCGAACAGAAATGACAAATCGAGGTCAAGGCAGGTGAATACGCCTACTGTTCCTACTATTATTATTACCAGTATGGAAAATATGGTAGTTCTTCTCTTGCTTCTCGTCATTACAGTTGTTGATAAGGTCTTGGTTATAGGGCGGCTCTTGATAATACCACCGTATGTTTTTTTACTTTGATGCAAAGTTAAGCAAATATTCTTAAAATGCAAAGGAATTTTGTTCGTAAATAACTGAAAAATGGAATTTTTAGAGCCACCCTTATGTGTTTCCTGGCAGTGATGCCACCCATGTGACTGCCATGTTGAGAAAGTGTGTGGCATGGTTCAGTATGAATGCGCTTGCTGATAGCGGATAGCAGAGGAAAGGCATGTATGGCTCAAGGCATCCCATGACGAGCAATGCAATGGCGGTGGGTATGATGACGAGGGTGCACGGTGACACGATATAGTTGGTAAGCAGGAACCATGGACAGAAGTTGTTGAAATATATATATATAATAGGTGCTACCGCAATCTGCGCGGTGGCAGATACCACAGTGATGCCGTACAGCCATCTCAGCAGGAATACGGTAGGATTCTGTATTATCTTGCGGAGTGATATGTTGTGTATTGCGTTCCTGTCTTGGTTGAGCTTCTCTTTCCATTTCGGCTCTCTGTAGAAAGGTAGCCATTCAGGATGATAAAGATGTCCGAAAAACAAGGTGATGGAGGCTACAGCAGCAAATGACATTTGGAAACCTGCATCGTATGCCCATTCCGGCTTTATTATGAGCAGGAAGAAGCATGTAGAGAGTACCACGGCGATGCCAGTCGTGCGTCTTCCTATCAGAGGAATTAGGGTGTATATACTCAGCATTATCGCTGCCCTGAGTATGGATGCCCTGAAGCCTACAAGTGTGGTATAGCACCATATGAAGCCGACTATTGTCAGCGAGCTGATAACGGGAAGTCTCCTTCTTGGCAGCATGAAGGCTATGAAGGCGAACAGTATTCCTACATGCAGTCCTGAAAGGGCGAATACATGGGCGGCACTGCTTTTGTTGTAGGAGTTTCTCAGCTCTCTGCTGACACCGTCCTTGTCGCCCAGTGTCATGGCGGTGATAACGGCCTTTTCATCGCCATGAATGCCGTTGACGCTATATATGTCGGCAAGTTTCGAACGTAGTTCGCCAGTGTATATGTCCAGGGCTGTCGAAGGTTCATCGTGGTAATGGTCGTGGAGGCGGTGCGGATTGTTGTAGTCGCTGAAGCGTATCATGGTCATGCCCATGACTATACATGTCATTGCTAATGCAATCTTTGTTCCTTTGGCACGGAATAGCTGCATGGATACCGACAGACATGCGAGCATAATGAAGAGAATACTGAGGAGGCCGGGGTGGAGCAGTGTGCGCAGCACTCGGTATTCCGTACACAGTATTTCCGTTTCTCTGCCGATGATGATGCCGGTTACATAGAGGCCTGTTACGGCAAGAAGGTGTATGGGAAATGTCTTGTGAGGCCTCATGGCATTAGTGGTCAAGTGAGAAAGTTGTCGTTGGGTAGGGGGGGCAGTGGTCTTGCATGATTTGAATCCGCCAGTGTCTTAGCCATGTGTTAGTGACGACCATTAAGCAACAGTTAGGCGGATGCCGCAAGACAAACTTGTGACATCCGCCTATCTCATTTGTTTGCTGTTCTTGTTAATTCAGCAGAGAATTCTTTGATTCTCTGTTCTTCCGAGAGCTTGCATATCAGTAGTCTGCCATCGCGTTGCGCCACGATATATCCGTCCAGTCCCTGTACTACAACCTGCTTGTTGCCCTCTACATTGATGATGCAGTTGGTTGTTTCAAACGTCTTGATATTGTTGCTTATCAGTCCATTGCCGTTAGCGTCCTTTTTGGCCAGTGTCTGTAGTGAGCCCCATGTGCCGAGGTCGCTCCATCCGAAGTTGGCAGGGAAGACGAATATCTCTTCTGCCTTCTCCATGATTGCATAGTCCACTGAGATGTTTTCGCATTCAGCGTAGTGTTCGTCTATGGCGGCTTGTTCGCGGTCGGTGCCGTAGACGTCCATCATTGATTCGAAGATGCGGCTAATGGACGGCTGGTACATACGGAAGGCATTGATGATGGTACTTACGTTCCAGATGAAGATGCCGGCATTCCAGAAGTAGTTGTTATGCTTGATGTACTCCTTGGCGGTCTCAAAGTTGGGTTTTTCTTTGAATGATTCCACCTGGAAAATCTCCTTGTTTCTCATGCTGCGTTCCGCCATGTTGGCCTGTATGTAACCGTAGCCAGTCTCAGGCCTTGTAGGCTTCATGCCGAGAGTCACGATAGAGTCTGTTTCTGCGGCAAACTGCAGTGCTCCGCTTATTACGCGCTGGAACTCCTGTGTGTTCATCACCACGTGGTCACTTGGTGTCACAGCGATGTTAGCCTTGGAATCCTTGGCTTTGATGCGATAGCTGACGTATGCTATGCATGGAGCGGTGTTGCGACGGCATGGCTCGCTGAGGATGTTTCTTGCAGGAATCTCAGGCAGCTGCTCTTTCACCTTTTCTACGTAGTCAGCACTTGTCACCACCCATACGTTTTCTGGTTCGCAGATGCCTTTGAAGCGGTCGTATGTCAGTTGCATCAGCGATCTGCCTACGCCCAGTACGTCGATAAATTGTTTGGGGTTGTCCACTGTACTCATGGGCCAAAACCGGCTGCCTATACCGCCAGCCATTATAACGAGATGATTCATAGTCTTTTGTTCGTTTTATGGGTGATTATATGAATAGCCACCCTTGGTTGTTAATTTTATCCGAGGTACTTCTTGAGAATCCTTGCGTTGCCGCTTTCACGTAGTTTCGTGATAGACTTCTCTCTGATCTGCCTTACGCGTTCGCGTGTCAGTTCGAGTTCCGCCCCGATTTCTTCCAACCCCTTTTCTGGACATCCCAGACCGAAGCACTCTCTGATAATGGTGATTTCTCTATCCTTCAGCACTCTGCCCAGCACGGCATTCAGCTCCTGTGCCATTGACTCGTGGTCCACGGTTCGGTCGGTGCGAGTATCGTCATCGCTCGCCATGCTGTCGCCTCTGGTTGCTTCTTCACCGTCCTGTATAGGGGCATCGATAGAGGTAGAACTGCCATCGGCATTCATGGCTTGTGAAATCTTGTCAGGCTCAATGCCTGTGATTTCAGAAATCTCCTCTTTGCTGGGTTGGCGTCCTTCTTTTTGTTCGAAGTCACTGATAGTCTGTTTTATCAGGTTCAGCGAGCCTACCTGGTTGAGTGGTAGTCTTACTATGCGGCTCTGCTCTGCGATGGCCTGCAGGATGCTCTGTCTGATCCACCATACGGCGTATGAAATGAATTTGAAGCCACGTGTCTCGTCAAATTTCTCTGCCGCCTTTATCAGTCCTATGTTGCCTTCGTTTATAAGGTCTGTCAGTGACAGTCCCTGATGCTGGTACTGTTTTGCTACAGATACCACAAATCGCAGGTTTGACGTTACAAGTCTTTCTTTTGCCCGTTCGCCTGCTCTTCCGCCTTTTCTTATTTCTTGTGCCAGTTCTATCTCCTGGTCAATGGTAAGCAGTGGAGCGCGGCTTATCTCTGCGAGATATTTGTCGAGAGCCTCGCTTGAGCGGTTCGTGATACTTTTCTGAATCTTTAACTGTCTCATTCTCTTGTGGAATTTAACTTACGGTTGCTTCTAACCGGCATGTCTTTCATATTCGTTCTGCCCTGGGCACTGACTGGCAGCACCTCAGCTGGTGCTCGCTTTTTCTGTTTGAAAATGGAAATTCTGTCATTCTGCCTCTTTGTCATCGTACTCATGGTCATGTGAGGTGGTCTTGTCTTAGTGACGTGCCTGTATGAATGATGCTGGTTAAAGCCGATAATGTTGTGTGTATACTATATAACGTATATCGTGCCAATTTATTATACTATGACAGAATTTCATCCTGTGCTTAATATCATTTAACAGTTCGTATGTGCTGTCGTGCACTCTGGTCGCATATTGAAATGCTTTGCCATATAAAAAGAGAAAGGTTGCAGGTCTGACAATAATGTGTCATGTCTGCAACCTTTTTTTAATGTTATCCGAGATACTTCATGAGAATCTTGGAGTTGCCGCTGTCACGGAGTTTGGTGATAGACTTCTCTCTAATCTGTCTTACGCGTTCGCGTGTCAGTCCGAGTTCGTCACCAATCTCTTCCAGTCCCTTTTCGTGACATCCTATACCGAAGCATTCTCTGATGATGGTAATCTCCCTTTCTTTCAGCACTCTGCTGAGTACGGCGTTCAGTTCCTGCGCCATTGACTCATGGTCTACGCTGCGGTCTGTGCGCGAATCCTCACCACCTGCCATGACATCAATCATGCAGTTGTCTTCACCATCCTGGAATGGTGCGTCGATGGAGACGTGGTGACCGTCGGCCATCATACCCTGCGAAATCTTGTCCTCGTCAATCTTTGTGGCATCGGCAAGCTCACCGATGCTTGGCATACGCTGGTGCTCCTGTTCGAACTTGTTTATCTCGTGGTTGATTTTGTTGAGTGAACCGACCTGATTGAGTGGCAGTCTTACTATGCGGCTCTGCTCTGCGATAGCCTGCAGTATGCTCTGTCTGATCCACCATACAGCGTAAGAGATGAATTTGAAACCGCGTGTTTCGTCAAATTTCTGTGCAGCCTTTATCAGTCCTATATTGCCCTCGTCGATAAGGTCGGTCAGCGACAGCCCCTGATGCTGGTACTGCTTCGCCACGGATACCACGAAACGAAGATTTGCCTCCACAAGTTTGTTCTTGGCACGTTCACCGGCTCTGCCTCCTTTTTTGATGGCTTGTGCCAGTTCTATCTCTTCGTCAATGGTGATCAGTGGGGCGCGGCCAATCTCAACGAGATATTTGTCAAGAGCCTCACTGGCGCGGTTTGTGATACTTTTCTGAATCTTTAGCTGTCTCATCCTTTGTCTTCCTTGAATTTAATTGTGTGTTCTGTCAATCTTGTTTCCTTTGCTCGTGGTGAGCTTTCCTTTCGCTTCGCTTTTGCAGGAAACGTACATAATCTTACCTAATATATAATAACGGTAGTTGTGCCGTTTTATTATTCTGTAACATAAAATAATTGTGTAATTAACGTTTTTTTATCTTTTAAGAGGTGTATTGTAGGATAGTAATAAAAGTATCGTGGCAGTTTTGTCAGCTGTTTGCTTTCATTTGCCTATTTCTTAATTTTAATGACTGGCATGATATTGTTCAGCATTTAGGCAGTTGTACGGTCAGAGCGTCTTTCGTGCGTGTAAATTTCACTTTGCCGTAGCCTAACAGCTCCGCCGTCTTTATCGGGGTGGGGAAGAGTTCGGAGCCTGCGGCCAGTGCCTTTACTGTCATTGTACCGTCTTTCGGCCATGCCAATGCGCTGGCATACAGAAATTTCTCTGTCTGTGTGAATCGTATCTCGCTGGCGCCAGCACTGGTATATGCACCATCGTTGAAGCCTTGCGCGTTGATGGCAATACTGGAGTTGGCAATTGGTCCTTCACCGAATATCTTCCATGGGCGTGTTTTGTATATGCTCTCACCGTTAGTCTTCATCCAACTGCCGAACTCCTTCATTATCGCGATTTCCTTCTCGTCTGGTGTGCCGTCAGCTCTGAGTGGTACGGACAGCAGCATATTGCCGTTCTTGCTCACTATGTCCACCAACAGTTTGGCTATGGTGGCGGCACTTTTGTATCTATTGTTCTTGTATGTGCCATAGTTGTAATGCCAGTCGCCAATGCAGTTGCAGCATTGCCATGGGCGGTCAATGATCTTGTTAGGTGCGCCTCGTTCTACGTCCCATACCAGTGCTTTCTTCTGTTCCTCGTTGAGAATCTTGCCAAACACTACGGCTTCGTTCTTCCCCTTGTGCGTCCGTTCACTGTGGTTATACATGTGGGCGGCAATCTTCAGTCCGGCATCGCTGACTGGATAGAATGGTAGCACCGTCACATCGAAGTATATGAGGTCTGGATTATATCTATTTATGGCGTCAAGCGTGCGGTTATAGAAGTTGGTGATATATTCCTTTGTAGGTATATTCGCACCATTCTCCCATCCCCATTGGTTGTGTATCCCGTTGTTGTCCCATGAGCGTTCGCTGAAGTCATGGTCCTGTGCATATAGCTTTTGTGGGTCAAGTCCCTTCCACCATTTCTCAGTACCATCAGCATTTGGCTTGTAGCCGTCCTCCTTTGTCAGCCATCCGTCGTATTTCACACCTCGCTTCTCTCCTTTTAGGTCGAAGCGTCTTGACGGCTCATACCATATCCATGCATGGTCGGCATGGAAAGATATGCCGAATGGCATTCCTGCTTTCTTTGCTGCCTTCGCCCATCCTTGCAGCAGGTCCTTGTGCGGTCCGATGTTAGCAGCGTTCCATTCCTGGTATTTACTGTCCCATAAGTCGAAGTTGTCGTGGTGGTTGCCCAGGGCAAAGAAATAGCGTGCTCCGCATACGTCGTGGTAGAACTTAACCAGTTCCTCTGGTGACCAGTTTTCTGCCTTGAACAGTGGCAGTATGTCCTTGAAGCCGACCTCAGAAGGATGACCGTAATGCTCTCTGTGGTATTTGTATTTCCATGTCCCCTCCATGTACATCTCTCGCGCCATCCAGTCACCACTTCCTTCTACGCATTGTGGCCCCCAGTGCGCCCATATCCCGAACTTTGCGTCCCTGAACCATTCCGGCACCTGGTATTGGCACAGTGACTGCCAGTCTGGTGTAAACTCTCCCGTAGCCATAGGTTCGTCTTTTTCTGATACTGGTACTTGATATTCTTGTGCCTGTAGTGGCAGGAAAGCCATGGCTACAAGCAGGGAGTATAATTTCTTCATGTTGGTAAATGTTTAGGCTTGTATTTAAGGGTGGTTCTAAAAATTACCACCGTAAAATTTAACGAATTGGTGGAATGACGTCTTGCCATCTTTAATTTTTGCGGAGGTAATTTTTAGAACCACCCTTTAGTGTGTTGGAGTGTTTGGAAATATACTCATTTAGAATGAACGTAAACTTCCCTGCTGCTTTCCGTTATTGAAAGCAGCGGCAGGGGAGTTTACGTCGTATATCAGAAGTTATTTCAGCTCCGCCTTCAGGAAGCGCGCTGTTGCGCTCTCCTTGCATTTCGCTACCTCTTCGGGCGTGCCTGTCGCCATAACCATGCCGCCTTTGCGGCCACCTTCAGGACCCATATCGATTATGTGGTCGGCAAGCTTTATCACGTCGAGGTTATGCTCTATCACAATAACGGTGTTGCCCTTGTCTACCAGCCGCTGCAGTATATCCATCAAGATGCGTATATCCTCAAAGTGCAGACCAGTGGTAGGCTCGTCAAGTATGTAGAGCGTCTTGCCAGTATCGCGCTTTGACAGCTCAGCTGCCAGCTTCACACGCTGACTCTCGCCGCCCGAAAGGGTGGTGGAGGACTGCCCGAGTTTTATGTAGCCCAGTCCAACGTCCTGCAAGGTCTTTATGCGGCGCAGTATGTGGGGCACGGAATCGAAGAATTCCACAGCCTGATTGATCGTCATGTCCAGTACGTCTGCAATAGACTTGCCCTTGTATCGCACCTCCAACGTCTCACGGTTGTATCGCTTGCCCTGACATGTCTCGCATGGCACCATCACGTCAGGCAGAAAATTCATCTCAATAGTCTTGTAGCCGTTGCCACCGCATGTCTCGCATCTGCCTCCTTTCACGTTGAAAGAGAAACGCCCTGGCTTGTAACCGCGTATCTTCGCCTCTGGCAGTTCCACGAACAGCGTGCGTATGTCAGAGAAGACGCCCGTATATGTGGCAGGGTTGCTGCGTGGCGTGCGGCCTATCGGTGTCTGGTCCACGTTTACCACCTTGTCTATAAGGTCAATGCCTTCGATGCTGTCGTATGGCATAGGGCGTTTCAGAGAGTGATAGAAATGCTGCGCCAGTATAGGTTGCAGCGTCTCGTTGATAAGAGTAGACTTGCCAGAACCGCTGACCCCCGTAATGAGAATCAGTTTGCCGAGTGGAAACTCTACGTCCACCCCCCTCAGGTTGTTGCCCCTCGCACCATGCAGAATTATGCTCTTTCCTGACCCCTTGCGGCGTTCTTTTGGTATGGCGATGGTACGCCTGCCGTTGAGGTAGTCAGCCGTTATGGTTTCATGCTTCAGCATCTCCTGCGGAGTACCTTGAAACACGATGTTGCCGCCCTTGCGTCCTGCCAGTGGACCGATGTCGACTATATAGTCGGCATTGAGCATCATGTCCTTGTCATGCTCCACCACGATTACCGTGTTGCCTATGTCGCGCAGCTGCTTCAAGGAGTTTATCAGTCGCTCGTTGTCCCTTTGGTGGAGACCGATGGATGGCTCGTCTAGTATGTAGAGTACGTTCACCAGTTGCGAACCAATCTGTGTGGCAAGGCGTATGCGCTGGCTCTCACCGCCAGACAGCGACTTGGACTGTCTGCCCAGAGCGAGATAGTCCAAACCCACGTCGAGCATGAATTTGAGGCGTGTGCGTATCTCCTTCAGAATCTCCTGTGCAATGGTGCGCTGTCTTTTGTCCATGTGTTCCGGCGCATGCTCCAGCCAGTCATAGAGCTGGTCAATGTCCATGTCCGCCAGTTCTGCAATGTTCTTGTCCCATATACGGTATGACAGTGCTTCCTGGTTCAGTCTCTTGCCGTGGCAGGCAGGGCAGGGCACTGTGGTTATGTCTTCTTCTTCGGTCTCCTCGCTGCCAGCGCGTCGTGTAGACTTCTTCTTCGGTTTCTCCTGCTGTGGAATGTCTTCCCCCTGCGGCCCGAACGTCTCCACTATCAGCGGGTCGTCCATCTGCACCTCGCCCAGCCCCTTGCAGTAGGGGCAGGCACCTTCTGGGGAGTTAAACGAGAATATGTTCGGTGCGGGATCCTTGTATGCCATGCCCGTGGTGGGACACATCAAGCGCTTCGAGTAATACTTCGCTTCATTGGAGTCCTTGTCAAGAATCATTATCAGTCCGTCTCCCTGCTTCATGGCGGTAGCCACGCTCTTTGTCAGCCGCTGCGTCTCCTGCTCCTCATTGCGCGTCTGTGTGCTGTCGGCAGCCATGTGCGGTGTCACCCTCAGTTTGTCCACTACCACTTCGATGTTATGGTTCTTGTAGCGGTCCAGCTTCATGCCAGGCACCAGTTCCTGCAGCGTCTCGTCGATGCGTACGGACAGGAAGCCCTTCTTGCGCAGCTGCTCGAAGAGTTCGCGGTAGTGACCCTTACGGTTCCTTACCAGCGGTGCGAGGATGTAGATACGCTTGTCGGCGTATGCCTTCATTATCATCTCCACCACTTGCTCCTCTGTGTATTTCACCATTTTTTCGCCAGTGACATAGCTGTATGCCGTACCTGCACGGGCATAGAGTAGACGCAGGTAGTCATATACCTCGGTAGTGGTGCCTACGGTAGAGCGCGGGCTCTTGTTAGTGGTTTTCTGTTCTATGCTGATTACGGGCGAGAGGCCTGTAATCTTGTCAACGTCAGGGCGCTCCATTCCTCCGAGAAAGTTGCGTGCATAGGCGGAGAAAGTCTCTATATAGCGGCGCTGCCCCTCGGCAAAGATAGTGTCAAAGGCGAGTGAAGACTTGCCCGACCCAGACAGGCCAGTGATGACTGTCAGACTGTCTCGGGGTATCTGCACATCCACATTCTTGAGGTTGTGCACCCTTGCGCCATAAACGTTAATCATTTCTTTATAAGTCATACAGATAACCTAACTTGATGTAGATAGTGTTATGGTTTGACGTTCCGAAGAAGTCTCGCTTGGAGTCTCCGTATATATTGCCGAGGCCATAGTAGAAGCGGCCTTCAAGGTCAAATCGCCCCACCTTGTTGAAGTGCATCTCAATGCCTGCACCAAAGGCGATGCCGAAGTCCAGCTTGTTCTCCACTGGCATAGACTCCTGTGCCTCCACCTGCGATACACGACCAGTGCTACTGGTGAAGCCGTCAGGGAAGTTAGCCTTAGTGTAAGGTCTGTCATAATTCTTCTTCGTGCTCTCTGAGAGCATGAAGCCAATCTGCGGTCCGAGGTTCACGAAAGCGTTGACACCCCTCTTCTCCTTACCCCATGAGAGGTGGGCGAATAATGGAATCTGGAGGTAGGTGATGTCTCGCTCATACTGCTCTGCTGCACCCGTCTCGGGATTGATTACCGGTTGGCCGTCAATGTTGGAGTTATCCTGTTTCCAGCCCACCTGTGCCATGTTCAGCTCCACCTGCAGGGCGCAGAGGGTGGAGAAATACTTCTCCGTGGTGTATCGTCCTGTCAAGCCGATGAGCATACCCCCGTGCATGTTCTGTGGGACGGTAGGCGTGAAGTTGATAGTATTGAGCAGGTAGCCAGCACTTGCGCCTACGCTGAAGGTGTTTCGGTATTCGCCCACCTGCGCCATGAGCTTGCAAGGCAGCAGCAGGGCAGCGAGCATTATAAATAAGAAGTTAATTCGTTTCATGTAATGTTAGAAATTAAGAGCCTCTATGCCTCCGTTGGGCTTGTAGTGAATGAACATGAAAGCCTTGTTCCGCTGTCCGCCGTTGCCAGACTGCACGAACTTCAGCGGAGTCTGAATCCACTGTCGGCGGTTGCCAAGGAAGTACATGGCGTGGTCGTAGCCAGTAATGGCGAAATGGGGTAGGGCGTAAGACATGTTCTCATGGAACATTCCCTTGTACTTCCCTGCAAGAGCCTGCGTCGTGGCAGATGCTTCGTTGTAATAGAAAGTGGTAGGGATATAGGTGTTATACTTGGCAAAACGCGCCTTGTTGTATTTCGCATACATCAGCCATTCCGTATATCCGAAAAGGGAAACCTGTACGTTCTTGTTGTCATCAAGAAGATTGTCAAGCTTGTTCATGGCAGCCGTCAGCTCAGGCGAGCGACCCGTGTTCAGTATCACGATGTTTGGCTTGGTGAGCGAGAACGCTTTGGCGAACATCTCGGCAGACGAATTGAGGTTCGTGATGCCGTATGCAATTTTCTTCTTCTCCAGCACCTTGCGCAGGGCAAAGGTGAACTGTCCCTTGCGGGAGGTGGTGTCATTGCAGTCTATGATGACTGGGTTGTAGCCGGCGAAATGCTCCACCACATGCTGTATAGTACTGGTGTAGATGTCATCCTGCGACTGGTACACCTGGTAGATCATCTTGTTCTTGTCAACGTCATTGCCCGATATGGAGAATGGTATTACCATCTTGATGCCGTAAGCCTTGCAGAAGTTGCCGAGGTCAGCAACCTGCTTTGAGTATAGCGGACCGAAGATGATGTTGCAGTCAGATGCCCCCTCCTTTAGCAGCGTGGTGCGTATGTCGTCAGTGACGGGCACATTCCATGCGTGGATGTTTATGCTCTGCCCCTCCTGTTTCAGCTTCTCCACAGCCAGCAGCATGCCGCGGTAGTATTCCACCATGCGTCTGCCGTCACCGTCCACGTTGTGCAGAGGCAGCATTATGCCTACATTCAATGCCTTCTGAGCCACTTGCGCCTTCATGCCGCATACAATGAATAAAGCGGCGAGTATCAAAAAAATCCTGAAATTCTTTGTCATAGTCATGTCTCGCAGTTTGTTTGAGATGCAAAAATAGTAAAATTCTTTTGAAAAAGCGAAGAGATACAAAATAAAATGATTAATTTTGCAAAAAATAAATCTTTTTATGCGCAAAGTATTTATGACCATATCGCTTGCTCTATGCTCCATGATGGTGGCATGGGCAGGTGACTATCCATACATCAACGTGTCGTTTGACGCTACCGACAGTGGGGACGAGACTCAGAGTAGCGTCACGTCCTTTGAGGGGTCGGCACCTATCACCGCCACGTTTCATTTTGAGGCTTTTGACGCTGATGATTGGAATATGACCTTTGAGTGGCGTTTCTGTCATCAGGGTGGCACACTTGATGAACCGTATATGGTGCGCTACGAGGAATCACCCCAGGTCACCTTCACTCAGGCGGGTACCGACAGCATAGCCCTCTATGCCGTATTTACCAAGGAGGGCAAGACCCCTGTGGAATATAAAAGTGAGTACTGGCATGATGGGCAGGACATCACGCCACTGACCATCATGGCAAGCGAGAGCGTGCTGACGTTCCCTAACGCCTTCTCACCGAACGGAGACGGTATCAACGACTTCTTCAAACCGAAGACCTTCGAGTCTATCGTAGACTTCCACGCCACCATCTACAATCGCTGGGGACAGAAACTGTACGAGTGGGATGACGTGCGCGGTGATGGATGGGACGGCAAGTTCCATGGCAAGGACGTGAAGCAGGGAGTATATTTCATACAAGTAAAGGCACGCGGAGCCGATGGAAGGGAGTTCCTGATAAAGAAAGATGTAAACCTGCTGCGTGGTTATACAGAGACGTCGGGAGCAACGGGTACGGAATAAGAAGCGTCATGGCAAAAGAAACGGAAAAGACAGAATATCGCATCCGCAAGCTCTTTCATAAGGGATGCGTGGAATACGGACTGATAGAGGATGGTGACAAGATACTCGTGGCACTGTCGGGCGGCAAGGACTCGCTGATGCTCCTCAGACTGTTAGCCCACCAGAGCCGACTGTTCAAACCTTCGATAAAGGTAGAAGCGGCACACGTGATAATGGACAATATACCATATGAGACCGACCGTTCGTACCTTGCCTCTTACTGTGAGGAGTTGGGAGTGAAGTTCCATATACTGCATACCTCCTTTGAAGAGTCAACGGACAAACGCAAGACCAAGTGCTTCCTCTGCTCGTGGAACAGACGCAAGATGCTTTTCACCTTTGCCGCAGAGAATGGTTTCAATAAAGTGGCGTTAGGCCATCATCAGGATGACATCATCATCACTATGCTGATGAACCAGACGTTTGAGGGGTCAATACAGACAATGCCACCAAAACTGCAAATGAAACACTATCCGCTGACTGTAATACGCCCTATGTGCCTCGTGCCCGAAAGCCATATAAAAGAAATGGCGCAGCAGTTGCATTTCGAGAAGCAGAAAGCACCTTGTCCGTATGAGACCGTGACGCATCGAGCCACAATGACCGAGCTGTTCCATCAACTGGAGAAGATAAACCCCGAGGCACGCTACAGCTTGTGGAACGCCATGAAGAATGTGCACCACGACCTGCTGCCGTAGCTACAACCAACCCATTTAACCAATAAAAATAATGAAACTTATACCAAGCTTTGCCGTGGATCATACCAACTTGAAGCCCGGCATTTATATCTCGCGCCAGGATGCAGTAGGAAACGAAGTAATCACGACGTATGACATTCGTATGACGGCACCTAACCAGGAACCGGCACTTGCACCATCTGCCATTCATACCATAGAACATCTCGTTGCCACCTATCTGCGCAATGATGCAGAGTGGAAGGATCGCATCATCTACTGGGGACCTATGGGGTGCCTTACCGGAAACTACCTTATAATAAAAGGTGATGCCCCATGTGTGGAGATACGTACCCTCATGCTGAGGGCGTTCCGCTATGTGGCAGACTATGACGATGTGGTTCCCGGGACAACCCCAGCCACCTGTGGCAACTATCTGCTGCACGACCTGCCTATGGCCAAGTATGAGGCACGCCGCTATATGCACCGCCTGCAGAGCGAATTCGTATGTGAATACCCAGGCGTAGAGCGGCCTAAGGACGTGAACGGCATGGTGTTCCATGATGCATGATTTATAAGTGAGGACAAGCGGGTGCCTGGGATGTTACCAGGCGTCCGCTTGACTGCTTTTTGGAAATAACGCTTTATGTTATACTGTTTGTTTTGATTGCTGGCAATGACATAACTGGCGGGAGTTTGGTTAATATTTGAAAAATGGAAGAAAATAAACCCGTTTGGCTGTTGCTGGAAAGAAAATAAATAGTAACTTTGCCACAGAAACTTTTAGAACCACCCGTTAGAGAACAAGATGAAGAAATCAACAATATGGGCTGTTGCCATCATCATGGGAATATCTTTTGTAGGACTGCTGTGGATTCAGGTGTCATACATAGAGGAGATGGCAAAGATGAAGCGGGAGCAGTTTGACGAGTCTGTCACGAGAGCCTTGTATCAGGCATCGCGCAATCTTGAACTGAACGAGACGCTGCGGTTCCTTGAAAAGGATGTCAACGAGACGGAGCGCAAGGCGTTCAGCACCGTTACCGAGACAAAGAGCGACAGCTATGGTGGGGCGGTGCAGCAGTCGCACCAGTATGCGGTGGCAGGAGACGACGGCACTATCTATTCTTCTTTCGAACTGAGAACCATATCCCTTAGTCCACAGAAGATGCAGAAGGGGCTGATGGTAAAGACCGACAAGAATGCCATGTCGGAAGCCCAGAAGAGTATGCAGCAGATAGTACGCAACAGATACGTCTATCAGAAGGCGCTGCTCGACGAGGTGGTCTATAGCATTCTGTATACTGCAAGCGAGAAACCGCTGCGCGACCGCATCAACTTCAAACAGCTGGACCAGGATATAAGGACAGAACTGCTCAACAATGGCATAGACCTGCAATACCATTTCACCGTGCAGACGAGCGACGGGCGGGAGATATACCGTTGCCCGGAATATAGCGAGGAGGGTAAGGAGATTACGTATTCGCAGATACTCTTCCGTAATGACCCTGTAGCAAAGACAGGAACGGTAACGGTGCACTTCCCGGATATCAATGGGTACATATACTCCAGTGTACACTTCATGATACCCGCACTCGTATTCACCTTTGTATTGCTCATCACCTTCATCTTCACCATCGTGGTGATATTTAGACAGAAGAGATTCTCCGAGATGAGAAACGACTTCATCAATAATATGACCCATGAGCTGAAGACGCCTATCTCAAGCATATCGCTGGCTTCGCAGATGCTGAACGACAAGAGCGTGAAGAAGAACGAACAGATGATTACGCACCTCGGAGGGGTGATAAACGATGAGAGCAAGCGCCTCCGCTTCCTTGTGGAGAAGGTGCTGCAGATGTCAATGTTCGACAAGAAAAAGTCCATCTTCAAGATGAAGGAACTTGACATCAATGACTTGCTTGAAGGTATAGCCAACTCCTTCACGTTGAGAGTAGAGCATACTGGCGGACATGTATATACGGAGGTGGAGGCGGTAGACTCCACCGTGTATGTAGAAGAGATGCACTTCAGTAATGCGATATTCAACCTGCTTGACAATGCAGTGAAATATTGCAAGCCTAACGAACCCCTTAATATCTACCTCCGCACATGGAATCCTTCACCAGACAAGGTGAGCATCTCTATACGTGATACCGGTATAGGCATCAAGAAAGAGAACCTCAAGAAGATATTCGAACGCTTCTATCGTGTGCATACTGGCAACAGACATGACGTGAAGGGCTTCGGACTCGGACTGGCATACGTGAAGAAGGTGATAGACCTGCACAAGGGCAACATACATGTGGAGTCTGAATACGGCAAGGGAACTACATTCACCATTACCATCGGGGTGATCGAAGATAAATAAAGGGTGACAGAAGAGAGACAGAAAATAGAAACAAAAAGAAAATAGAAACAAATAAAAACGACAAGATTATGGAAGAAAACCTTAAGATCCTTCTTTGTGAAGACGATGAGAACCTGGGCATGCTCCTTCGTGAGTATCTGCAGGCAAAGGGCTTTGACACGGACCTCTGCGCTGACGGCGAGGCTGGTTATCGTGCTTTTCTGAAGTGTTCATATGACATTTGTGTGCTTGACGTTATGATGCCAAAGAAAGATGGCTTCCAGCTTGCTACGGAGATACGTCAGGCTAACTCAGAGATTCCTATCATCTTCCTTACCGCACGCCAGATGAAGGAGGATATACTCGAGGGCTTCAAGATTGGTGCTGACGATTATATCACCAAGCCTTTCTCTATGGAAGAGCTCGTGTTCCGTATAGAGGCTATCCTGAGAAGAGTGCGCGGCAAGAAAACCAAGGAGAGCACACAGTATCAGATAGGCAAGTTCCTCTTCGACACACAGAAGCAGCTCCTTACCATCGGCGACAAGCAGACAAAGCTTACAACAAAGGAAAATGAACTGCTCTCACTGCTGTGCAGCCACTCTAACGAGATTCTGCAGCGTGACTTCGCCTTGAAGACTATATGGATTGACGATAACTACTTCAATGCACGCTCCATGGATGTGTACATCACAAAGCTACGCAAGCACCTTCGTGATGATGACCAGATAGAGATTATCAATATCCACGGCAAGGGCTACAAGCTCATCATCCCAGAGAATGACGACAAACCTGTAGCGTAAGCGTAAGACTATGCAGGCAATGTTATTTGCGGCCGGCAAGGGCACACGCCTAAAGCCACTGACCGATGTCATCCCCAAGGCACTTGTGCCAGTAGGCGACAAACCGTTGATACAGCATGTCATGGACAGACTGGCGGCGGCAAGGGCGGAGCAGGTGGTGGTCAATGTGCATCACCATGCCGGCCAGATAAAGAACTTCCTTCATCTGGCAGAGCCGCACTATGATTTCTCTATAGCAGTGTCAGACGAGAGTGAGGCACTTCTTGAGACGGGGGGAGGCATAAAAAAAGCGAGACCGCTGTTCATGAGTGACAAAGCCCCTGTGCTGATACATAACGTTGACATCCTCAGTAATGTGGACCTTGCCGCATTCTATGAAGAGGGAAGGGCTAACGGTGCCACACTGCTCGTATCATGGCGGGAGACACAGCGATACTTGCTGTTTGATAACGATATGCGGCTGGTAGGCTGGACCAATATCGCTACAGGACAGGTGAAGAGTCCGCATCCCGACATCATGACGATGGATGGTGACAAGGAGGCGGTGGCAAAGGCTTTCAAAGGTAGGATGTATGCCTTTTCTGGCATACACTCGTTCTCACCGAAGCTCTTCCCGCTGATGGATGAATGGCCAGACAGATTTCCTATCATGGACTTCTATCTGAAGCATTGCGCTGAGGCGGACATAAGGGGAGTGGTGAAGCAGGACCTCAGACTGCTTGACGTCGGGAAGCTTGACACGCTTGCAGGGGCAGAGGACTTCATGAAGACGCTATGTAATGGTAAAAAAATAACTTCCGCAATTTTGCGGTTTTGAGTTCTGTCTTTAATCTTGCCTGTCTTTTTGGCTCTTTTGAAGCTTATTCTCTGTCACAATGATGACATTGCTCCGTCGAATAAACTCCAAAATAGCCTAAAAATACAGGTGCAAAATTGCAGCATTTATTTTTTCACCATTACTATAAAACGAAATATATATAACTTAAAGGCATAACAAATATGCAGAAGATAATAATACTTGATTTTGGCTCACAGACAACGCAGCTGATAGGCCGCCGTGTCAGAGAACTTGACACGTTCTGTGAAATCATGCCATACAACAAGTTTCCTAAGGATGACCCGTCGGTGATAGGCGTCATTCTCAGTGGTTCACCTTATTCTGTGCATGACCCAGAGGCTTTCAAGGTGGATCTTGACCAGTTTATTGGCAAGATTCCTGTACTCGGCATCTGTTACGGAGCGCAGTTTATCTCACATACCCTCGGTGGTAAGGTGGAGAAGGCTGACTCTCGTGAGTACGGTCGCGCAAACCTCGTGCAGTTCGATGCAGAGAACGAGCTCTTCAAGGGCTTCACAGAGAATTCACAGGTATGGATGAGCCATGGCGACACCATTACAGCCATACCGGAGGACTTCAAGTGCATCGCTTCAACTGATAATGTGAAGTATGCGGCTTATGCGTCAACCAAGCAGCCGGTATGGGCAGTGCAGTTCCATCCAGAGGTGTTCCATTCACTGCAGGGCACACAGCTCCTCAAGAACTTCGTGGTTGACATCTGCGGCTCTAAGCAGGACTGGAGTGCGGACTCGTTCGTTGAGACAACAGTAGCCGAGCTCAAGGCGCAGTTAGGCGATGACAAGGTTATCCTTGGTCTCTCTGGCGGTGTTGATTCAAGCGTGGCAGCCGTATTGCTTAACAAGGCTATCGGCAAGAATCTTACATGTATCTTCGTAGATCATGGCATGCTCCGCAAGAACGAGTTCCATGATGTAATGGAAGATTACAAGTGCCTCGGACTTAACGTTATAGGTGTTGATGCGTCAGAGAAGTTCTTTGCTGACCTTGCAGGAGTGTCAGACCCGGAGCAGAAACGTAAGATTATAGGTCGCGACTTCGTGGAGGTATTCAATGCTGAGGCTAAGAAGCAGACTGGTGCCAAGTGGCTTGCACAGGGCACTATCTATCCTGACCGTATCCAGTCGCTTAACATTACCGGTAAGGTAATCAAGAGCCACCATAACGTAGGCGGTCTGCCGAAGGAGATGAACCTTCAGCTATGTGAGCCGTTGAAGTGGCTGTTCAAGGACGAGGTGCGCCGTGTAGGTCGCTCAATGGGTATGCCTGAGCATCTTATCACACGCCATCCGTTCCCTGGACCAGGCCTTGCGGTGCGTATCCTTGGCGATATTACCCCAGAGAAGGTACGTATCTTGCAGGATGCAGACGATATATATATCCGCGGACTGCGCGAATACAAGACCAAGCTTTCGGGCGAAGAGGCTCGCAGAGTCCTTGCTGCCGGAGTGCCGGCAGACATGAAGAACGGTGAGATAGAGGTGAGTCTCTACGACCAGATATGGCAGGCTGGAACAGTGCTACTCTCTACTGTCCGCTCTGTCGGCGTGATGGGCGATGAGCGTACCTACGAGCATCCTGTGGCTCTTCGTGCCGTGACATCCACCGATGCTATGACTGCCGACTGGGCGCACCTGCCATACGATTTCATGGCGAAGGTAAGTAATGAGATTATAAACAAGGTGAAGGGAGTAAACCGCGTATGCTATGACATCTCCTCAAAGCCACCTTCAACAATCGAGTGGGAATAGTCGAAGTGCCGACAGATAGCCACTCGAATAAAGAAGAATTGATTAAAACTCAATAAGTTAGGGGATTTGTTGACGTAGCCGATTGGCTGTCAACAAATCCCCTTTTTTCTTGCTCCATGGTAACTCACTTACTTTGGCTTGGCGTAACGTCTTGTCGAGGTCCTAAAAATTTATCTCCATTTAAGTGAATCATATGGTCTGGCATGTCTGCAATCCAAACTTCTGTTTCCCAAGCTAATTGCTCTGAGATTTTTTTGAAAGTTGCGAAATCAAGGAATGCTGTAACGAATATTTTACCTGCCTTTACATCACTCGTCATGGATTCTATTTCTATTATACGTTTGGAGTCCATAGGGCCAACAGAGGTTACAGCTTCTATGAAGTATATCCAATCTTTGTCCTCACGGTAAAGAACAATGTCTGGCATCTTATCATGAAGAGTAATCTCAAATCCCAATTGGGATAGTTTGGCTATGTTTTTCACCATGTCTTTTTGTATGGTATCACCAACATACAAGCATTCTGAACCAGGAGCAAATCGTGGTGCGAACTCTTCTATAATAGCTTTCTGTAGTTGATTGTGCTTGCCTGTACTAAATGTGAAATCATTGTCGTTTATTCTTACAGGCATCTTCAACATCTTCTTTTTTGAAGCATACAGTGTTGATAAGCTATCATGACGAGCAAGAAAAAGTGTTAAAGAAGCATTCTTTTTCCCTACACCTCCTTTTTTTTCGTCCATATCTTGAATAACCTTTAGAAATTCGCTAGTAATACGATAACGATAATTGGGACTATTGGTCGCTTTTCCATTATCTTCAATGAGAGCAGCAGTCCTAAACGGATGCATCGCCTGTTTACGAAACGTTTCTATGGAATTTTCTGCATAAATCATCCCATAGTTATCTGCAATAAAAACTATCACATCATGAATTCTCATCCAATCATTTGTAGCTTTATAACACGGAGTGTCTTTCTTTAATTTCGCCATTGCCAACAAGGTTAGGCAACAAAGAGCACTTTGCTGTTTTGCTGGCATTTTTATTTGTTCTAATAGTTGTTTCGCTAATTCTAACTTATCCATTTGCTTAATATCTTATTACAATTGATAACAGACAATTCCTTGTGCATCAATTCTCTACCCATTTCTTCAATTATTGGTCGTTCAGGAATTGGCATTTGATTGATTTCAGTTGAATTTACTTGAGTAGAACCATTCAGTATTCTATAATAACAATCATAAAGTGTGGAATTTAGTAGCACGTATAAACCGTATGTAATACATGGTGAATCACATTTGATAAAGTTTACCTTGTTTTGAGTGCTAATATATTCGAACTGCGAATATTTCTGTTTGAGGTATATGCCACATTGTAGCCTGCGTTTTTCCTCTTTGGATGTGAAACGCTTCACCAAAAGAAAATCACTGTTTTTCTGCAAATAGCTTTCTCTTTTCGTTTTTATAACTTCACCTTCTTTACCCTGAGGCCAAACCACTCTGCCCCCCCTTGATGTGTTGAGAGTAGAGCAAAGGATAAGCCCCTTCTTCGAGTTCGTTTCGCAATACCTCTCGAGTCCTGAAATCAACGATTATACCTGTCTGCATTTTTAGGTTTATTTCAGGAAGAGTCTTGCCAAAGTGATTGATTTTTTGAAGTACATCAGCATCATCCTTATTTGTAACTAAATAAACATATTGGTTCTTGCCAACTATAGTATTGTATGATGTGTTAAAAGTCCTCACATCAGAGAAATCGGATGTCGAAGAGGTTGTTATATGAATGTTTTGAGGCTGTATAAGAGTTTTCTTTACTTTTACTATAATGGTTTCCTGCAAGACAGACTCACCGTCAAACACCTTGTCCCTACTCTCAAACAAGTGAATGTCTGTAATCACACTGTTATTAAATAAGTATTCTCTGAACTTTTTAAAATATGCCCCTGAAGTCCATGACCTTGGCACAATATATACAAGTTCTTGATTCTTTTTAAGATTGTATATACCCATTGCCCAAAACAGAAAATACAAGTTGGGTGCACCATGGCATACAGAAGGCATTGATTTAGCCTCTACTGAATCTTTTGGTATTTTCATGTAAGGGGGGTTGCCAATTACGTAATCATAGAGGTTCTCACACTCTCTGAAGAATGTGTTTACTTCAAAATATTGTGATGTTATGTAATTGTCATTTATTATAGTAAATGATACGTTTGCACAATTTTTGATTATAGTTAGGTTCTCTTCTAATAGAGGCAGTACGAGACTATCATTCTCATAGCAAGTAATATGGATATGCCCTGTATAACCATCGTCGATGAGTCTTTGTACAACAGCAACTGATAGTATTCCTGTACCAGCTCCTGCATCCAATAAACTTATTTGTGATTTGGTAGTGTCAAAATCAAAGAGAGACGCCATATACTGAGCCGTGGTCACGTTCGTAAAGAACTGGCCGTATTTTTTCCGTTTTGCTTTTGGTACTGCATTCATGAAACGGTCTGTATTCGCAATTATCAGTTTTATCATGTTTCAACATATTTCGGTTACAAAGATACAAAATAATTATTTAAATAAGTAAGTGTTCAAAATTTTTTTTACATTAGTTTTGCTCTATTTGGATGCATCTGCACTACTTGGTTGATGAAGCAATGTCATCATTGTGACAGAAACCAAGTAGTGCAGATGCGCCAAAGAGAGTGAAAATAATGTAGAAATACACACCTGCATACGATAATATGGTTATATAGAAATAATTTTGAATACTTACTTATAGCATTATACGCTACAAAGTTCTAAATCAACCACGGAATAATCCTCCTCGCCCCTTACATGGATGAGAATATGTCGTCCTTTCATGACTGTCCAGCCAACGGAACTATAGCTGTTGCATAGATTTTCATCAGGCGGCTGGTGAAGTGAATATTTTTTTGCACAAAAAATGTCATAAACATCATGCGTGGTGTTAACTGCGTGATAATAAGATGATTAAGGCATGGCATTTCTTATGGTATTTCTCGCTGGCGAAGGCGCGAAATATCATGACGAGTGTGTTCTTACTGTTTGTGCAATGGTTTGACAAGATATTTCGTGCCCGACATGAAGCGACGGTGTTTCAGTTCCGGCATGTTGCTCAGCTTTCTGCCGAAACTCAAGAGACTGCTGATTTTCAGTATGGAGCCTATGTGTCTTTTCATCGTGTCGTAAATCTCGGCGGCAGAGAGGTATTGTCCCTCTTCCTCATCCTTGGCAGGTTCGAAATACATGTGGAAGTACTGCTCCGTAGGGTCTTGCATCTCATAGCGGTGATTCCACTGCATTATTCGCTGCGTCTCTCTCATGTCAAACCAGTATTGCTGTCCGTTGTGCAGCAACTGCAGTGCCTGTGCATATAGCTGTCGATGGTCAATGGGAGAGCTCACGTCAATAGGGCGTGACAGTTCTATGCCAATGAACCGGCGGTTGCCCGACGGGTCGGAGAGTATGTCCGTCATGTTGCTCGTGGCAATGAAAGAAGCGGTGCGTGGCAGTTCCTCGATAGTCCTGCCGTGAGGACGTTTTATCTTGATGGCAGGCATCTGTATTATATTCTTGAGAAATCCCTGCTGCACGTTTGCCGAAATCTGGTTAAACTCGTCAAGGTTGATCAGCAGCATCTGTGTCATGGCCTGCATCACCTGTTTCTTTTCCTCTATCAGCAGACCGTCGGTATATCCCCATGACAGTTCTGGCGGCAGTATGTTTCTACAGAAAGTACTTTTGTTATACCCCTGCGGTGATATGAGCAGCGGGGCGATGCTATTGCCATAGAGTCGTTTGGAAGAGTCTCTCCATTGTGCCACCATGGCGAGAAACCATGTAGTGAACCATTTCCTCCACAGAGGGGCGGAAGTGGAGACGCAGTCGGCGAGCTTGCCGATATGGTCTGTACCGTCCCATGTGCCCTCGCATTGAGCCAGATAGTCGTGGATGGGATTAAAGAGACGGATGTGGGCGGAGTTGAGAAAACATCGCACCTCGTTAAGTGTGGCGTCAATGCCGTTTGTCCTCACCTCTATCGCCATACTGTTGGTCTTGCGCAAGTCGAGCGGCAGATATTCGGAAGCTGTCCCCGTGGGGCGGTATTCCGTGCAGTTTTTTACGGCATTATAGCGGAGGCTGTAATGCGAAGTGAGATAGGCAATCATTTGTTCGATAGTGTTTTTCATGTCTTAAATGGTATTTATAGTTACTATTCAACGGTATTTTCTCAGCGATAATGCCCATGGAGGGCAGGATTATTCCTGCGCATAAGGTGTATTAGGAATCACACAACGAAAGCGCGTTAATCGCACAGCGAAAGCGCGTTAATCGCACGATGAAAGGGCATCAATCGCACGATGAAAGGGCATCAATCGCACGATGAAAGGGCATCAATCGTCTTGTCATCAAAAATGGATAGTTGGTGTGTTTTTCTATATTCTTTTTGCAAAGGTAATACATTGTGTATGCGAAATGCAAATTTTTCATGAACTTTTTTTTGAAAAAAGAAAGAGCATGATATTTTCCATGATGGTAATGAAGAACTGTCATGCGAAATATCATGGCATAGCGTATTGCTGTTCAGACTGTTATGCGATTTTATGATAGTATGATGGTAATATAAAGATAATTTTGAATACTTGCTAATACTTACTTATAAAGATATATAGACACACTCAATAATGAATCACGAACAAAAAACAAGGATTATGGCAACGATAAAATTGAAATTCCGTGCCTCGTCTGTGCCAGAGGCTGAGGGCACATTGTATTATCAAGTGACACACAAGCGAAACGTGAAGTGTATAAGCACCGGCTATCATGTTTCTCTAGATGAATGGGATGAGGAGACGGCGACATTCGTGATACCATCCAATGGAAAAAGACGAGCGGAGCTGCAGATGATGAGGTCGGCAATAGAGTGGGAGATGAGACAAAGGAGAGAAACCATCGCCCAACTGGAAGTCGCCAACAAAGACTTCTCCATGAAAGAACTCTGCGAGGCTTTCCGCCAGCTGCCCGCTTACAAGACCGTGTTCACCACATTACAGGAGCAGGTGGCGAGACAGAAGCGGATGCTGCGGCACGGTACAGCCATGACGTATAGCAACGCCTATCATCGCTTCAAGGAGTTCCGCGCAGATGCAGATCTGACATTCGACCAGCTCACACCCGACATGATAGAGGAGTACGAGGCATGGCTCACTAACCGGGGACTGATGCAGAACACCATACGCTTCTATCTGCGCACGCTCCACACCTTATTGTATAAGGCCGTAGACAGCGGGCTGTTGAGCACCGACAATAGATTGTTCAGTCATGTGCGCCTGGCGTACGTGCCGACCGCCAAACGCGCCATATCAGCAGAAGACGTGCGGGCCATACGGCAGTTGGAGTTGCCGCCAGACAGCATCATGGCATTTGCACGTGACCTGTTCCTGTTCAGCTTCTACACACGAGGCATGTCGTTTGTGGACATCGCCTATCTGAAGAAAAAAGATTTGAAGAACGGCATGCTGGTCTATTGCCGCAAGAAGACCAACCAGCAGATTTCCATAGCATGGGAGCGGGAACAGCAGGAGATAGTTGACCGCTACTCTGCTCAGACAGATGACAGCCCCTATATGCTGCCCGTCATCAAGAATATGGATGGAACGGAATACGTGCAGTACAAGCGTGTGCAGGAGAACGTCAATCGTGCCCTGAAGCGCATCGGCAGAATGGCAGGTTTGAAACAGCCTCTAACCATGTACGTCGCCAGACATTCGTGGGCAAGCATAGCAAGGGATATGGATATTTCCATCTGCGTCATAAGCGAGGGTATGGGGCATCAGTCATGCAAGACCACACAGATATACCTGGACACTATCGACACGTCAAAAGTAAATGAGGCGAATAGAAGAATTATGGGGGAAATCAATAAGATGTAGTGCTTTGGTGAGACGAACGCATAGCTTTCATGGTAACAAAAGAAAAGTAGGGAAAATGTTTAGCAAATCATGGAGACAATGTGCGTATCTTCTATAGTAAGATAGTCATTCCGCTACAAAGTTACTGTTTTTCTTTTATTTATTGCTATCTTTTCCCTGTTTTTTTTTGATTTCCTGTAAAAAAAATATCGAAATGTTTAGCAGAATTTCCCCTGTTATTCATCGAACTGTTTGATTTTCAGTCTAATCAGCCCATGTACTATCTTACTATAGAAGATACGCACATGGGTTGATTGAATTATGAGGCTACGATGAAGCAATAGAATAAGAATTTCAGACCCGTCAAATGTGTAAAAAAGATCCTCCTTTGTTGAAAGCAGAGGTATTAACAGATGATTTTATGAAAAATGTTATTGTGAGGCAGACACGGTCATCACGGGTGATGACAGCTGGCAGTGACATAAAGTAGAGAAAGAAAATGACGCAGGCTTGCTCGCTTCCTTCTGCTACAGCCGACGTAAACGATGCGAATTACGACAAGCGTTTACCAAAGGGCATCCACGTTGTTTGGGCTGATGAAAAATCGGCTCAAAAAGTAGAAGAAGTATCCGTAAGCGAAGAAACGGAGGCTCCGTGGGGCTATCTTTTTATACAGCATTTTGCAGCAGAAAAGTTTGAAAAAATCCTCCACGGTGGTCACTTTGAAGGAGATTTCGTTCCAAAGTGTTTTATCCACCGCACCGTCAGTTACAAACGCAAGCCCAATGGCAAAGGCGTGAAGAAAGAAGAAAGACCCTCGGTGAGCGGTCTCGTATTTTTGCAAGGAGAGACAGAAGATCTGAAGGCGTTTCTCAAGAAGAATTTCCCACAATACCATCTCGTAAACAACTGCACGACAGGCAAGCCCGCATCCATCAAGGATAGCGTGATGAGGCCGTTCATGAAAGTAGTGGAGTCAGAGCCAGAGCGAGTAACTTTCCTGCGTGCCCCTTTCGTGAAATTCGCAAGAGACCATGTGAAGCTCCGTGTGCTTACGGGCATTCTGGCGGGGCAGGAAGGCTATGTGGTGCGCATACTGCGTGACCGCCAGCTTGTGATGGACTTTGGCGGCAATGCCATCGCCATCAGCAACGTGCATAACGAAGACTTCCAAATTGCCGAGTAACTTAGGGCAACACATAGGAGGTGCGGTGTCTCACCGCACCATAAAAAGCAGATGAAAAACAACTTTTTCACTTATTCCCGACAGACCATAGAACAAGCCACGTCAGAAGCTCGTTTTGACATGGCGCATAACCGCACGGCGGCAATCCGCAGTCTACAACAGTTCTGCGGTAAGGACGAGTTGTCATTCGACGAACTCTCCCCCGACTTCATGGCACAGTTCAAGAGTTGGATAATAGCCAACGGTCGCAAGGAGTCCACTGCCCGTCTGTATATCAATCAGATCAGTGCCATATACACCGCAGCCGTCAAAGCAGGTCTCGTCCCCGCCCGTCGGCTGCTGAAAGGCATCAAGTCCGCCATGCCATCCAAGCAAGAGCGGCAGATACTCACCGAAGAAGACTTGCACCGCATACGCTACGCCGACCTCTCTGATGCCAGGCACATGTCGTTTGCCCGTGACCTGTTCCTGTTCAGCATCTATGGTCGTGGCATCAGCTTCACCGACATGGCATACATCAAGAAAAGCGACGTCAAAGGACGCTGGCTCACCTACACCTCACAAGTAGCCAGTCCGTCGAACATCACCGTACCATGGGATTCTGCCATGCAGGAAATCGCAGACCGCTATCCCTCCACCACCGACTATCTGCTCCCCATCCTCAAATCCGACAAGGAAGAGATAGCCCGTCGCAACATCCGTCAGGTGCGTGAGAACATGGGCAACGCCCTCAAGCAGATAGCCACCAAGTGCGACCTGTCCGTTGTCCCCTCCATGTATATGGTGAAGGACATCTGTCAGCGAGCCATCGACAGTGTTAGCGTGAGCAAGATCATATAGCCCATGGAGGGCAGGATTATTCCTGCGCCAAGAGCGATAATGCCCATGGAGGGCAGGATTATTCCTGCGCCAAGAGCGATAATGCCCATGGAGGGCAGGTTCCTCTTACCTGCCCACTAACAATATCAAGTAAAATTCAATAAAAAAGAAAGGAGTAACATTATGTGTGATTACGACAGTTCAGAAGACATTTCCACCATTGAGAATGGTGGTTGCGTAGGCACCTCTTACACACGTGATGGAGGTGCTGCAGAAGATGTGGAAGCAGCAAGAGCCAATTTGGAGGAACATGGTTACCGCCAAGACTTGACAGGTAGATGGTATAAAGACTGATGAAAATCCTACAAGAGTTCAATCAGGTGTCACTGATTATTTAACATTTAAATCTGATGACATGAAAATTGAAATCGATACTGAGTTTATGAAGGCACTGACTAACCTAGTTAAGTGGTTAGTAGTCCTTACGTTGGTCATGGCATGACGCAACTACTTAGGTATGGAGTGAAGGCTTCAGTTGATGCTTATGCATCAGGGGAGGAAAATGTTTGCACCGACCTCCCCCGTTAAGAGCAACCAGTAATTGTTCCACTTGATTGAACTCTAATTTTTGTAAAGAATCCCACCAAGAAACTATTTCGATAAGTCGAAGACCAAAGAATACTTATTCGCTGTGGCTGGGGAAGGAACGGTAGGATTTATTCCTGCGATTTCGATAAGTGAATACGATGAGAGCTTGCTCTTAAATTGTCGAACGACGAAATGTATTTTATAGTCAACACACACTCTTAACAAATCGAATATTAGGCACTCGCAAAGTGTCTATTCTAATGGGTATGCCCAAAATTGAGTACTAACAGGCTTTTGTAAGTAACAACCTTTCTATTTGTGGATGCTCGCTTACACACAAGTCTTTTTTCAATATTTCTATACTGCAATATCATGGCAACTAACGAATTAAAAGAGACTCGCAAGCAGAAGTTTGCTGAGATGGAACAGAGACTCTTAAAGGACTGCAAGCCAGAAGATGATATGTTCTATCGTCATTCCTCTGAAGACCGTATAGTACTTTCTCATGCCCTGTTCTGGGTAATGACGCAGAATGTTAGGGGCAGGATAGCAAAGCAGGAGTTTCTCTTACTGCTCCGTAAATATCAGGAGGAGATGCTTGAAGCTTATCTCACAGAAGCAACAGATTTCTCCGAGTTGCTTCATTATTGCAATGTCATATATAATGCGCTCCCAGACATCCTGTGTGGAACGTACGATATCCATACGGACATGGATGCGCATCGGCTGGCAGCGATAACAATTGTGGCAGGGGGCTATGGCGGGGAAATGCCAGAACACCTTTGCTATGAATTGCTTGACGATATAGACTTTTATTACAACAAGGTGGAATGTCGTAAGATAGAGCGTTTCTTGCCTGTGCTGAACAAATTGGTGACGGAAGAGTAAAAGTCATTGTAAATTGAGTTTGAAAATAAGCTAACTTCTAAATGTAAGTTTCAATTTGGAAGTGCTCTATACGATTATGACCAATCAACAATACAAAGAATTACTTCATGCCCTTGACAAGGAGACAATGTCTGAAATGATAAAGAAAGTTATTCGCCAAAACCTACTGGAGCCTCAAGCCTCCTGCTACTGTCAGCAGTTTGACGATGCCAAGCAACTCGCTGATTTCTTGGAGCATCTAGCTAAAAATATGAGGGGGTGATAATGGCTTGCTAATAATAGCCAACAGCTCACTTGCCTCAGTTTGTAAGTGGTAGGAAGTAATAGAGTGCTTACTACTAAATAACCATAATTATGTCTATAGAATTGGATTCAACAGAAGTCATTGCCTACATGGCTCAAAAAAATACGAATAAGAATTACTTTGAGTTAAAATATAGTGATATACGCAATATTTGCAGGTATGTTGAAAGTGTCAAGTCAAATGTATTGGCCACATCGGATATGATATCTATCGATGCCTTCAGATGTTCGTTTCCCAAGCATGTTGTTATGACTGAAGATAGTATTGCAATTTCTGACTTGAAGTCTATAAGAGGTGACATCAAGCGTTTGATACCATGTAGGGAAATAACAGATTTGATGGACCAATATTTATCGATGATTGTATGAAGAGAATTTTAGATACAGTACATGGATACATAATGGTGTATGACGAATTTGTGAGAAACATTATTGATACAACGGCTTTTCAACGACTCAGACGAATAGAGCAGACATCTATCCGCTCAGTGTATCCAAGTGCAAGACATGACAGGTTTATCCATTCCTTAGGCGTTTACCATATTGGTTCGCTTATTGTAGACCATTTGCGCAAAGAAGAGAAGGCGAATGACTATTGGGGGGAGACTCCCAATAATATGAGTGTGATATACAATTCGTATTTAGCAGCCTGTCTTCTTCATGATGTAGGTCATGCCCCTTTTTCACATACTTTTGAAGGTTATTTCGGACAAAAATCGAAGTTAGCTGAAATGCTGTGTAAAGAGGTCGCATCGGATGCTTTTTCAAATGATTTACAACAGATAAGAAAATATGACGACCCTAACTTCCATGAGTATGTAAGTGCCTATATAGCACATAGCCAGTTTGGTGAAGCCATTTCGCATTTGTATCTTGATTCGGAGTTCATTGTAAGGATGATAACAGGTACTTTCTATATGAAAGAGAAAGAGACCCACCAAATTCATAACTGTTTCATTTCCTTGCTACATGGAAAGGTAATAGATGCCGACAGACTGGATTATGCGTGTCGTGATGTATGGGCTTCAGGATACAGTACCTCCAGCATTGACTTGCGAAGACTTATATCAGCTCTTCATATCTTGCGTAATGATGCGAAAGATTACGTTGTGTGTTTTGAGGCAAATTCACTCAATGAGATAGAAGGCGTTCTGAATGTCAAGGATTTCCAGATGCGGTATGTTATCAACCACCATGTTGTGAATCATGAACAAAGACTTCTTATGAAGGCAGCAGAAACAGTCGCCTTAAAGTTATTCCCTAATGCAAGTAATGATGGATATGCAGCCTTGGAAAACATAATTAATGTAAAGGCATTGACTGGTGAAATAGGCATCTTTAATGATGCCTTGAAGGTTCGTAACCTTTCTGACGATGATTTGGTATTCCTCATGAAGCAATTTGGGGATAATGACTACTATAGACAATGGAGTAGCCGTCAGTATGATCATGTAGCCTTGTGGAAATCGCCAGATGAGTTTTATCATTTCTTTCCAGAGATAAATCGAGGGAAATCATTGAAACATAATGAATTCGAACCTCTTATCAGATTTTTTTTGGCATCAAAATGTAACGTGAGTGCAGACGATATATTGATAACGGAGGCGAAATACAAGCCACGTGTCAAGCTTGACAGCTTGTATATCTATGTAGCACAAGATATTGTTCGATACACTGAATTGTATCCTCATAAAAAAGAAGAAAACGAAGATGTTTTGTTCTATTACGTTTTTATACCCAAAGTTCCAAGAGAGTCAAGGAAAGACCTTATGGAGCGAAAGAGACAATATCTGTGTGAATTAAGACCAATCCTGGCATCCATGTATCGGGATGACAAACAGCAATAAACACTCAAATAGGGTGGTTTGAAAAAAAAATGTGAGTCATTGCAGTGAAATTGTTTTTTATGCATAGCAGTGAAGACTTTGAATTATTTCGATAAGTGAGAGCAATGAAAGCTTGCTTTCAAATTGCCGAACGCAGGAAATGTATTTAATAGTTAACACACACATTTATTTTTAACAAATCGAATAGTAGGCACTCGCAAAGTGTCTATTCTAATGGGTATGCCCCAAAATGAGTACTAACGAACAAGATAATGAATCAATTAAAAGCTGGAGCGGCACTGAATTATGTGTCGATATGTCTCAATATGGTAGTGGGATTGATATATACGCCCTACATGTTGAGAATGTTAGGACAGTCGGAGTATGGACTATATTCGTTGGCGGCATCAATTATCGCCTATCTTACGGTACTTGATCTTGGGTTTGGCAATGCCATTGTGAGGTATACTGCCAAGTTCAGAGCGGAGGGCAAACAGA
>SAMEA104315434__coassemble_124_pt1 | contig 70950 bp, 57 predicted proteins | sample SAMEA104315434__metabat2_high_PE_014 | metagenome-assembled genome bin SAMEA104315434 (sample SAMEA104315434) | gut metagenome | biome: Monkey gut; feature: monkey-associated habitat; material: faeces | place: China | collected 2013
ATCGTGTTTCTCTGATATTCGGGTAGTGCTTGCCACGGACATTATCGGGTGAGCCGACAAAAGCGCAAGCTGGTTTGCCGACTTATGCCGACAAGTCTAATATGTACTTTAAACAAGGAACTGAAGGGAACATCATTCAAGCGAAGTTGTATGATGGTCGACAACAGAAACTAGATTTTGATTGGGGGCATCGACACAAAAATGGCGATGGCACAATATTTCCAAAGGGTGTAGTACACGTACAGGAATATGGTAAAATTGAGGGAGGCAAGATGCCAAGATTCTCTGGCAATGCTCGCCTTATGACCGATGCAGAGATAAAGAAGTATGGACCACTCATACTTCATTATAATCCCAATGCCAAGTTCCGTTAGAATGACTTGGTGCGGCCGAATTCCATTTTCATCTGATTGTTGCTTGCTCGTGGCAATTAGATGGGTTGCTCTATGAAAGCATAACGAATACGATGTGGGATTTTTTCAATAACAAAGTTATAAAATAAAACACATTTTATAGCGTATATAAAAAAAAAGTGGTATCTTTGCAACGGATAACATCCATATAACACAAAACATAACTAAATACTGCAAACAAATGAAGATTCTATTAACTGGCGGTGCAGGCTACATCGGTTCACACACCGCAATTGAACTGGACAAGGCTGGACACGAGGTTATCGTAGTGGACAATCTGGTAAATTCCAAGGAAGAAGCTCTGCACCGAGTAGAGAAAATCATAGGCAAGACAGTACCTTTCTATAAAGCTGACGTGAGAGACCGCGAGGCTATGGACAAGATTTTCAAGGAGAACAAAATTGACGCTGTTATCCATTTCGCAGGCTTGAAAGCCGTAGGCGAATCTGTTGCCAAGCCATTGGAGTATTATGAGAACAACATGAACGCTACTTTCGTTCTTCTTGACGTAATGAGAAAGAACGGCTGCAAGAACATCATCTTCTCTTCTTCTGCAACTGTATATGGCGATCCAGCCATCATTCCTATCACAGAGGAGTGTCCTAAGGGCAAGTGCACAAACCCTTACGGACAGACTAAGTCAATGCTTGAGGAGGTAATGATAGACCTTCAGAAGGCAGACCCAGAGTGGAACGTGGTGCTGCTGCGTTACTTCAACCCTATCGGTGCCCACAAGAGCGGTCTGATTGGCGAGAATCCTAACGGTATTCCTAACAACCTTATGCCTTATATCACGCAGACCGCCATCGGCATACGCAAGGAACTGGGCGTGTTCGGCAATGATTATGACACACCTGACGGCACTGGCGTTCGCGACTACATCCACGTCTGCGACCTCGCTACTGGCCACGTAGCTGCGCTGAAGGCCATTGAGAAGAAGGCTGGTCTGTCTATCTACAACCTCGGCACTGGTCATGGCTACTCTGTTCTTGACGTGGTAAAGGCATTTGAGAAGGCTAACGGACTGAAGGTGCCTTACTCTATCAAGCCACGTCGCCCAGGCGATATCGCTACATGCTACTGCAACCCTGCCAAGGCAAAGGCAGAATTAGGCTGGGAGGCTCAGTATGGCATTGAGGACATGTGCCGCGATTCATGGAATTTCCAGAAGAACAACCCTAACGGTTACGAAGAATAAAACCTTATGGTCGGAACAGTCTCTATGTTCCGACCACTTTTTTTTACTAAGGCAACATATATAATTACAAGAAAGAAACATGAAGACAGGACTGACACACACAAGCACACTCACCGTAGAAGAGAAGCACCTTGCCTGCAACGTAGGCAGCGGAGACCTCCGGGTTTTAGGCACGCCAGTAATGATGGCTCTCATGGAGAATGCTGCCATGCTCGCCGTAAAAGACGAACTGGAGGAGGGACAGAGCACGGTAGGAGGACACATATCCTCATCACACCTCAAGCCTACAGGACTGGGACACACCATCACCGCCACGGCAGAACTAGTAGAGGTGGACGGCAGGAAACTGAAGTTCAAGGTATCGGCAGCCGACGAGAACGGCGTTATCGGCGAAGGAGAGCATCTGCGCTTCATCATCGATGCAGAGAAATTCATGAAGAAGGTACAATAAAACACATTACATACCATGGCAAGCACAAAAGATTTCGTTGATTTTATATGCGAACAGCTGGAAGGCATCGGAACAATACGCACCTTGAAGATGTTCGGAGAATACTGCATATACATAGACGAGAAAGCCGCCATACTGGTATGCGACAACATACCTTACATAAAAAAACATCCCGCAATTTCCCACTTGATGGGAAATGCGGAATGTGGTTTTCCATATGAGGGGGCAAAGGAACACTACATCCTCAATCTGGAACATGCCGATGAGGCACAAGAGATAATGAAGACGTTAGTGCCCGCGCTTGATTACCCCAAGAAAAAGGTACGCAAGAAGAAGCAAAAAGGCAACAAGGATAACTGACATCTCTACAACATGCCCCATCGGGTCAATCCATATCTCGGAAATGAACCTGTTGCGCGCCACTACCTCCACAGCCGTCCAGAAGACTATAACGGTAGCAATAGCCATACGTATGTTGGCACCCCACGCCTTAAGGTGCAGCTCTCTGCGGAACATGAAGACCGCCCCTACAGCGCATACAGCCGCCAACAGAAGCGTTAGTGGATGTGAATCACCCAAGAAGACAGGGTCATAACAGAACATAAGGAGAAGGTACGAACCCCACATCATGGTGGTAAGTTCCATGAAAGTGACTATGCTGACATGCCGGGTCATAGGGCGCACAACGATTATGTCACGCCTGCCACGGAACAACTGGCGCTGACACCAGTTGATAGCACTGCATCCCGTACGCACGCTGAATATATATATCAGCGCAAACATCATAAAGAATCCGAACGATGACGGCATAATGAGATATTCCGGCCGACTACCACGTATGGCCTTCAGTGCTGCTCGCGAATATTGCTCAAGTGGCACGCTATTGATAAGATACTGATGACTGACACCAATGCCATTGACATAGTTGGTAGTAGTCTGCACCACTCCATCGCCTACGAGGTCACAATGCACGCCATAACGCTGCGCATAATAAGCAAAGAGGAACTCCACCCAACCGGTCCAGAAGAGCAGACTGCCAAACAAACCGAAGAATGTCTGGCGCGTATTACCCTTAACAAAAACACCTGCTACAGCAAGCAGAAAACCAACCAAGCCCATAACGAAAGCACTGTAATGCAGTGCCGTATCAGACATAGTATGCTCCATAAGTATCATCATGGCATGACCAAGAGGCATGGTGAAAAGCACAAGCATGAAGGACACTATGGTCCTGAATGGATAAACACTTCTATTCATTTGTATTCTTTATTATATATATTATGTATAAGTAAGTATTCAAAATTATTTTAGTATACGTTCTCATTCATAAGTAGGTGTATATTTCTACATTATTTTCACTCTCTTTGTCGCATCTGCGCCCGTTGGTTTCTGTCACAATGAGGAACATTGCTCCGTCAACCAAGCGGTGCACCTGCATCCAAATAGAGCAAAACTAATGTAAAAATAATTTTGAACACTTACTTATGCCACAACAAACGAGGCAGATGCAAAGTTAACGATTTTTCTATTTATACACAATACCTATATATAGGGTTTTCCCCATATCATAACAAAAAACATTTATATACGTAAATATTGCGAAACAAGTCACACAACGCCTTAAACCACCCCCAAACCGCATGTTATTCCAGAAAACACGCACTATAAAGCTGTTTTTAATAAAAAAGTGCTAAAAAAATTTGCACAGATAAAATATTCTCTATACCTTTGCACTCGCAATTCAGAAATGACTTGAAAGCTAACATTCAGCGAGAACTTCTGGAGAGGTGGCGGAATTGGTAGACGCGCTACTTTGAGGGGGTAGTGTCAATTGTGACGTGGGAGTTCGAGTCTCCTCCTCTTCACTTGTTTTCTGCGGAAATAGCTCAGTTGGTAGAGCACAACCTTGCCAAGGTTGGGGTCGCGGGTCCGAGTCCCGTTTTCCGCTCCAAACAAAAAAAATCGGTATTTTGTAAGCGTAGAAAGCATTACAAGATACCGATTTTCTTTTTATACCACCCACCCTCTTTTTATGGAAGAAGAGGTATTTTTCACAAATCGTTTACTTGACGATTCTCAAGAAAAGCGTTCCTCGTTCGTTAATAATAGTGAAAGAATTTCTATATTTCAATAATTATTCGTACCTTTGCACCGCTTTTCAAGAAAGCACAACAAAAATTAATTACATTATTTACACAAAACAATGAAGAATCATTACGAAACCGTTTTCATTTTGACTCCCGTTTTGTCTGATGACCAGGCAAAGGAAACGGTCGCTAAATTCACAAAGGTTCTCGCTGACAAGGGCGCAGAAATCGTGAATGAAGAGGCTTGGGGACTCAAGAAGATGGCTTACGCTATTGACAAGAAGTCAACAGGCTTCTACAACCTCGTTGAGTTCAAGGCTGAGCCAGAAGTTATTGCTGCTCTCGAAACAGCTTACCGCCGTGACGAGAAAGTTATTCGTTTCATGACAGTCAAGCTTGACAAGTACGCATCTATCTATGCAGAGAAGCGTCGTAACAAACTTGCTAAAAAAGAGGAGGCTTAAACAATGGCAGAAAATACAGAAATCCGTTATCTGACCGCTCCAACAATCGACACGAAGAAGAAGAAGTACTGTCGTTTCAAGAAGAGTGGCATAAAGTACATCGACTATAAGGATCCTGAGTTCCTGAAGAAGTTCCTGAACGAGCAGGGCAAGATTCTTCCACGTCGTATCACTGGAACATCTCTGAAGTATCAGCGTCGTGTGGCGCAGGCTGTAAAGCGTGCTCGCCAGATTGCACTGCTTCCATACGTAACCGATTTGATGAAGTAAAAAAAAGGAGGATTACACACTATGGAAATTATACTGAAAGAAGATATTATCGGTCGTGGATACAAGAACGATATCGTGAATGTTAAGCCTGGTTACGCTCGTAACTACCTCATCCCTACTGCTAAGGCTGTCATCGCTACAGCATCTGCAAAGAAGGTTCTTGCTGAGAACCTGAAGCAGCAGCAGCACAAGCTCGCTGCACTTCTCGCTGCTGCAGAGAAGGAGGCTGAGGCTCTTAACGGTGTAGCTCTCACTATCGAGGGTAAGGTTAGTGCTACTGGCGTGCTCTATGGTTCTGTTACTGCTGCTACTGTTGCAGCAGAACTCGCCAAGAAGGGCATTCAGGTAGATCGCAAGCGCATCATCATGAAGGACATCAAGACCGTTGGTGAGTACGCTGCTACTATCGTATTCCACAAGGAAGTTAAGGTAGAGATTCCTGTAACAGTCATTGCAGAGGGTCAGGAAGCCGCTGCTCCTGCAAAGGAGGAGGCTGCTGCACCTGCAGAAGAGACTGCAGCAGAGTAATACTCTGAACAGATTTAGAAATACAATATGGTCCCGATTACCTCACATTACTGTGACGGTGACCGGGATTTTTTTTTAATACCCCACTTTACTAAAACACACTATTATGAAAGCATTTGTTTTCCCAGGTCAGGGCGCCCAGTTCACAGGTATGGGCAAAGATCTTTATGATAACAATCCTAAAGCGAAAGAACTCTTCGAAAAAGCTAACGAGATTTTAGGCTTCGAGATTACCAAGATTATGTTTGAGGGCACAGCTGAGGAGCTGAAGCAGACAAAGGTCACACAGCCAGCAGTATTCCTCCACTCTGTAATCAAGGCTATCTGCCTCGGTGATGAATTTGACGCTGAGATGACAGCAGGCCACTCCCTCGGTGAGTTCTCTGCTCTCGTAGCAGCAGGCGCACTGTCATTTGAAGACGGTCTGAAACTTGTTTCACAGCGTGCTCAGGCTATGCAGAAGGCTTGTGAGGCCGCTCCTTCAACCATGGCTGCCATAATAGGATTGGCAGACGAGAAGATAGAGGAAATCTGTGCAGGCATTTCAAAGGAAGGTAACATCGTGGTTCCTGCAAACTACAACAACCCTGGTCAGCTCGTTATCTCTGGTAACAAGGAGGCTATCGCAGAGGCTTGCGAGGCAATGAAGGCTGCTGGCGCAAAGCGTGCGCTGCCACTCCCTGTAGGGGGCGCATTCCATTCACCACTGATGCAGCCAGCCAAGGATGAGCTTCAGGCAGCTATTGAAGCTACCACCTTCTCTACCCCACGCATTCCTGTATATCAGAACGTTGACGCGAAGGCACATACCGACGCTGAGGAGATAAAGCAGAACCTTATAGAACAGCTCACCGCTCCTGTGAAATGGACCTACGAGGTGCAGCAGATGATAGCAGACGGAGCAACAGACTTCGTAGAATGTGGTCCTGGCAAGGCTCTTCAGGGCATGATAACAAAGATAGCAAAGGGCATTGAAGGCATCACTATCACAGGAATCGCTTAAAAATATCGATGAACAATAAGATATTAATTTATCAAGTTTTCACACGTTTGTACGGCAATCGTAACACCACTCGCAAGAAGTGGGGCACGATTGCCGATAATGGTTCAGGCAAATTCAATGACTTTGACCAAAAGACATTGAAGCATCTCAAGAAGATGAGTTTCTCCCATATATGGTTTACGGGAGTGATTCGCCACGCCACACAGACTGACTATACAGAATTCGGAATACCGAAGCAACACCCTGCCGTAGTAAAAGGCAAGGCAGGCTCACCGTATGCCATAACAGACTACTACGATGTAGACCCCGATCTGGCAGAAGATGTAAACAACAGAATGAAGGAGTTCGAAGCTCTCGTGACAAGAACTCACAAGGCTGGCATGAAGGTTATTATTGACTTCGTGCCAAACCACGTAGCAAGACAGTATCATTCTATAGCCAAGCCTGCTGGGACAGTAGACCTCGGAGAGGATGATAATTGCAACAACGGCTTCGATCCACAGAACAACTTCTATTACTGTCCTGGCTGTTCATTCGACCCAATGTTCGACCTCAGAATCGGTGTCAGCTCTGAAGAGAAAAGAAATGACGTCCCAGAAGAGGAATATTACGAATATCCTGCCAAGGCAACAGGTAATGACCACTTTGACAACCATCCTGGGCAGAACGACTGGTACGAGACAGTAAAACTGAACTACGGCGTTGATTACTGGACTGGAATAGGCCATTTCGAACCCGTACCCGACACATGGAAGAAGATGACAGAAATTCTTCTCTATTGGGCAGCAAAGGGCGTAGACGGTTTCCGCTGCGACATGGCAGAGATGGTACCTGCAGCTTTCTGGGCATGGGCTACCGAAAAGGTGAAGTATCGCTATCCTGAAATGATATTCATCGGTGAGGTTTACAATCCTGATATGTATCGCAAGTACATCAATTCTGGCTTTGATTACCTCTACGACAAGGTGGGGATGTACGACACTATGCGTGCTGCAATCTGCGGATATGGTGCCGCAAGAAACATCACCTATGCATGGCAGAACACCAATGACATAAAGGACCACATGCTGTATTTCCTTGAGAACCATGACGAACAACGCGTAGCAAGCGACTATTTCGCTGGTTCTGCAGAAAAAGCGATACCTGGTCTGGTAGCATCTGTGCTGATGCAGTCTAACCCTTTCATGCTTTATGCAGGTGAGGAGTATGGCGAAAAAGGCATGAACGAAGAAGGGTTCTCGGGCAAGGACGGCAGAACAACAATCTTTGACTATTGGAGTCTGGACACGCTTTGCAGGATAGAGAGTGGTGAACTCACTGAAGAGGAACTACGTATCTACCAGATTCATAAAAAGATACTGCGCATAGCACGTCAGGAAAAGGCGATAGACGGCGACTTCTATGACCTTATGTACGTCAACCCTTCATCACCACGATTCAACCAGTATGGCCAGTTCGCATTCATAAGAAAGAACGGTAATGACATTCTTCTTGTGGTATGTAACTTCATTGGCAATACTGTCGACATCGACGTGAAGATTCCTGCCCATGCCATAGAGTTCCTCTCCATACACGAGAAGAAATATCACGCCAAGGACTTGCTGACAGACGAACTGATGGACATCATCATCAAGAAGGACGAAAGCGTCAAGATGCAAGTACCAGCTTATAGCGCAAGAATCTGGAAGTTATCAAACAGAGTTATAAAAAAATAAGATATGGAAAAAGTAATACTTACGGGCGACCGTCCGACAGGTAAGCTGCATATAGGACATTACGTAGGTTCACTGCGTCGTCGCGTAGAACTCCAGAACTCAGGAGAATACGACAAGATATTCATAATGATTGCAGACGCGCAGGCTCTCACCGATAATGCAGACAATCCTGAAAAGATTCGTCAGAACGTACTTGAGGTTGCACTGGACTACCTCTCTGCTGGCATAGACCCAGAGAAGACTAACATCTTCATTCAGAGTGCCGTACCAGAGCTGACAGAGCTGTCATTCTACTACATGAACCTCGTGAGCGTACAGCGTCTGCAGCGCAATCCTACCGTAAAGAGCGAGCTGGAGATGCGCAAATTCGAAGGAGGCACACCAACAGGCTTCTTCTGCTACCCAATCTCACAGGCCGCTGACATCACCCTTTTCAAGGCTACAACTGTGCCTGCTGGTGAAGACCAGAAACCAATGTTGGAGCAGACAAATGAGATTGTACGCCGTTTCAACTACATATATGGCAACACACTCATTGAGCCAAAGATTCTTCTGCCAGAGAATGCGGCATGTCTCAGACTGCCAGGAACAGACGGCAAAGCAAAGATGTCAAAGTCCTTGGGCAACTGCATATACCTTTCTGACACCGCCAAGGAACTGAAGAAGAAGGTCAACTCCATGTATACCGACCCTGAGCACATCCATATAGAGCAGCCTGGTCACATAGAGGGCAACACCGTATTCACATACCTTGACGCTTTCTGCCAGGATTCAGACTTCGAAAAGTTCCTTCCTGAGTACAAGAACCTCGATGAACTGAAGGCTCACTACACCCGTGGTGGTCTTGGAGATGGTACCTGCAAGAAGTTCCTCTACAACGTTCTAAACGACCGTCTCGAGCCAATCAGAGAGCGCAGACACCAGTGGGAGCAGCGCATACCAGAGGTTTACGAGATTCTGAAGAGAGGAACCGCTGCTGCACGCGAGCGTGGTATCAAGACTCTTAACGAGGTACGCCACGCCATGAGAATCGATTACTTCGATGACAAGGACTTGATAGAGCAGCAGACAAAGTTCTACGCTCAGTCAAACAAGAAATAAAAGTGTCTTGTTATAACATTGAACAAGAACTATCATTTACCTAAAAAACAGGGGCTTGCAACGAGATTATGAAACCATTTCATAGACTTCATAATCAGGCAAGCCCCTAATCTTATAAGCAAAGATTCAGAATCATTTGCCATAGTCAAGCATTCTACAATATTTCAGAGTATAAATAATTATCATCATGTGGGTAATCTTAGCTTTCCTTTCAGCCACGCTGTTAGGTTTTTATGATGTATTCAAGAAACACGCATTAAAGGCAAACGCCGTAATACCGGTTTTGTTGCTCAACACTCTCTTCTCATCCATCATCTTTCTACCGTTCATCCTACTGTCACACACAGGCAGTATTGCTGGTGACTCAATCTTCTTCTGCTCAGACTACAACTGGGATGAGCAGAAATACATCATCGTCAAGTCGTGCATCGTGCTATCCTCATGGCTTCTTGCCTATTTCGGTCTGAAGCATCTGCCACTTACAATCGTCGGCCCTATCAACGCCACGCGCCCTGTCATGGTGCTAGTTGGTGCACTACTGATATTCGCTGAGCATCTTAACGTATGGCAATGGCTCGGTGTTGCCGTTGCCCTTATCGGCATAGAGATGCTGAAGAACACCAGCAAGAAGGAGGGAATAAACTGGTTTCACAACAAGTGGATATACTTCGTGATACTTGCCAACGTGCTCGGCGCCATCTCTGGACTATACGACAAATATCTCATGGCATCACCAGAGAACGGTGGTGTAGGTCTGAACAAGATGGCAGTACAGGCATGGTACAACATATACCAATTCTTCATGATGCTTGTCATGCTCATTGTATTATGGTGGCCAAAGCACAAGAGCACCACCCCATTCCAGTGGCACTGGAGCATTCCGCTGATAAGCATATTCCTTTCTGCCGCCGACTTCGTATATTTCTACGCCTTAGGTCTTGACGGTGCCATGATTAGCGTAGTGTCAATGGTTCGCCGTGGCAGCGTAATTGTCAGCTTCCTGTGCGGTGCCATGATGTTCCATGAGAAGAACCTCAAGGCAAAGATCATTGACCTTGCCCTCGTTCTCCTGTCCATGGTGCTCTTATACATCGGCTCTGAGTAACAAGGTTTCATTCTAAAAGGCACATACATACACACTAAAGCCATCGGCAATCATTCTCTTTAGAGTGGTTGCCGATGTTTTTTTTGTTCACTTTTTAAGCCAAACTTTGCTCTTTCTGAATCTTTTTTCTACCTTTGCAGGCAAATAACAGTATCAAGAGCATGAATATAAACAATTTTTATATAATAGTGCTATTACGCAGAATAGCCCAAAGCCACAAGGCGAGAGAATTAGGATTCATCAACCATCAGCGACAGACAATCGCCCTGTTCTATGCCATCGCAGTCTCCATCTGCACTCTTTCCAACATCACCCAGTTCTCAGGTGCCTTCAATACATTCGTCACCACCTCAAGCTGCATACTGTTGGTAATAACATTGATAATCTCTCTCTGTTATACAGCCAAGATACTAGACCTCGCACACACTACTCTACTACTGATTTTAAGTTGCCAGATTATCATGGCATCAGACTGTATCTTCAGTGCGATAAACCACGCCATCCCCGATAATGATCTGGTTATATCGCTGAACATGCTGATAATGGAAGCGAATACTGTAATTATCCTGGCGGCATATCTTATTCCCGCCACATACATAGCATCCGCAATAACCCTTATTACATATACTGCCTGCGTCATAATAACCGATAACGAGACGCTGAAAGAATATTACTTCCTCGTATTCATGGTGTTCTGCTTTATCTGCTTTCTGGCCTTCAGAGTGACGAAGGTGACGAGACGCCTTCAGGAAGAGAACCAAACACTTCGTCGTGACGAAGAAGAACTGCTGCATATCCTCAGGATGAACAAGGAACAGGTAAAGGCTTACATCAGCCTCGCCAAGCGAAAACAAAGCACAGAAGAAACAGCTACATTTCTGAACATACTTGGCGAGACAGCACAGAACACGCTTATAAACAATGTATCACGATTTATTCAAAGCCAGAAGACGCAGGAAAGCATATTAGTGAAAAAGTTCCCAGACTTCACACCTACCGAGATTCAAATATGCCAGCTTATACTCCGTGACAAGAAACAGAGCGAGATATGCGCCATACTTGACAAGACGGAATCGAACATCAGCACCCAGCGCGCCAACATACGCAAGAAATTAGGTCTCAAGCCTGCCGACAACCTGCATGACTCTTTGGTTGAACGCATGAAATGACACAGCTAAGCTGATGAAACAGAACCACTCCATAAAGCGAAGACAGGTGCTTTCAGTACACACGTTGTTGTACATGAAAGTACCTGTCTTTCTTTATATCCAAGTGTTACATAGAATAGCTGAAGCCGAAGCTGAGGTATTCCTTGAACTGCCAATAACTATACTTCTCCTTATTGTCTACACTGTCATCGAAGCGTGGATAGAGGAATAGGTTGGCGGAAATATATCTGTTAAACTTAAACGTCAGCGTGTTTTCCCAGTCCAGCTGGAACTTCTCGTAAGTGGTATAAGCATACAGTCTGGTATGCCACTTGAACATAGAACCAGGCTCCCAGTCGAGCTCAGCCACCATCTGTGAACCGTAATCGTGCAGAGTATGCTTATCTTTCTCTAGTCCGAAGCTCTTTGATAGGTCCAGACGGTCCACATACTTCAAGTTATATGCTATAGGAGCAAGGTGTATATTTCCCCTCAGCTTGTTGTTACGCGTCCTTACCGTATAGTCCATACCAAGAGATACGTTCAGGTTGAATGGTGACATGAAGTCCGAATACACCTTTGTCTGATTGTTCTTCCTGCCTTGTGCAAACTGTGTGCTGGCAATAACCTGCGCTGTATAGTACCAGTTCTTATGCGCCTGCAGTCCGAAGTTGGAGGTATAACGAATGAGATCCTCCATAGCTTTGAAAGTGTTGACAGTGTCAGACTCAGTATTCTGGAAGCCAAGCTTCATCTCCAACTTGTTGTTCCACTTCACCTTCTGCTTGTTATTGTAGTTATATTGCAGCGTCACGGTACCTAGCATAGAATAGTTGTTGGAACCTCCCTTATACCAGTTCTCCGTCACGTAATTCTGAAGCAGCTGCAGATAATAGTCTCCAGAGAACTTCCAGAAGTTGGGTTTCTCCACAAACATGTCGATAGGTTTGTCTTTCAGCTCGCTGACCTCACTGTTTTTGTCGTCCATTCTCACCACCTGACTCTTCATGTCAAACAGCTTCGGTTTCACTGGAACATCCGTCTCCTCCGTTGGTGCGCCCTTCGCACTGCCTAAAAGCTTGCTGTCCGTAGACCTTACAAGTTCCGGATGCTTCAGGTAAACATTCATCAAGGCATTGTCAACTATAGTGTCCCCTTCCGCCTTGTCCATAGCGAGTTTGTACGAAGCCACTCCATGGTAAAAATTAAGAGGAGCGAACACACGGAAATACCTGCCGTTCATATCCACCCCGTCAGCCGCTCTCAACGAGTCATTTTCATTCATCAGAGAGTCAATCTTCGCCTTATAGACAGCCAACGAGTCACTGTACGCCTCTGTCACCTTCTCCGGCAACGAAGTCTTATGTTGTTTCACCTTTCTTAATGGCGCACCCCATACAGCAGTAGCGACAAGCAGTGTCACTACACCCAAAGTAATACTACGTATTTTTGAAACCATATTTTTTCAGTCTTTTGCTCTTTACACGAAACAATATTTCCTGCATTAAAATGCAGAAGCACAGGACAGCCGTAATATTCATTATGCCCATTCCTCTGGCCCCACTCTGCAGCGTCCTTCCGCAACTAAGGAGCAGCACATAGTTTGGGACTACAAAGTTACACATTTTTTCCGTGATGTTATTGTCCTACGTTAAAAAAAGTCGTTTATGCGCTTAATTTTCAAGAAAAGAGATACAAATTGCTCTTCTTTGAAGAAAATGTTGTAATTTTGCATCTTGATAAATAAGCAGACACGTCTGCGTACACATAACACACGACACAATTCACAATTACATCATGGCACAGACAAAGTACATTTTCGTCACGGGCGGAGTAGTATCATCATTGGGTAAAGGCATTATCTCAGCCTCTATCGGCAAGTTGCTTCAGGCAAGGGGTTACAACATCACAATCCAGAAGTTTGACCCTTACATCAATATCGACCCAGGCACTCTTAACCCCTACGAGCACGGTGAATGTTACGTTACCGTCGACGGAATGGAGACCGATCTTGACCTCGGTCACTATGAACGCTTCACTGGTATTCAGACCACTCGCGCCAATTCCATGACCACAGGTCGCATCTACAAGAGCGTTATTGACAAGGAGCGTCATGGCGATTATCTTGGCAAGACCATTCAGGTGGTGCCACATATCACCGACGAGATTAAGCGTTGCATAAAGTATCTCGGTCAGAAGTGCCACTATGACTTTGTCATCACCGAGATAGGTGGTACCATAGGCGACATAGAGAGCGCACCATTCCTTGAGGCTATCCGCCAGATGAGATGGGAACTCGGTAAGAATGCCATCAATGTTCACCTCACCTACGTGCCATACCTCAAGGCGGCAGGCGAACTGAAGACCAAGCCAACTCAGCATTCCGTGAAGGAGCTACAGTCTGTCGGCATCCAGCCTGACATCCTCGTGCTGCGCACAGAGAAGCATCTCTCTGACAGCATGCGCATGAAGGTGGCGTCATTCTGTAACGTAGACCTTGAGTGCGTAGTACAGAGCGAGGACATGCCTTCTATCTATGAGGTACCAGTAAGCATGCAGCAGCAGGGACTTGACGCTGCCATCCTGCGCAAGCTCGACATCCCTGTAGGCGAGACACCTGCCCTCGGTCCATGGCGCAACTACCTTGAGCGCAGACGTAATGCTACCAAGGAGGTTCACATTGGGCTGGTAGGCAAATACGATTTGCAGGACGCTTACAAGTCTATCCGTGAGTCTTTACTCCATGCTGGAGTTTACAACGACCGCAAGACGGTGATAGAATTCATCAACTCTGAACACATCACCAAGGAGAATGTAGCTGAGATGCTTGCTGGTCAGGACGGCATCCTTATCTGCCCAGGCTTCGGACACCGCGGCATAGAGGGCAAGATTATCGCTGCTCAGTACACCCGCGAGCACAACATCCCAACCTTCGGCATCTGCCTCGGCATGCAGATGATGGTGATAGAGTTTGCACGCAACGTGCTGAACTACAGCGATGCTAACTCTCGCGAGATGGACGAGAAGACTCCGCATAACGTCATCGACATCATGGAGGACCAGAAGAACGTCTCCAACATGGGCGGAACGATGCGTCTCGGTGCATACGAATGCGTGCTGAAAGAAGGCTCACGCACCGCCGCCATCTACGGACAAGAAGTGATAAAGGAGCGTCATCGCCACCGTTATGAGTTCAACAACGCATTCATTGGCGAATACGAAGACCACGGCATGATGTGCGTAGGTCAGAACCCAGAGAGCAACCTGGTGGAGATTGTAGAGATACCAAGCCACAAATGGTACATCGGAACACAGTTCCACCCAGAATACCAGAGCACGGTATTGAAGCCCCACCCACTGTTCCTCGACTTTATCAAAACAGCAATAAAAGAATAAACATAAGAATAACAAACAAAAATTAATCGTGGACAAAAACACCATCATTGGCTTTGCACTCATAGCAGCAGTGCTTTTCGGATTCACGTGGTTCGGCCAGCCCTCTGCTGAAGAGGTAGAGAACCAGCGAATCAAGGATTCTATTGAAAACGTTACAAGACAAAAGGCTGAAGAGCAGAAGAAGATAGCAGACCTGCAGCGTCAGGCAAAGGCTATGGAAGCTGCCCTCAATGACACTACTGCCTTGTTACACTCTGCCATGAGTGGAGAGGCGAAAGAGGTGGTTCTTCAGAACAATAGCATCGCCCTCACCTTCTCTACCAAGGGTGCTACAGTAGAAAAGGCTGTTATCAAGAACTTCAAGGACAACAACGGCAAGGGCGACGTGACGCTCTTTGACAAAAACACCCAGAAGCTCAACTTCATCCTTTCTGCCAAGGACGCTAACATATCAACAGCAGACCTTTACTTCAACGATTACACCGTAAATGGTAACTCGCTGATTTTTATTGCCGGAGACCGTAATGGCAAGAATATTACTATAACCTACTCTCTCGGCAAGGACTACCTTCTCAGTTGTGCAGTACGTGCCAACGGCATGGCAGGTCATTTTGCTCCTAACACCACAACAATGGACATCGACTGGCAGGAGAACTGCCGTCAGCTGGAGAAGGGCTTCACCTTTGAGAACCGTTACGCTACCCTCACCTACCACTTCACCGACGGTGGCACCGACTATCTGAACGAAACGAGCGAGAAGGTGAACGAACCTGTAGAGGAGTCTACCGACTGGGTGGCATTCAAGAACCAGTTCTTCTCTGCTGTAATGATAGCGAAGAATGACTTTGCAGCCAACAGTAGCCTCACCAGCAAACCGATGGAGAAAGGCAGCGGCTTCCTCAAATTCTATGAAGCAAAGCTGAAGACTGCCTTCGATCCTAAGGGCGCCACACCAACCGAGTTCGAGTTCTACTTCGGTCCTAACGACTTCCGTCTGCTGCAGAGCGTGGAAGACGAGTCGACCTTCGGCAAGGACCTTGAGCTGGAACGTCTGGTATACCTCGGATGGCCACTTTTCCGCTACATCAACCGTTGGTTCACGCTCTATATCTTCGACTTCCTGCGTGCCATGTCTATCCCAATGGGCATCATCCTTCTTATCATTACGCTGATACTCAAGGGCATCACCTACCCTATGGTGAAGAAGAGCTACATGTCAAGTGCCAAGATGCGCGTGCTCCGTCCGAAACTCGATGAGGCCACCAAGCAGTACAACAAGCCCGAGGATGCTATGCAAAAGCAGCAGGCCATGATGCAGCTGTACTCCGAATACGGCGTGTCTCCTCTCTCTGGCTGTCTGCCTATGCTGATACAGATGCCTATCTGGATTGCGATGTTCAACTTCGTACCTAACGCCATCCAGCTCCGTGGCGAGTCTTTCCTGTGGATTAACGATCTGTCAACATACGACCCTATCATAGAGTGGAACACGAACCTTTGGCTCATAGGCGACCACATCTCGCTCACTTGTATCCTCTTCTGCGTAGCCAACCTGCTCTACTCATGGCTCTCCATGCGCCAGCAGCGCGACCAGATGGTAGGTCAGCAGGCTGAGCAGATGAAGATGATGCAGTGGATGATGATGCTCATGCCGCTGATGTTCTTCTTCATGTTCAATGACTACTCTGCAGGTCTTAACTTCTACTACTTCATCTCTCTCTTCTTCTCGGCTGCCATCATGTGGATTCTCCGCAAGACAACCAACGATGAGAAACTTCTTGCCATCCTCGAGGCTAAGCGCGAGGCGAACAAGAACAACCCTAACAAGAAGATGTCTGGTCTGGCAGCACGCCTTCAGGCCATGCAGAAGCAGCAGGAGGCACTGCAGAGACAGCGCGACGAACTGAAGCGCAAGAATGATGAATTAAGAAATAGATAATATAACAATCAACTTACTGGGGTGGTTCTGAATATATGGAAGCAGATATTCGGAACCACCCTTTACATATATGCTTAAAGAACACCCAAAAGGACTCTACCTGCTGTTCCTAACAGAAATGGCAGAACGCTTCTCATACTATGGCATGAGGGCACTGTTCGTTTTATACCTCGTTGCCGCCTTCTACACTCCCGATGGAGCCAGCCAGATATATGGTTCCTACACCGGTCTGGTGTACCTTACACCCCTCATCGGTGGCTACATAGCCGACCGCTACTGGGGCAACAGGCGCAGCATCATCTTTGGTGGCATCATCATGGCAATAGGCCAGTTCCTAATGTTCGCCTCAGCCTGCACTGTATCGCAGAGCATCTTCTCCGCCCGCGGAGCGATAGACCAGAGCGTGGACAACACACTGAGCCTCATACTGATGTTCACTGGTCTTGCAGCCCTTATTATCGGCAACGGCTTCTTCAAGGCTAACATCTCCACAATGGTGGGCGACCTTTATGACACTACTGACTCACGCAAGGACTCCGCCTTCACCATCTTCTACATGGGCATAAACCTCGGCGCGCTGATAGCCCCGGTAGTATGCGGTTATTTCGGTACGGGCGACTGGGCGCACCCAAGTACTTTCAGATGGGGATTCTTCTGTGCTGGCTGCGGAATGCTGCTGTCGCTGGCAATCTTCTGTCTGTTCAAGAACAAGTATCTCGTAACACCTAACGGACTGGCTATCGGTCTGAAGCCGTCTGAGAGCAGTCTCGTGAAACAGAAGATACAGCATGAGCATGACGCGGAGAAACAGATGGCTAATAAGCAGTCTGCGGCTAATGCCTCCGCTTCTTCTTTCAGCGAGAGGAAGAACTCTCCATGGCGCACCATTCTGTGCGCTGCGCTCATGATAGCACTGGTAATAGTCTTCGCCATCCCTGCCACCAGTTTCAATGACTGGATTTCCGCCACGATATACGGCTGCTCCATCGCCCTGCCGGTATTCATCATCACCGACCGCAGTCTGACCAGGAATGACAAGCTCCACATCGGTGTTATCTATATCATAGCGGTATTCGTAATCTTCTTCTGGAGCGCCTTTGAGCAGGCAGGCTCCTCCCTCACTCTCTTTGCCGAATACCAGTGCGACCGCACCATCGGCTCATGGGAGATGCCTACCACATGGTTTCAGAGCATCAACCCTATCGTAGTGGTCACCTTCGCCCCCGTGATGGCCACGCTATGGGAGACTCTCTCCAAGCACAATATGGAGCCCTCGTCCCCTGCCAAGCAGGCCATAGGCCTCGTGATGCTCGCCATAGGATATATCATCATAGCCTTCGCCACCTACGGTGTGGGCACATCGTCCAAGATTTCCATGTGGTGGCTCGTGGCACTTTACTTTGTTCACACCATCGGCGAACTGTCACTGTCGCCTATCGGTCTTTCCATGGTCAGCAAGTTAGCTCCCGCCCACCTTGCCTCTCTGCTCATGGGCGTATGGTTCATGAGCAACGCAACGAGCAACATCTTTGCTGGACAGTTGGCTACGCTGCTCCCAATAGAAGGCAAGGCACCGAGCTGTCTGTTCGGAATCTTCGAGATAGCCACGCTCTCCGACTTCTTCATCATCTTTGCCGTCATGGCAAGCATTGCCGCAGTCGTGCTCTTCCTGCTCTGCCCTACCATACGCAGAATGGCAAAGGGGGTACTGTAACAGCGAAAGAGCTACTGACTGTAGTTTTTTGAAACATGGACAATCATACTTTTTCTATCATATTTTTATGGTACAGAAAGTATGATTGTCCATTTTTTTGTGCCTTCAAGAAAAAAGTATTAACTTTGCAAGAAAAGAGGAAGGAGTCACTATTTACGAAAACTTACAATCTGTAAGCAAAACACGTCCCTTTGCTTCCAGTTTTCGAGACACCTCCCTACGCTACCCGATAGCTATGCTTTCGCACTGCGAAAGCTATCTAATTGCAATGCAAAAGCATTGATATTGCAATGCGAAAACAACGCTTTCAAACTGTAAGTTGAACGCTACTAACAAGACAATAAAAAACATCTACTTTATAACATGAGAAAAATCTATCTTACAACCCTTCTGTTCCTTCAAACAGCACTGTTGCTCGCCTCGCCTGTGATAGACCTTACGGGCGAATGGGCATTCCGCATCGACCGCAACGACAAGGGCGAACAGGAGGGATGGTACAACGACAATGTTTCCTTCCAGGAGTCCATAACTCTGCCTGCCTCCATGCCGCAGCGCATGAAGGGCGACGACATCAGCGTCAAGACGCAATGGATTGGCGCACTGTATGACTCCAGCTATTACCATAACCCATTCATGGCTCCCTACCGCAGGCCAGGAAAGGACATGAAGCTGCCATTCTTCCTTACACCGGCGAAGCACTATGTGGGCAAGGCATGGTACAAGAGAAATGTTGACATCCCTGCTGGCGATGCCACGCAGTACCGTCTCTATCTGGAGCGTCCGCACATCGCTACCACCGTATGGGTCAACGGAAGGAAGATTAAAACAGCAGACAAGGCTGCATCAGCGTATGAATACAGCCGCAACTCTTTGTCCGTTCCTCACGTGTACTACCTCGGTGATGCTCTGAAACCAGGCAGGAACACCATCGCCATCTGCGTAGACAATGACCCGAAAGTGGCGAATGTGGGCAACGACTCGCACTCCGTGACCGACCAGACGCAAGGCGACTGGAACGGCATCGTAGGCAGGATGGAACTGCAAGCATGCTCGCCTATTGCCGGCATCAAGGTGTTTCCCGACATAGACAAGAGAGTGGCTAAGGTGAAGCTGACCATGGCAGACATCCCTGCCAGCCAAATGGTGACGGTGGAGCTGACTGCTGAGTCGTTCAATACCGCCAAAAGGCATATCATAGCCAATGAGCCCGTGAAGGTCAAGGGCGGCACGAAGGAGGTGGAACTGACACTCAATATGGGCGACGAAATGCTGCTGTGGGATGAGTTCTGCCCGCAGATGTACCGACTGAATGTGGAAACGAAATCGAAATATGGCGAATGCCACGACGAGACATACTTCGGTATGCGCAAGGTGGAGGTACGCGGCAGGGACATATACATCAACAACCGCCTCACGCAACTGCGCGGCACAGTGGAGAACTGCTGCTTCCCTAATACGGGCTATCCTCCTACCGACCTTGACTCATGGCTGAAAGTGTTCGAGAAATGCAAGCAGTGGGGGCTAAACCACGTGCGCTTCCACTCCTACTGCCCTCCAGAAGCGGCTTTCCTCGCTGCTGACCTCGTGGGTATATACGTCCAGCCCGAGGGACCGTCATGGCCTAACCATGGTGTGAAGCTCGGTCGCGGTGAATACATAGACAAGTATCTCATTGACGAGAGCATACGCATCACCGATGAATACGGCAACCACCCATCCTTCGCCCTCTTCGCCTTCGGCAACGAACCTGCCGGCAACTGGGTGCGCTGGTGTAACGACAAGATGAAGGTGATGCAGGAATATGACTCTCGCCACATCTACTGCGGTTTCTCCGTAGGCGGTGGCTGGACATGGCAGCCATACACCGAGGCGGTGGTCAAGGCTGGAGCGAGAGGTCTGGCGTCATGGAACAGGAGTGCACCAGAGAGCACCGTTGACTTCACGAGCAATATCACCACGTATAACGGCAAGGATATGCCTGGCACACCGATAACCAAGCCTTTCATTAGTCACGAGACGGGACAGTGGTGCTCCTTCCCTCGCCTTGCCGACACTGTCAGCTACAAGGGTGTGAACAAGGCTCGCAACTTCGAGATTTTCGACGATCTCATGAAGGCTAACGGCATGGGCAGCCGCACCGAGGCGTTCACCTATGCATCAGGAAAACTGCAGACGCAGTGCTACAAATACGAGATAGAAAGGCACCTCCGCACTCCGCACTATGCCGGTTTCCAACTGCTTGCGCTGAATGACTACAGCGGTCAGGGTAGTGCTATAGTAGGACTGACAGATGTGTTCTATAACGAAAAAGGATACGTCACCGCACCAGAGTTCCGCGAGTTCTGCTCGAAGATAGTGCCACTGGCAAAGATAGCGAAGTTCACCTATACCAATGCGGAGAACTTCAAGGCAGACATCGAGCTGTCGCAGTTCTCTGGCGAGGATATTGCAGCTGTTGCTCCACACTGGACCATCACCACTACCGATGCTGCATCTGCCGGCACTTCGGTTTATGCACAAGGCGACCTGCCGAAGCGTCAGCTCCCTATCGGGCAGAACATTGAACTCGGCAGCATCAGCGTTCCGTTGACAGAAATAGAGAAGGCTGGGAAATACACCCTCACAGTGACAATCCCTGGCACTGAAGCCAAGAACCACTGGGACTTCTGGGTATATCCAGAGACGCTCCCTGCTGCCGCAAAAATCAAGAAGGCAAAGCGCGAGGGAGCGATGTATGTTGACGGCATACTCGTGACGGACAGCATAGACAAGGAGGCAGCGAAGGTGCTGCGCAAAGGCGGCAAGGTATTGTTGCTTGCTGCTGGCAAGGTGACTTACGGCAAGGAGGTGAAACAGACATTCCTGCCTGTCTTCTGGAATACCTCATGGTTCAAGATGCGTCCGCCTCACACTACTGGCATATATGTAGAGAAAGAACACCCCATATTCAAGGACTTCCCTACCGACTGCCATAGCGACCTGCAGTGGTGGGAACTGGCGAACAATGCTCCTGTGATGCAGTTCACCGACTTCCCTGCTGACTTCCAGCCTCTCGTACAGAGCATAGACACATGGTTTGTCTCTCGAAAGATAGGCATGCTCTTCGAGGCCAACATCGGCAAGGGACGCTTGGTGATGACCACCATGGATCTGAAGAAGAACCTTGACAAGCGTCATGCCGCCAGGCAGATGCGCCACTCCATACTGACATATATGAAGTCTGACAGTTTCAAGCCTCAGTGGACGCTGCCTATGGAGCGTATCAGCGACCTCTTCACCAAGGTGGCTGGCGAGGTGAACATGTTCACCAACGACTCACCAGACGAGTTGAAGCCGAAACTGAAATAAGCATACACAATCGCTCATGAGGCGAATGTTATGGGGGGCAGGATTCTTCCTGCGTCAAAATAGTGAAGAACTAATATTGATCATCAAAGAAGCAGCGCTCATGCAGCGAATAAATAATAGGGTGGTTCATCCGACATTTCGAGTGATAAGTCCCTGAATGGGATGCAACAATGTAGAATAGGGGCTTGCCCCCTATCTCCTCGGTCATAAACCTGCTTACGCCCCTGTAAGGGGCTTATAGCTTAGCGTAGGGGCTTGCCCCTATGTCAATATCATGTTAGTCTCTCTACTTGTGCCCCTGTAAGGGGCAGGGAGTGATTATCATCATTATATTCATCATTCGAAATGTCAGATGAACCATAATGCTTACCTACACTAAGGCGCAGGAATAATCCTGCCCCCATGCACTGCCGCTCATGGGCCGAATGCCACTGGGAGGGCAGGTTTGTAACCTGCCCACAAACAATCGCTCCATGACAAAGAAAAAAGTATTGATTCTACTCTAAAAAGTCAGACTATCCGACCATTATTAATATCGTATTAGTTTAACATTATATCGCTCTTTAAAATTTTGTAATCTGGAGATTTTTTAGTATCTTTGTAGTGTAATTATAGAAGCACTAAATGTTCAAGAAATCATCTACAAACAGCCAGTTGGGACTCTTCACAACTCCTTCTTCTTTCATGTGCAAGCGTGAGAGTAAGCAGTATGATGACGAGTTGGAATGGCATAGCCAGTTCTTCCGAAAAGTAACATCCCAAATAGACGAAGAAGTGTTCCGTCCTCTGTACACAGAGAAGCACTTTGGTGCTCCAACCAAGCATATCCGCCAGCTTGTTGCAATGAACATCCTAAAGGAAGGTGCCGGCTGTGCAGACAGCCAAATGTTTGAGAACTGCCGCTACAACCTTCTGTGGCGCAAGGCGCTTGGTCTGTTCAACCTTGATGACGAGTGTCCGTCAGAGGCGGCATACTATCTGTTCCGTGCTAAAATATGCGAATATGAGCAGACAAGCGAGAAGCGCGAGAACCTCTTTGAGGAGTGTTTCAAGAAACTCACCGCCGCACAGGTCAAGTCCTACAATGTATCAGGCAGGGTAATACGCATGGACAGCAAACTCATCAGCAGTAACATCGCCTGGTACTCGCGCTATGGTATAATCCATGTAACCCTACTCAAGAGTGCAACAGTAGAGGATGCCCCAAAGCTCAAGGACCAGATGATACGCCAACACTTCATAGACTTTCTCAGTGAGGATGCGGAGAAGATAGTATATCGCACAGACAGCGAGACAATGGGAAAGCGTCTTGTTGACCTTGGAATAGTCATATACAACCTTCTGTCTGCTGTTTCAGAAACAGAGATGGTACTTTTACGCAGAGTCTTCAGTGAACAGTATGATGTTGACAAGGATGGCAATGTTACTCTACGTGACAAAGCCAAGATATCCTCAACAAGCGTACAGAACCCTAACGATACAGATGCAGCCTATCGCAGCAAGCGAGGCAAGAAGGTTAAGGGATACTCAACCAACATTACCGAGACATGTGACGAAGAGAACAAGCCAAGTCTTATAACCGATGTACAGGTAAAACCAGCCAATGCTGCCGACAACGGCTTTGTTGAAAAGGCAATTGAGAATACTGCCGAGGTGACAGGTAACAGAGTGGACAAGCTCCATGCAGATGGCGCATACCAGAGCCCCGACAACCGCAAGCTTGCTGCCGATGAAGAGAAAGGCTTTGAGTTTATAACCAACGGCATACAGGGGAAACCCGCTCGTTTCGATCTCAACAAGCGTGAAGACGGTACACTAGAAGTCACAGACAAGAACACCGCAGAGGTGTTGGATGCCATAAAGGTGAAGGAAGGAAAATGGAAGATATCGGTCAATGACAAGAATGGCAGGAACACTTACCGCTACTTTGATGACGATTCGGTAGAGCGTTGCAAGGCAAGACGACAGATGGAATCAATCCCATTTGAGGAACGCAAGAAACGTAACAACGTCGAGGCGAGCATTTTCCAATATTGCTTCCACACCCGAAACAATAAGACACGCTATAGAGGACTTATCAAGCACACGCTCCAGGCAATAGCCCGTTGCACGTGGATCAACATGCGCCGACTTTTCCTCTACGATGTAGAAATGGCTCTCCAGAAAGCATAAAATATCAAAGAACGACTGTGGACACACAAAAGGTCCAGTATATGGGGCTACAAAGACTCAACTGAGCCCATATAGCGATGTTGAAGTCTTACAAAAGACTTTTTACATCAACCCGAAAGAACGGCAGAATCGGGAGTCAAATTCCTAAACTACCAATATGTTTAATTTTTAAATGCCACTTTTTGTAGCAGACTCAAACTTTTTTCTTAACTTTGCAGTCTGATGAAGAGACAAAACGACATACCAGCAAAGGGACACGCTATAGTGATGGGAGCGACATCGGGTATCGGCAGAGAGGTAGCACTGCTGCTGGCACAGAAGGGATGGCTCGTGGCGATAGCTGGGAGAAGAACCGAAATGCTGGAGAAGCTGAGGCAATGTCATAAGAACATAAAGGTATGCCGCACCGTAGATGTCAACACCGAGGCGGCACCGCAGACTCTGAGGGAGATGGCTGAAGAACTTGGTGGCATAGAGCTGTATGTGCATAGTTCTGGCATAGGGTGGCAGAACGCTGAACTGGACTTGGAAAAGGAACTGTTGACAGCCAACACCAATGCCGTTGGCTTCACCCGCATGGTGGCTAACGCCTTCAACATGATGGCGGAAAACGGGAAGCGCGGCCACATTGCCTGCATCACATCCATAGCTGGAACAAAAGGGCTGGGGGCGGCTCCCGCCTACTCCGCCACGAAGAGATACCAGGCGCACTATCTGGAATGCCTTGCACAACTAGCACATATAAGAAGACTGAACATCACAATAACAGACATACGTCCGGGATTTGTTGACACTCCGCTAATAGAAGGCTCTGACTTCCCCATGAAGCTTTCTGTCAAGGCGGTGGCGAAGGACATCGTGAGTGCGATAGAGAAGAGAAAAAGCATCCGCATCATTGACTGGCGATACCGACTGATGGTATGGATATGGAGAATGATACCACGAAGTATATGGACAAGGATAAGAATAGGCGGATAGAACATTACGGAGCGAAAGGGGAATAACATTTTGACTATATGGAAATTATAATATCATTATTCGCCACTGTTATGGCGATTGCATTCGGAGTGTATGCCATGCGCAGCAAAAAGGACGATGGCGGCACTGCTGACCTTAAAGCCCTCAACGATTACAAGATGCAGATAGCGCAACTGCAGAAGGAACTGGAACTGACGAAAGTGCGTTCCAGCGAAGTGAAGGCCGAGTATGAGAAGAGACTAGATGAGGTGAAGACGGAACGTGACAACACGGTGCACGAGAAGGAAAGGCTGCAAAGCAACAATACCTCCCTTAATGCTGCGCTGAAGGCTACGGAGCAGTTGCTGAATGCTGCAAAGGCTCAAGCGAAGATTGACGAAGAGAACCGCCAGCAGGCGTTTGACAATACGCTGAAACTGGCGAGGGAACAGATGCGCGCACAGTTTGAGGCGGAGATGAAGGAGCGCACCGAGGCTCTGAAGCATGAGGCGGAGGAGCGTATGGACAACCTACGCAAGACCAACTCGGAACAAATGGAACTGATTGTAGGTCCGCTGAAGAAGGAACTGGAGTCGCTGCGACAGCTGGTGGACAAGAGCCATGAGGAGCAGACGAAGAACACCACATCGCTGGAGGCAAGCATAAAGGCGGTGTTTGAACATGACAAGGAGCGAGACAAGACAACGCAGAGTCTGGCGGAGGCTCTGAAGAACCGCGGCAAGGTGCAGGGAGACTGGGGCGAGATGGTACTGGAGAACATACTGCGCGACAGCGGTCTGAGAGAGGGTACGGAATATGTGAAGCAGCAGAACGTGAAGAACGAGAGCGGTGCCAACGAGAGACCAGACATAATAGTGAACGGGGCTGACGGCTCGCGAATTATTGTTGACTCCAAGGTTTCACTGACGGCATACACGGACTATGTGGGCGCAGAGACGGATGCAGAGCGTGATGCTGCGATTAAGGCGAACTACGACTCTATATGGAAGCACGTATGCGAGCTTTCTGACATGTCATACTACAAGGATGTAGACAAGGCTATGCCGATAGTGCTGATGTTCGTGCCTAACGAGGGCAGCTATATCTTAGCAATGAACAAGGACCCGCAACTCGGCACCAAGGCGTACAAGAAGGGAGTATTGATTATCAACCCAACAAACCTCATGGTGGTGCTGCGACTGATGTTCCTGACTTGGCAGAACACAAGGCAGGAGGAGAACAACAGGAACATTCTCCTTGCGGCAGGAAAGATATACGAGAAATACACTACCTTTGCTGATGGATATGTGGCATTAGGCAACCAGCTGAACACTGCCCGCACCACCTACGAACGCGGACTGGGACAGCTGCGCGAAGGACGCGGCAACCTCTCAAAGCAGTTGCAAAACCTATTGAAGTATGGCGTCACGCCATCAAAACAGATGCCGGACGAAGTAAAGTCCATAGGAGATATGGATGAAGATAAGTAATAACACTCAATAAAACATAAGAACTATGCAATGTAACCAGAACAACACTTTCAACTACACTGATGATGCAGAGACCCTGTTCTCTGTAGGACGCAGATTTCTGAACGGCAACGGGGTGGAAAAAGATATGAAGAAAGCCATAGCCATGCTGACAAAGGCCGCTGACATGGGACACTCAATGGCAAAACAACTGTTAGACTCTATCACTCCCGAACAGAAGGAAGAGCAGTCCGTATGCGATGGTACTTTGAGCAAAGAGATGCAGGAGATGCTTGAATACAACAAGCAGTTTGTAGAAACCAAGGCTTACGAGAAATATGTAACGAGCAAATATCCAGACAAGAAGATTGCCATAGTGACATGTATGGACACCAGACTGGTGAAGCTGTTGCCTGCCGCCCTCGGCCTTAAGAACGGTGACGTGAAAATTATCCGTAATGCGGGTGCTACCATCACCAACCCGTTTGACTCTACTATGCGCTCTCTGCTCGTGGCAATATACGAGTTGGGCGTAAACGAGGTGATGATTATCGGTCACACTGGATGCGGAGTGCAGGGTATGGACAGTCAGGAAATGCTGCACCTTATGAAAGAACGCGGCATTGACGATGAGCATATATCACTGATGAAGCACTGCGGCATAGACCTCGACTCATGGCTGCATGGCTTTGACGATACCGAAGCGGCTATACAAGAGACCGTGGACCTCGTGAAGAACCATCCGCTCATGCCAAAGGACATCACTGTAAAAGGATATATAATGGATTCTACAACCGGTAAACTGGAAATAGTGAATAACTAAGAGTGAATAACTAAGAGCGAACTCTGTTATCCGCTGTCCTCGTGCCAAGGCGTTTATACGCCTTGGTTTTACCACTAAAACTACCACCATGACATTACATAATATCATACAAAATCGCTACAGCTGCCGTGCATATACCAATGAGCCTATTAAGAAAGAGCAGCTTGACTACATAAAGGAGTGCGTGCGCCTTGCACCGTCAGCCGTCAACAAACAGCCATGGCTGTTTCACGTCATCACATCAGAAGAAGATAAGGCTAAAGTAAGACGGTGCTACGACCGTGAGTGGTTCAGCACGGCTGGCACATACATCATTGCATCTGTACTGCACGACGAGGAATGGGTGCGTGCCGACGGAAAGGCACATGGCAACATAGACATCGCCATAGCTGTGGAACACCTCTGCCTTGCTGCTACAGAGCAAGGACTGGCGACATGCTGGGTATGCAACTTCGACGCCAAACAACTGCACACATTATTTAATATGGGGGAAAACGAAGAGCCTGCTGTGATTATCCCTATCGGATACCCTGCTAACGACATAGCCCCGAAGAAGCGTAAGGAGACGGAGTGTGTCTTCAAGTAATACTACCCTACAGACGAAAAGGATGATAACACTAAGAAAAGGTACCATTGAGGATGCTCCATTCATAGCACAGATGGTCATGACGGCTCTGCATCTTGATTATGAATCTGACGACAGACTGTACAGACAGATTATCAAACTGGTAAAGGACGAAAAGACATTGTACTCATGGCACAGATGCGTCATTGCTACTGAAGGGAAAGAATGCGCAGGACTGTGCCTGGCATACGATGGCAAGGACTATCACGAGCGAAAGATAAGATCATTCACTATGCCATACGATGACGGGGGGACACTGGGCGAAGAAGACAGTTCACTGCTCGAACAGGAGGATGAAGCTGGTGAGGGAGAGTTCTATATAGACTCTCTCGCTGTAGCTGCAAAGTACAGGAAACATGGCATAGGCAAACAACTGATGCTTGACGCCATAAGCCGTGGAAAGGAACTGGGTCTCCTCCCTACCCTGCTTGTGGACCCAGAGAACTCGAATGCCATAAAGCTATACACTTCCTTAGGCTTCCATTACAAGCGCGATATGTTCGCCTTCGGACAGATTTATCATAAGTATCACCACAATTAATGCAGAAGAATGCCCGTCTGAGGGCTCCAAAAGGGGGTCTAAATATAAAGAAAATACTTTTTTTACAAAAAAACTGTAGAATTTTGTGTATTACGTTGCATAATCCAACGTTTTTTTGTACTTTTGCAGAGGTTATAAATTAAAAAATTAATAAGTATGAAAGAATTAATCGAAAAAATCGGTGCTGCATATGAGGCATTCCAGAAGGATGCTAACGCACAGGTAGAGTCTGGCAATAAGGCTGCTGGTGCAAGAGCACGCAAGAGTTCTCTCGAAATAGAGAAGATGATGAAAGAGTTTCGTAAGGCAAGTCTTGAGGCTTCAAAGCAGTAAGACAATACTTTACCTATTCGTTATGGCTTAGTAATAATATCATGAGGTTATACACCTCGATATTTTTACTAAGCCTTTTTTATTTCGTTTTTCCGGTGGTTCTGATCAATACCTATTCTATGTCTTACTCATATAGAACCACCCACTCAACCATAACAGAAATATGATGGAATCTTTAATTTTTTTAGACCTTTCACTCGGAGCATGGCTGACCATCGGACTGGTCATCACCATGTTCGGACTGATGATGTTCACAAAGATACCTGCAGAATTTGTATTCATCGGAGGTATGGAATTTCTGTGTAAGTGGACTCTACTTTCCATCAAGGAAGAATGCTTATACGAAAAACGGCTCCACATTATGTCGTGCATAAAACGTAATGTGGAGCCGTTTTTCGTGTTAGCTCTTTTTATAGCAGGCATTTCATAATACCTGCCTTGATATAATCTTCTTAACTATGGCGTGCGCACTCGGCTGCAGCCTGCACGACATTAATGACATAGTCTCCAAGCTTCTCACACTCACTGATAAAGTCCGTGTAGAACACGCCAAGCTGGTATGAATACTTGCCGTCATTCACATCCTGCAGGTTCAGACTCTTGAGATGTGAACGATAGTTGTTTATCTCGGTCTCAATGTTACGTGACTTGATATAGTTAACATCTGCCGTCTCTGGATGTGCCACCATCTTGACCATCTCTTCCAGTGCAGACTTCACGAGCCCCATCATGGTGTGCATGCGCTCCAACTGCTCTGTGGTGAATCCCTCCTTGCTGTTCTTGCGCTGACGGTTCACTGTGCGACCAAGGTGATAGCAGGAGTCTCCTATGGACTCCAACTCGTCTATCTGACGCATCATGCGCTGGATTCTTCCCTTTGAATCATCTGACAGGCGGCCTTCGCTGACCTTATGTAGATAGTTGGCGATCTCTACCTCCATATTGTCGGTGATATTCTCATACTTCTCTATGCGAGAGAACTGCTTGGTAAAGTCCTCTTCCTTCTCGGTGTACATGAGGTCCTCAACAATACCGAACATCCTCTGACAACGCTCAGCAAAGCTGTTGATTTCTTTCTTTGCCTCGAGGATTGACAACTCGGCTGTTGACAACAGACCAGCTGAGATGAACTTGAGTCGGTATTCCTCTTCTTGATTTTCCTTCATAGGAAGCACTTTGCATACGAACTGCTCTATCTGATGAACGAAGCCTATAAGGAGCAGCGTATTGATAATGTTGAAGGCTGTATGGAAAGCTGACAGCTTGAAGAGGTCATTGGATGTGTTACCAAAGAATTCACTAACGACCCAGTTCACGGCATCACATGCAGGATAGAAGAATATGAGGAAGACCACTACTCCGAACACATTGAAGAACATGTGGGCAAGGGCTGCACGGCGTGCCTGTGTGTTGGCTGTAAGAGATGCCATGAATGCCGTGATGGTGGTACCGATGTTCTGACCCATGGCAAGGGCTGCTGCCTGTTCGAATCCGAAACCAGGAATATGCATATCAAAGAGCATCAGCGTAATAGCCATAGTAGCGGCACTGGCCTGAACAAGCATAGTGACCAACGCTCCAACTATGACGAAAAGTATTATAGTGAAAAAGCTGTCACAAGGGATATGTGAGAGCATCACGGCCACGTAATGACCGATGTTCATGTTCGTGGCGGATGTCTGCAAATAACTCAGTCCCATGAAGAGGAAAGAGAAACCGAATACAAACTCACCTATACTCTTCTTGTTGGACTTACCTGAGAATATCAATGGAAGACCTATGGCAAGAAGAGGGATGGCAAAGGCAGCGATGTCGACCTTGAAACCTACGGCAGAGATAATCCATGCAGTAACAGTGGTACCGATGTTTGCACCCATTATGACACCTATTGACTGGGCAAGGCTCATAAGACCTGCATTGACAAAGGAGACAACCATGACAGTAGTGGCTGATGATGACTGGATAAGAGCCGTAATGAGGATACCTGTCAATACTCCCATAACGCGGTTCTTGGTCATTGCAGCAAGGATGTTGCGTAGTCTTGCGCCCGCAAATTTCTCAAGTCCTTCTGACATGGTCTTCATACCGAAGAGGAAGAGACCCAAGGAACCAATTAGTGAGAAACAATTGATAATAAAGTCCATAGTGATTTTGTATTAAGGATTTAATTTCTATCGTATTTCGTCTTGTAACATGGAATAATTACGTGTACCAGTACAGAGGGAAACCCTATAATGGTGTGCGATTCAATATGCTGCGTCCTAATGTCACCTCATCTGCATATTGCAGTTCGTCACCTACACTGATGCCCTTGGCTATGACGCTCAACTTGAGATCCGGTATATTCTGTAACAGACGCGAGATGTAGAAGTTCGTCGTATCTCCTTCCATCGTTGAGGCAAGCGCGAAGATTACCTCCTTTACTGGTACTACTTCGCCTCCATCAGCGAGCATTGCTCTATTGTCTTTTATTCGCTGTACGAGTGATGCTATTTCTATATCGCCAGGACCTATACCATCCATCGGTGATATTATTCCTCCAAGAACATGATAGACTCCGCGATACTGTTGCGTATGCTCTATGGCAATGACATCCTGTATATTCTCTACCACGCAAATTACAGAAGGGTCTCGTGACTTGTCCGCACAGATAGGACAAATCTCTGTGTCAGAGATGTTATGACACACCTGGCAGTATTTGATGTCACGCTTCAAAGTCGTTAACGCATCTGCGAAAGCTGTTACGTCTGACATTTCCTGACGCAACAAGTGAAGAACAAGGCGCAAGGCTGTCTTACGACCTATGCCCGGCAGACGGGAAAATTGTGATACTGCATTATCAAGTAATGTTGAAGCCACGGTTTTCTTTCTTTGTTTTTCTTGGTTATAGGATGATTGCTACACTCTCTCCTGTTTATAAATTTCTCTTTTTCTTATTTTATATTTTAAGGTGTATCGATATTGAATGGTAAAGACATTTTTTATAAACCCACCTTAATACAAAAAGGCTACAGACTACTATACGGCATACGTGCGTAAGCATTGCCAAGTAGTCTGTAACCTCTCTGTTTATTATTGCATCTTATGAAGGCCTTCCCAACGGACATTCCATTTACCGTTCTGTGGGAAACCTGGATTCTTTATATTCGGACATCCCTCCCATCCTGCACACATCATCGCTACGCTCTCAAGTATCGCTCCGTTACCAGGAAGATAAAGCTTGAGACGTTCGTTCTGATAGTTGTGACCGTTGTTGAGGTATGTGTTCTTCTGCACAGGCAATACAAGAGCCTGCACTGCTTCTTCCTGCATGCCAAGGCGGGCTGCTGACATAGCAAGTACTCCGAAGTCCCACCCCCACATATCGCTGAAGTCGAAATTCTTCATTACCCACTTGTATGTGTTGCGCATTTTATCGTATGAGAAGAGCGGAACGATACTCTTTCCTGAGTTTGCATTCTGTACCTCCAACTGTGGCAACATGCCACAAGCTGCAAGCACTGCAGGATGGTCTGTTGTAGTCAGTGTGCGGTACTTCTCGTCTTCCGCCACCTTTGCTATGCCAGCGAGATATATGCCGTCACTCTCTGGGAGTGTTGAGATATTCTCTATAATATCATCCCATTTAGCTACTCTCTCCAAACCACGACGCTCACGCCACTGTTGGGCTACGATGAGACCGTATCTCCAATATGCCAGCTCGAAAGGTTGGTTGTAGGCATACTGCCAGCTCATGGTCTCTTGAAGGGCTGTAGCTCCTATAAGGTTATACTTACCTCTTACGGAGTCATAGGTACAATAGTCTGCCATGAACTGCGCTGTTTCGTCTACGTATTTGCCATATTTGTCTAACACAGAGGCTACATCCTTCTTGCTTGCAGCATGTCTGTACATCTCTTCTGCGAAATAGATGTAATGCGGCTGCTGCCAGAGAAGGAACGAACCAACATTTGATGGTGACTCTCCAGCCCAAGGGTCTGTCATCTTCATCCAGCGTATACCATTGAATCCCTGACGTGAGGCTATCTCACGGGCTTTGTTATATACTGTAGGACTGTTATACCAGTCAAGGGCTCTGGCAAGGACCTCCTCATGTCCGAAGAGAGAAAAGTCTATGGTATGCCACCACGTCATCTCAAGGTGAGGACGGCCGAACCATGTGTTAAGCGTAAGTCCAGATTCCTGTGGAGGCGTGTTACCCTGACAGTTTACAGCTGTGAGATACTGGGAGAGTACGACTCTGCGCTCTATCTCCTTGGCTCTCTCGTCTGTACACTGCGAGAAGTCTACGATAGCACCTGCATTCCAATAGTTCTTCCAATACTCAGCGGCAGCCTCAAGAGTCTTGTTGAACGAGCCTGCTGTTGCTTCACTCTCATGCTCAGTATATTCTATAGTGAATGCAAGTGTTGGCTCATAGCTCTTTGGCATCTTGCCCTTCAGTGTATTCAACTGCAAAGAAAACTGGTTAGGAGACTTCTGCGAGAGTGTAGCATTGCCCTCCCATGTGATGCGTGCATAGTATATAGTAGCATCCACGGTGCGCTTTACCAACACAGAATTATCGCGCTGTGATATTATCTCTGATGAATGTTTGTCGTCAGCATTCCAATTTGAGGCATCATCCACGTGTCCGCCACTCGGATATGGGAATGTAAACGTCACCATGGCATTTCCCTTGGCAAGAAGCGGGCTGACCACTTTTGCTGACAGCGCTGAAGAACTAGGATGTGCTACTGTCGTCACCTTAACGTCCTGCCCCAATGCCTTGTAAGAAGACGTGATAACACCTGCCCACATATCAAGATGCTGGTCTATGTCTGTCAATGCAGTAATAGGCACCTGCTTACCTTTTTTGTCTACAATAAGGAGACCTGCCGCACCAAGATTCAAACGGTGAGGGTTGATGCGATAATACTCTGACGCACCGTATCCTCTTGTCGTCTTGTCTCTGTGCTGAACAGCATAAAGTTCCTTATGTCCGCGACCTAAATCCTTCTCGCCCCATGTTTCTTCCACTTTGTAACCACCTATATTAGGATATGAATGCCATCCCCAGTCACTCTGCGCACAGAGACTTATACCTTTTTTGTAATAAGCAGGGTAAGACTGCAGGCCCGTCACATCAACTGTTGTGGCAAAGTGTCCGTTGCCAACTGTGAGGGAACCGAGACTGTCTATCGCAATGACCTTAGGATTGTTACGAACTACAACCTCCTTACGGTCTATCTGCTGCGCTACCACAGCAACTGCCGAGACAAAAAATGATGCAATTGTTATTATTATCTTCTTCATTTTCTTTATTTTATAATTTTAGGTGACGCAGTATTAACAGATCCTGTATTAACAATTGTCACATGTGACTTCATAATACTGTCTTTCTTCAAAGAATCGACCTTCAGAGAATCAACCTGTTCTGGATTCTGCTCGGTAGGCTTTGCAGCTGGCGTTGTCTTCAGATGCAACAACTTCACATTCCTTACCGCAGCAAGGCGCATGGTACTTGTATTAGCATTGGACGAGTTTTGGCTTAGGTTCTGCACAAGCAAGAAGTAGCCTTTTATCTTGGTCACATGCAATCTGTCTATATCATTGTTTATGATTGCGACTCCATGTCCGTCATAGTTAGTATGTGTAGTCGTTGTAGCAATACTGTCATTGTCATAATACACCACAAGTACAGATGCAATGTCACGCATACCATCCTGGAAGATAAACTGGGCATCATACTGTAATGTTATTCTGTCACCATCCTCAAAAGTTGAATCAGGCTGTATCTCGTATGTATAAAGGTTATAAGGTGCCTGATGCATTAAGATAAATGAACTCTCGCCATTCCACACATTGGCAGTATCAGCCTCTGCTCCCTGCATGCCGTCAACCTTGCCACCAAGAGCGACAATATTATTCTCTATACGGTTGGACAAGGACTGGTATATCTCATACATCTCCCGTGAATTCCTGCAATAATAATTGAAAGAGGAATCCCATTCTGCCTTGTCTATACCATGTTCCTTCAATACTGACGTTCTCAATGCCAACAAGTCTGCTCCTGTGTCGACACCACCTTGACGTCTTTCATAGATACTCTGAGCCATGTGCATATCATACAACACATCTTCCATCTCACCCTTCGACAAAACACCTGACGGGACAGAAGGTGTGCATGCTACAGCAAGCAAAAGCAGTATGGCGTAACTAATTACCTTCATGCTGATGATTTAACATGGTTAATTCCTTACGACAGAACAATAACATCGCCACTACTCCTACTGATATGCAAGCATCAGCGAAATTGAATACTGGTGAAAAGAATATAAACGGCTGCCCTCCCCACACGGGAAACCAATCTGGATACGTGGTCACAATCAAAGGGAAATAAAACATATCCACAACACGTCCTTGCAAGAAAGGAGCATAACCTGTACCAAAGTCAACGAAGAAAGAGGTATAGTATGGTGAAGAGCCTGTAAATATCATTCCATAGAACATACAGTCTATCAGATTACCTGCCGCTCCTGCAAGAATCAAAGACAGCAATGCTATCCATACCTTTCGTGCACCGGACTGTATCTGCTTGCCGATGAACCATACCAAGAAACAGCATGCCACGAACCGGAATATGCTCAAAGCGTACTTAGGAATGAAAGTCATGCCATACGCCATGCCGTTATTCTCGATGAAAGAGATGTAAAACCAATCCGCAACACGTATGCTTTCATGCAAGCACATGCTGGTCTTGACAGATATCTTGATGCACTGGTCTATCACCAGCAGCATCAAAACAAATAATCCGGAGGCAATCCCCCACTTCGTATTCTTCTTCATTAATGATTTTTCTTCATCTTTGACTCTACTGAGAGTGTAGCATGAGGCACGGCACGCAGACGTTCCTTAGGAATAAGTTCTCCCGTCATACGGTCAATACCATACGTTTTGTTGGCTATTCTAACCAAAGCGGCTTCCAACCCTTGTATGAACTTCTGCTGACGCTGAGCCAAAACAATCAACTCCGCCTTATTCTGAGTGGCAGAACCTTCTTCGAGGATTTTGTAAGTCGGTGAGGTATCAGCTACATCGTTCCCCTCGTCATTTCGTAAAGCACGCATCATGTCAGCATAGTCACGACGTGCCCTTTCCAATTTCTCATCGATGATTTGCTTAAACTCCGCCAAATCCTCATCGCTATATCTTTTCTTTATTTCTGCCATAGATTATTCTTTTTAGTGATTAAGTTTTGTTGATTAGTATTGTTTTTTATCTCTTTTGATATCTCGTCAAGCCAAGACTGGCAAACGTGTATCTGCCAACTTGACTTGACGAGAAAGAAAGCGATGCTTTTCCTCTCTGTCTATTGTTTAGTTTTTCTCCACCTTCACCTTGGCATTGAAGTCACCGAACTCAGTATCTGCGCCATCGCTGGCATCTCCGAATGAAAGTTCTGTTGCGAGCACCTGCGAACTGATATGTTCTCCGAACACCTTTACGGCATTCTCAAGTGTCTCGTTCTTCTCCAGTGTAACCTTTATTCTATCTGTAATCTCGAAACCAGAGTCCTTACGGATAGCCTGTATACGCTTGATGATGAGACGAGCCATACCTTCATTCTTCAGTTCTGGAGTTATCTCTATATCAAGAGCTACGGTGATGGCACCATCCTGTGCGATAGTCCATCCTGGAATATCCTCTGAAATTATCTCAACGTCAGCAGCCTCAACTGTTATCTGCTGTCCCTCCACTTCAAGAGCGATGGTACCGCTGGTCTCCAGTTCCTTTATCTGTTCCTGAGACATTGCAGTAACAGAAGCATTGACAGCCTTCATCAGCTTACCAAACTTCTTACCCATAGTACGGAAGTTACACTTCACTTTCTTGACAAGCTGCATGCCCTGTCCGTCTTCTATGAAACGAAGTTCCTTAACGTTGGTCTCAGCAAGGATAACAGAAGCCATTCTCTCAATGCTCTCACGCAGCTGTGCATTGTTGACAGGAATAGAGATAGCCTGCAATGCCTGGATTACAGGAATCTTTACCTTCTTACGCAATGAGAGCACCATTGATGTAACCTGCATGGCAAGCTGCATAGCTTTCTCAAGGTCTTTGTCTATATAAGCCTCATTAGCCTCTGGATACTTGGCAAGATGAACGCTGATAGCTCCATCCTTACCTGTCACAGAATCCAAATCTTTGAAGAGCTGGTCTGCATAGAATGGTGATATCGGAGCGATAAGACGGCTCAAAGTATCAAGACAGGTGTACAGTGTCTGATATGCGGAGAGCTTGTCTTTTGTCATACCGCCGCCCCAGAAGCGTTTCTTGTTCAAGCGTATATACCAATTTGAAAGCTTATCAATTACGAAATTCTGTATAAGTCTTCCTGCTGGTGTAGGTTCATAGTTTGCAAGAATAGAGTCTACATCTTTCACCAAGGTATTCAACTCTGATAGCAACCAACGGTCAAAGTCTGGTCTTTCTGCAAACGGTACATCCTCCTGTGAGTAGTCAAAGCCGTCAACATTAGCATACAGAGTGAAGAACGAATATGCCTGATGCAGTTTGATAAAGAATGAAGATGTTACCTCCTTTACTCCGTCTGGGTCGAACGACAGGTTATCCCATGGAGCTGAATTGGTTATCATATACCATCTTACAGCATCTGTACCATATTTGGCTATGCAATCAAACGGATTGATGACATTGCCGAGACGCTTTGACATCTTGATGCCGTTTTTGTCAAGTACCAAGCCGTTTGATATAACATTCTTATACGCCACTGAGTCGAACACCATTGTAGCGATAGCATGAAGTGTGAAGAACCATCCACGAGTTTGGTCTACACCCTCTGCAATGAAGTCTGCTGGATATGATGTACGATTGTCTATCACCTCCTTGTTCTCAAACGGATAGTGTACCTGAGCATAAGGCATTGCGCCAGAATCAAACCATACATCAATAAGATCCAGCTCACGTGTCAGCACTGAGCCATTCTTCCCTACAAGTTTGATATCGTCTACATATGGGCGGTGTATATCAATACGGTCATAGTTTTCTTGACTCATATCACCAGGAACAAAGCCCTTATCCTTCAGAGGATTAGTCTTCATGACTCCTGCTGCTACAGCCTTCTCTATCTCATTGTATAGTTCTTCCAGACTGCCGATACATATTTCCTCCTTTGTATCACGGTTGCGCCATATAGGAAGCGGGGTACCCCAATAACGAGAACGAGAGAGATTCCAGTCGTTAAGATTCTCAAGCCACTTGCCAAAACGTCCAATTCCTGTTGTCTCAGGCTTCCAGTTGATAGTCTTGTTAAGTTCCACCATACGGTCCTTGCAAGCAGTAGAGCGGATAAACCATGAATCAAGAGGATAATAGAGCACAGGTTTGTCTGTACGCCAGCAATGAGGGTAGTTGTGTACATGCTTCTCTATCTTGAATGCCGTACCTGCTTCCTTCATCTCAAGACAGATGATGACGTTAAGGTCCATATCCTTGTTGGCAGCCTTCTCGTCATACTTTCCATCAACATTATACTTAGGATCGTAAGCATTCTTAACGTAATCGCCACTATGCTTCCAATACTCCTCATTTACACAAGCATTGACAAAGGCAGGATCCATATCCTCCTTTACAAAATACTTGCCTTGGAAGTCAACCATAGGTCTGGTATCGCCTGCCTTGTCAATGACAAAGAGTGAAGGTATGCCTGCATCCTTTGCTACCTTTGCATCATCAGCGCCGAATGTAGGAGCGATATGTACGATACCTGTACCATCCTCTGTTGTAACATAGTCACCTGGGATGATACGGAAAGCCTCTTCCTCTTTTACGACCACCTTGTCATTTACGAGGTCACATGGCTTCACCCATGGCATCAGCTGCTGATAATGTAACCCTACGAGGTCTGCACCCTTACCTTTCCACAATATTTCACGAGGAATCTCATTACCCTCCTCGTCCTTCTGTACAGGGAAATGGCTTGCCAGTTGCACTTCTGCCAATACGTAAACAGCTTTCTCACCAGAGTATGGGTTCTCGCCCTTTACTGCCACATAATCAATCTTCGGACCTACACAGAGGGCAGTGTTTGATGGCAAAGTCCAAGGTGTAGTGGTCCATGCCAAAGCATATACTGTCTCACACTTTACGTCACCAAGCACTTTCTCTGCATCAAGCACACGGAACTGCGCCGTAACAGTAGTATCCTTTACGTCACGATAACATCCAGGCTGGTTCAGCTCATGTGAAGACAATCCAGTTCCTGCCGCAGGAGAATATGGCTGAATGGTATAGCCTTTATACAGCAGCCCCTTGCCATAGAGTTGTTTGAGCAGATACCAAAGAGACTCAATGTACTTATTATCATATGTGATATAAGGATGCTCAAGGTCAACCCAATATCCCATTTTGTTAGTAAGCTGCGTCCACTCGTCAGTGTACATCATCACATTCTTGCGGCACGCATCATTATAGTCATCAACAGAAATCTTCTTGCCGATGTCCTCTTTCGTAATGCCGAGTGACTTTTCCACAGAGAGTTCCACTGGCAGTCCGTGTGTATCCCATCCTGCCTTACGGTGCACCTGATACCCCTTCATTGTCTTATAACGCAGGAAAGTATCTTTTATGGTACGCCCCATAACATGGTGAATACCTGGATGTCCGTTAGCTGATGGTGGACCTTCAAAGAACACGAACTTCGGCATTCCTTCATGTTCATCAATACTCTTATGGAAGACATCATTTTCCTCCCAATATGCAAGCACTTGCTCGTTGGTCTTCACAAGGTCCAATCCCTTATGTTCGGCAAACTTCTTACTCATTGTCTGATTATATCTTTATTTTACTTTATATTTTGGTCACAAAATTACTATTTTTTTATGAAAGACACAAGTATAGAACATACTTTTCTTCATATCGGCACGTCTGCACGCTTTTTACTCTGCCCGCATTGAGCGTGATGGATGTATGGTTGATACAAGCGCACTCGGCAACACGAGAGCTGTTATTGTAATTATCAGCGTTGCCACATTCAGCAACAGTATCAACGGCATATTCAACTCCACAGGAGCCTCTGACACATAATAAGTCACTGGATCCAGAGTAACTATTCCTGTATACTGCTGTAACAGACACAGTCCTATTCCAAGTATATTTCCTGCCACCATACCGCGCAGCACGATAAACAGAGCTAACCACCTAAAAGTTCTCCTTATCAAGGAATTACGTGCACCGAGAGCCTTCAGCAGTCCTATCATAGCACTACGTTCAAGTATAATGATGAGCAGTCCGCTAATCATGGTTACACCCGATACGCAGACCATTAGTGCCAGGATAATCCACACATTAAGGTCAAGGAGGTCAAGCCACGAGAATATCTGCGGTGACATCTCCTGTATGGTGGCTGTCGTCAGAGGATGGGCATCAGAATCAAGCGTTTTATTTATCTTGTCAATAAACCTGTCCTCCACATATGCGATACTGTCAAAGTCATTCGTGGCAACTTCCAGACCCGTCACCTCATACTTACCGTCTTCTGGCACACATTCCCAACCATTCAGCTTTGAAACAGTGTACAAGTCTGCAAAACACATTACGTCATCATATTTTGTCAGATTCGTCTGATAAATGCCTGCAATGGTAAACGGTCTCACCCTCACATCTTCGTCACCGAGGAAATAAGCGAAGACCTTACTACCGACAGACAATCTCAGCTTGTCCGCCATACTCTTTGACACCAGCAACTGCCGCAAGCTTTTCTCTGCACTGAACTTAGGTATGCTTCCTGCCACCATATTATTGGCAAGAAAAGTGGTATCATAGTCTTCTGCTACTCCTTTGAACATAACTCCCAGGAAGTCTTCATCTGTCTTCAACACTCCCTGCTTCTGTGAGTATTTTTGCACGTGTCTTACCCCACGTATCCCCTTCACCCTGCGCACCAACGAATCATTGACATTAACGGGATGCGTCTGGTCTGTAGTCTGCAGCGTCATATAGTTTGATACTATTATATGACTACCAAATCCCGTTATCTTATCGCGGATGGTATGCTTAAATCCAAGAACCACGCTTATAGACACAATCATCGTAGCCATGCCTATCGCTATGCCGAGCATGGCTATCTTTATCGCTGGCCTGCTCGCTCGCTGCGAGGGATTACCACCAGCATACAGATGTCGCGCTATATAAAAAGGTAATGCCATCTATTCCTTCACTCGTCCAGGATATTCTTCAAGAGCCTTGCGCAATACTACCAATGCCCTCTCCAAATCATCTTTTTTCAATACATACGCAATGCGTACCTGATTCTTGCCAGCTCCTGGCGTAGTATAGAAGCCCGCACCTGGTGCCATCATAACGGTTTCGCCCTCATACGAGAACTTCTCCAAGCACCACCGACAGAACTTCTCTGCATCATCTACAGGCAACTGTGCCATAGTATAGAACGCTCCCATAGGGATAGGAGAATACACGCCTGGTATTCTGTTCAATCCATCAATCAGCACTTTTCTGCGCTCTACATATTCATCATACACATCGCGCATATACTCTTCTGGTGCATCCAGTGAAGCCTCTGCCACTATCTGTCCTATCAACGGAGGAGACAGACGTGCCTGACAGAATTTCATAACAGCTTGACGAATAGCCTTATTCTTGGTAATCAGTGCCCCAATACGTATGCCACACTCTGAGTAACGCTTTGAAACAGAATCAATCAGCACCGTATTATTCTCTATTCCTTCCAGATGACATACAGAGATATAAGGAGAGCCTGTATAGATATATTCACGATACACCTCATCAGAGAAGAGATACAGGTCATATTTCTTTACAAGGTCACGTATCTGATTCATCTCCCTGCGAGTATACAGATATCCCGTAGGGTTGTTAGGGTTGCATATCATGATGGCGCGGGTGCGAGAGTTGATAAGCTCTTCAAACTTCTCCACCTTTGGCAGTGAGAATCCCTCGTCTATGGTAGTTGCGATGGTGCGAATCTTTGCGCCAGCCGAAATAGCGAACGCCATATAGTTAGCATATGCGGGTTCTGGCACGATAATCTCATCTCCCGGATTGAGGCACGCCATAAAAGCGAAGAGTATCGCCTCACTACCACCACTTGTGATAATGATATCATCAGGCTTCACCGAGATATTGTACTTGGCATAATATCCTACCAGCTTTTCTCTGTACGACTGTATTCCCTGTGACGGTGAATACTCCAGAATACCTCTATTTATATTCTTCAAGGCATCAAGTCCCACCTGGGGCGTTGGCAGGTCTGGCTGACCAATATTCAGATGGTACACCTTCATGCCTCGCTGCTTGGCAGCTACAGCGAGTGGAGCGAGCTTTCTGATTGGCGACTCTGGCATCTCCACTCCGCGTTTTGATATCTCTGGCATTTGTCTATTGTTATTATTTATATTCCTAAAAATTAATGGGCACAAAATTACAAAAAATAATCGAGATACAAGAACTTTTGCTTTTTTTTGTTCTTAATAGAGATTAAAAGCTACGATTTGTTGGCATTTTGAAAGTTATTGTATAATTTTGCAGAACAAAAATAATCATCTGGCAGAGGCCGTCTCTACGGTTTCCGCCATTTATAATCACACATTTCATAAAACATCAAAACGACTAATGAGATCAAGAACTGCAGAATGGTTTGAAACCAAGATACGCTACGAGAAGGTAATGGAAGACGGACTTCAGAAGAAGGTCACCGAGGCATACGCTGTTGACGCTCTCTCATTCACCGAGGCTGAAGAGGAGATAACTGAAGAGATGTCATCCTACATTTCTGGAGAGTTCACCATCACTAATATCACCAAGGCTGCCTACAAGGAGGTATTCTTCAGTGACAACCCACGCGATGACAAATGGTACAAAGTAAAGCTGCAGTTTATTATCATTGATGAAAAGAGTGGCAAGGAGAAACTCAGCACCGTGACCTACCTCGTGCAGAGCAACACTCTTCAGAATGCGGTAAAGAACATGGAGGAGGCAATGGGTCAAGACATGCGCGACTGGAAGCTTCAGTCAATCGCTGAGACTACCCTCATGGACGTTTACGAACACGACGGCACCAAGCACGTCAACAAGCCAGAAGAGGACGACCGTCCTGAGTACGAGGACGCCCTCCAGCAGGAGCTGAACGCTGAGCACGAGGAGAACCCTGCATAAGAATTAATCCTTACGTCAAGGCTGTTTTTTGACCACGCACAAACGAATCTTTTCCATGGTGGTTTCGAGGTACACATACTGTTTCTCGGAGCCACCACTTATCATAGGAGCGGGCGACAAATATCGCCCGTCAAGAAAAAGGGAGGCAAAGAAATGATTAAAGACAATCTGAAAGAGGTACGCACCACGCTCAACAGCGATGTGTGCCTTGTAGCCGTCAGCAAGTATCACCCTATCGCGGCTGTAGAGGAAGCTTATGCTGAAGGACAGCGTGTATTCGGCGAGAGCCGCGAACAGGAGCTGCGCATCAAGTACGACAGTCTGCCGAAAGACATAGAATGGCACTTCATAGGTCATCTTCAGACCAACAAAGTAAAATACATTGCACCATACATCGCAATGATAGAGACGGTCGATTCCCTGAAACTTCTGAAGGAGATAGAACGTCAGGGCGAGAAGTGCGGTCGCACAATCGACGTTCTTCTCGAGCTTCATCTGGCTCAGGAAGAGACCAAGAGCGGAATGCTGCCTGAGGACTGTTTACAGCTGCTTGAGGATGGAGAATGGCGAAGCATGTCCCATGTCCGTATACGTGGCATAATGATGATGGCAAGCAATACTGACGACACGGACGAAATATGCCGCGAATTCCAAAAGGCCAGTGACTTCTTCAACACAGCCAAATCAAGATACTTCTCTGACGATGATGCCTTTTCTGTCAAATCATACGGTATGAGCCATGACTACCTGCTGGCACAGCAGCACGGCTCCAACCATGTAAGGGTTGGCAGTAGGATTTTTTCATGAAACACATTATCCGCATAACCATATGGACCGTCATCACGGTCTATCTCTTCATGTTTGCACTGCTGCGCTTGCCAGCAGTGCAAACATTTCTTGCGGATAACGTCAGCAGTGCCCTGTCCGAGAAGTTTGGCACTACCGTCAGCGTGAAGAACATCAACCTCCGCCTGTTCAACCGTATCATAATAGACGACTTCACGCTTTATGACAAGCACAACAAGCGCATGCTGCGCTCCAGCCGCCTCTCTGCCACAATAGAGCTCTTACCATTGTTTGATGGAAAAATCTCCATATCTTCCGTCCAACTCTTTGGCATCAAAGCTAACATTTACCGTAACGATGCAGCGTCACCGCTTAACTGTCAGTTCGTTATAGACTCTCTCAAAAGTAAAGATACGACTTCTACCACCCCTCTTGACCTGCACATTGCCTCTCTTATCATACGCAATGGCAGCATCAACTACGACCAGTGGGACAAACCCTTCACCGATGGTCGTTTCTCACCTTATCACATCCGCCTGACGCACCTGTCGTCCCACCTCTCCCTGCAGCACATTACAGACTACTCTGCATACGCTTCTCTGAAGCACCTTTCGTTTCAAGAAGCATCTGGCATCCACATCACAGACCTCACTGCAAGCCTGAGATACTCCAAGGGCAATATCCACCTTACGGGCATTACACTGTCAATGCCAAGGACCGACATATCCATACCCTATCTCCATGCATCATATGCCATGGATGGCAGCAGAATCCGCTGCGGTTCCCTGAAGTTCAGAGGACGCATGGAGGCAAGACGCTTCACTCCCTCTGACATCTCCCCCCTCCTTCCATCCAACGACATAAGCTCCCTGCCAGGCATTTCACTGACTGCCACGACAGAAGGCACTGACACCAAGGCGCAGTCCACCATTGTCCTGCATTCATACAACAGCGATGATATGGCACTGACACTGTCTGCCTCAGCCAGTGACATCCTTGCCGACATGCATGCCGATATCCTTGTCAGCAAACTGTCTTTATCATCCTCTCTCATCAGTCAGCTGACCAACATCTTCTCTCTGCCCACGCAGCTGGCAAAGGCAGGAGACATCAACGCCAGCGGGAGACTCCGTATGTACGGCAGGAAACACTTTACCGCCAGCACCTCCATCTATGCCTCCAATATAGGAAAGACAGATATTGACGCAGAATATAACAACAACCGCATTGAAGCAGACATAAACACACCATCCCTCAACATCAAGCATCTAACCGACAATGACAGGTTCGGCAATATCAGCTGCAACCTCAACCTCCAGGCAATGCTTGACAGCAGGAGCAAGATACTCTCAACCGCTGCCCGAGGCACGATAAGTGAACTGACATACAGCGGCTACACATACCGTAACGCTGTCATCGACGCCACATTTGCCAACAACATCATCGACGGCACATTCGCCATACACGACCCTAATATAGACCTTTCCTTCATAGGCAAGGCGGGCATCGGTGCGCGCAAGAGCATAAACGCAGACGTCACACTGAATGATTTCTGTCCGGGCGCACTCAACCTAACAAACAAATACGGCAGCGACCGCTTCGGCTTCAGTCTCAAGGCAGATGCAAGCGGCAGCAACGTTAATGACCTCATCGGTTCCATAGCTCTCAACAACCTCAGCATCACCAATGCAGGCAGCCATGAGAGAGACGCCTACCTCGGCAATCTCACGGCAAGGATAACCGCTATCGATGCGGGCCAGAAGGAGCTGACGCTGAACAGCGACTTTGCCTCCGCCAATATAAGGGGCAGCTTCAATATTGGCACCATTGCCAGCAGCATCACCAAAATCATAGCTTATCATCTCCCCGCTATCTGCCCGCCTTCTCCAAAGCGCGATGCCGTCAACGACTTCACGTTTGATGCCGACATACAGAATCTCGATTTCGTCAAACGTCTCATCACCATCCCCGTAGATTTCGATGCGCCCGTCACCGCCAGCGGATATATCAACTCGGCAGCCGACAACTGCAACATCCATCTCACCGCCCCCTCCCTCAAGGTGTCAGGTGCCGAGCTGAGCGGTACCAGAGTGGAGGTATGGACCACCGGCACATCCCTTCGCGGCACAGTCTCCACCAGCATGAAAGGTGGGGAGAGACCCGTCAGCCTAACACTGGAGTGCGAGGCGGACAATAACGAGCTGCATACCATAGCGTCATGGGACAACATGAGAGAGAACGTATTCCGCGGCCGCATCAACGTCCTATCAAAATTCCTCCGCGGCACTGGCAACAGTGCCCACGCACAGGTCAGCATTCCACACTCCTCCTTTGAGGTGGGCGACACCGTATGGTCCATTCATTCCCGCGGCATTGACTATACAGACGGACGCCTGTCAGTCAACCAGCTTGCAATAGAGAATGAGCACCAGCATCTAATTGTCAATGGCAGAGCCTCCAAGCTCGCCAACGACACCATCACCGCTGACCTGAAGGACATCAACATCGGGTACATCATGAACCTTGTCAACTTCCACTCTGTGGAATTCGACGGCAGAGCCTCAGGTACTGTCCGCGCTACGGCACTCATGTCCTCCCCCGTTGCCAGAGCTTCCCTCTCCGTCAAGGACTTCATGTTCGAGCATGGCAACCTTGACGACATGCAGCTGGAGGCGGACTATGCCCATACCTCGGGACTGATAAACCTCCATGGCAGCACTCCTACCCTCGCCCTTGACGGCAATGTGTCGCCAGCTGGTAACAGCATAGACCTCAACATGAACCTCAGTGGCACGCCCCTTGACTTCATGAGGAGCTTCTGCGGCTCCTTCGCTCATGACATAGACCTCGTCGGTGCGGGTAACCTGCGTCTGCACGGTCCTTTCAGCGGGCTGGAACTGGAGGGCAAGATAACGACAGACGGTGCGCTGACGCTCAGCTCCACAAACTGTCGCTATACCCTGGAGAACGACACCGTGCGTTTCATACCCGGCGACATACGTTTTGACGGCGCCACGCTCAAGGACCGTCTCGGCGGTGAAGCGTCGCTCTCGGGTGGTGTGCACCACCGTCACCTCGGCAGGATATCATACGACATCACCGCACATGCCAGAAAATTCCTCGCCTACGACTTCCCCACACTCACAGGCGAGGACACATACTGCGGACACGCCAGCATCAATGGCGAGATAGGTATTCACGGCAGGGGCAATGAGGTCAATATCTCTGCCGACTGCACCGCACTCCCCGGCACGTTCTTCACATACGACGCATCATCGCCAGAGGCTCTCAAGTCACAGGACTTCATCACGTGGGGCAGCGCCAATGATTCCACTGTCAACAAGCGCTCCGCCACCGACCCGCAATCCAAGGAGCAGATGAAGATACTCAATGCGGGCAACGACAGGACTAACATACGCCTTGACTTCATGATTAACGTCACTCCGGAGTCACGCCTGCATCTCCTTATGGACCGCACCACTGGCGACTACGTGGACCTCTTCGGCTCCGGTGCACTGCACATACAGTTCTACAACAAGGGCTCGCTCGACATCTTCGGCAACTACGACATTGACCATGGTCTCTACCGCATGACCATCCAAAACCTCATGCGCCGCGACTTCTCCTTCCAGCGTGGCGGCACCATAGCCTTCACTGGCGACCCTTACCATGCTGCACTCAACCTGCAGGCGGCATACAACCTCAACAGTGTTTCGCTGGCAGACCTCAACATCGGCAGCTCTTTCAAGACTAACAACGTGCCCGTAAAATGCCTGATGGACATCACTGGCACTCCAGAGAAGCCCAAGATAGACTTCGGTCTTGACCTGCCGTCGCTCAGTTCTGACGCGCGCCAGATGGTATACTCTGTCATTAACTCAGCCGAGGAGATGAACCAGCAGGTGCTCTACCTCCTTGCCGTAGGTCGCTTCCTCTCCCAGACGGGTGACAATGATGACACACAGCGAACCAAACAGTCCACACTCGCCATGCAGAGTTTCATCAGCGGCACGCTGTCGCAGCAGCTCAGCAACATCCTCGGTCAGGTGACGGGTAACACCAACTGGTCTATCGGCGCCAACATCACGCCTGGTACTGATGGTTTCAATAATGGTGTGTATGAAGGAATACTGAGTGGCAGGATGTTCAACAACCGTCTGATCTTCAACGGTCAGTTCGGCTACCGAGACAATATCAATACCAACACGCAGAACTTCATAGGCGACTTCACACTCCAGTATCTCCTCACCCCTAACGGCAGCCTGTCTTTGAAGATGTATAACCAGTCCAACGACCGCTACTTCACTCGCAGCTCCCTCAACACGCAGGGCATAGGCATTGTGATACAGAAGGAGTTCGGAAAGTAAGTAATATTAAACAAGAAGTAGTCGGATGTAATCCTACCTCACCTCCATCGCTATCGCCCATAAGGCGAAAGCCACTGGGAGGGCAGGTTGTCCTAACCTGCCACCCAGTTTCATTAGTCTAAAGGGGTTACTAGAACGATCATCAGCATCGAGGTCTTCACACTGTCCCTCGTCTCTCTGCCGATGTGGCTGCTCTATGAGGGAAGCATCATTATCGTGGGAAAAACCAAGTAATAAAATACTACTACTAACGGAGGACAAGGATACCGTCACTTAACAAAGTGACCCGTCTGGGGGCGTGCCAACATCATTGGCACGCCTTTTGCATATGCAGTCATTGCAATAAGAAATCAAACATATTAAAACATAACAACTATGGCAAAAGGTAATATTGGCGTAACAACCGAAAACATTTTTCCTGTTATCAAGAAGTTCTTGTATTCTGACCACGAGATTTTCCTGCGTGAGCTGGTGAGCAATGCTGTTGATGCTACTCAGAAGCTGAAGACACTGGCGGAGAAGGGGGACTTCACTGGCGAGGCGGGCGATACCGCCGTGCGCATTAATATAAATAAGGAGGAGGGAACTCTGACTATCTCTGACCACGGCATCGGAATGACAGAGGAGGAGATAGACCGCTACATCAACCAGATAGCATTCTCTGGCGTGACGGACTTCCTCGACAAATACAAGGATAACGCCAATGCTATCATAGGTCACTTCGGCCTGGGCTTCTACTCTGCTTTCATGGTGGCTGACAGAGTGGACATCATTACAAAGTCTTACAAAGACGGTGCAGAAGCTGTAAAGTGGACTTGCGACGGCAGCCCAGAGTTTGAGACTTCACCTGCCGAGAGAGCTGAGCGCGGTACTGACATCGTGCTCCATATCTCAGAGGACTGCAAGGAGTTCCTGGACCAGGCGCGCATCTCGCAGCTGCTGAACAAGTACTGCAAGTTTATGGCGGTGAACGTGGTACTCGGCAAGAAAGAGAAATGGGACGACAAGGAGAAGAAGATGGTGGAAACGGATGAGGACAACGTAATCAACAGCGTAGAGCCTCTCTGGACCAAGCAGCCGTCTACGCTGAAGGACGAGGACTACAAGGAGTTCTACCGCACACTATATCCTATGCAGGACGAGCCGTTGTTCTGGATTCACCTTAACGTGGACTTCCCGTTCCACTTGACAGGTATACTGTATTTCCCTCGCGTAAGTTCAAACATGGACCTGCAGCGCAACAAGATACAGCTCTACTGCAACCAGGTGTTCGTAACAGACCAGGTGGAGGGCATAGTGCCTGACTTCCTCACACTGCTGCACGGTGTGATTGACTCTCCTGACATTCCGCTGAACGTAAGCCGCAGCTACCTGCAGAGCGACCAAAACGTGAAGAAGATTGCTACCTACATAACCAAGAAGGTGGCTGATAGGCTAAGCGGTATTTTCAAGAGTGACCGTAAGGATTATGAGGAGAAGTGGGATAACCTCAAGGTGTTCATCAACTACGGTATGCTGACCGACGAGGGCTTCTATGACCGCGCCAAGGACTTCGCACTCTTCAAGGACACAGAGGGCAAGTACTTCACCTATGAGGAGTATCGCACCCTTATCAAGGATGACCAGACCGACAAGGACGGCACCTTGGTTTATCTCTATGCCAATGACAAGGACGAACAGTACACCTATATAGAGGCTGCTAAGGCAAAGGGCTATTCCGTACTGCTCTTTGACGGTCAGCTGGACACTGCCACTACGTCTATGTTCGAACAGAAGTTCGAGAAGTGTCGCTTCACTCGTGTGGACGGCGACGTGATTGACCGCCTTATACCTAAGGAGGACGAGAAGAAGGTGGACCTGAGCAAGGAGGATACCGACAAATTGACAGAGACTTTCAAGGGCAAGCTGCCAGAGATAGATAAAGTAAGTTTCAACGTGGAGGTGAAGGCTCTCGGTGAGGCTGCCGCCCCAGTAGTGTTCACACAGAGCGAGTACATGCGCCGTATGAAGGATATGTCACGCTACCAAAGCGGCATGGCGTTCTATGGTGAGATGCCTGACACATACAGCGTAGTGCTGAACAGCGACAACAAGCTGATAAAGGCTGTGCTCGACGGTACTGCCAAGGAAGATACCGTACCTCAGCTGATTGACATCGCACTGCTGCAAAACGGTATGCTGAAGGGTGAAGCACTCGACAAATTCCTCAAGAGAACCTTGAACCAACTGTAATGTTTCGCAAATCATATATCATAGCCCTGCTTTCCATCTTACTGCCACTGACAAGTGGCGGCAAGTGGGAGGCAGGGCTTTTGCGTGCGCAACGCAACGCGATACTGTCTGACAAGGTGGCATCGCTGCAGGTGGTGGCTGGAACACGGTGGCAGGAGTTACCTATAATACGGCTGAACGGCAATGAGGCGATAAACGTCAGCTTCGACTGGCTGTCACATGAATACAGAAGGCTGTCATACAAGATTACTCACCTGGAGGCTGACTTCACTCCTTCAGAGGATGTATTCACCAGTGACTACCTGGAGGGCTTTGACAGCGGACTGACGATAGACGACTACCAGCAATCCATCAACACCCTGCAGGACTATACCCACTACCGCCTACAGATTCCTAACGAACACTGCCGACTGACGATGAGCGGTAACTACCGCCTGGACATTATAGACGATGACAACGATGAGACGGTGGTGGCAAGCGCATTCTTCATGGTTAATGAGAACGCAGTGACCGCCTCCATGCTAATGACGCCCAACACAGACATTGACTTCCGCCACAGCCACCAGCAGATAGAGCTGTCGGTAGACTACTCTCCGCTGAGAGCCGTGGACGCAAGGAGACAGATAAAGGGATATGTATTACAGAACAGAAGATGGGACAATGCCGTAACGCTGCCCAATGCCACGAGAATGTCGCAGCGACTGATTGAATGGACACACTGCAAGGACCTTATCTTTGATGGTGGAAACGAATATCACAAGTTCGAGATTCTTGACATTCACCGCAACTCCATGAACGTGGAGAGCAACGTATGGGAGAATGACCAGTGGCACACCATTCTGTGGCCTGACTATAACCGTCCGTCATACGTATACGACGAGACAGCGCAGGGCGCATTCTACATACGTAATAGCGACAACAGCGAGAATGACATAACATCGGAATATGTGCAGGTGCATTTCCTGTTGCAGTCTCCCCCTCTCCTGCAGAAGATATTCGTAAACGGTGAATGGACCAATGACCGCTTCCTGCCCCGATACGAGATGCACTATGACAGCGAGAGAAAGGTGTATGAGGCGATAGTGCCACTGAAGTACGGATACTACTCCTATCAGTATCTGACGCTTGACGGCAGCTCCATTACCGACAAGGGTATCAACACTACTGCTCCTTCCATCCCGCCGACAGAGGGGTCATTCTATGAAACGAGAAACAGATATGACGCACTGTTATACTATCGCGGAACTAACGACAGAGCCGACAGGCTCGTAGGAAGCTTCTCAGTTAAGCAATAACAAATAGTGAACCACCCTTAACTAAAAAAAGTGTTACAAACAATAGATATAAACAACTCTCTCCCACTCCATGGCGACATACTCGCCTTCATAGGAAGAGACATGATACTGCATGCTGACGGCACAGCCCTGCAATGCAATGATATTAAAAAACTAACTGACCGCATGCCACACGACATTCTGGTTAGAGAACCCGAATACCACTATACCGCCCTGGGCATTCCGCGCAAGGATGCTGACGGCAAGGAGATCGCAGCACTGCTGCCTAAGGAGTACAAGCTGCAGTCCATCAGACTGTACAATGACGAACAAGACGAGGACACGGTGGTGCGCATATCACGCGCCAAGGCTATAGTGGAATGGATGCGCAACACGAAGTACTGCTCTTGCTGCGGCACTCCTCTGACACCACATGAGAGCCAGACGGCACTGCAATGCCCTAAATGTGGCAAGATTATATTCCCGAGAATAGAGCCTTGCATCATAGTACTGGTGAAACGTGGTGACATGATGCTGCTCGCAAGACACGCACAGCGCAACCAGGATATCTACGCATGCATAGCAGGGTTCATGGAGGCTGGCGAAACTGCGGAGCAAGCGGTAAGGCGCGAGATAATGGAGGAAACGGGACTGACCGTGAAGAATATCAGGTACTTCGGTTCACAGAGCTGGCCGTTCCCATCACAGATGATGATTGCCTTCACTGCGGAATACGAAAGCGGAGAGCTGAAGATACAAGAGAGCGAAATACAGCACGCGGCATGGTTCCACAAGGATGAGTGCCCCGCTACGCCCCAACCAGGCTCTATAGCATACAAGCTGATACATTCTTTCTGATTAAGAGTTCTAAAATGCGGTATATTTGTCATATAAAACGTCAAAGACACGTATATTACAGATAAAAGTATTAACTTTGCATATTAAAGGGTGGTTCTAAAAATTACCACCGTAAATTTATTAATCGTGGCGGAATGACGTCTTGCCATCTTTAGGTCTCTTTTCGGTGCAAAGTGTAAGTGCGTTTGGTCACAATGCCCGCATTGCTCCCGCTCTTACTTACAATTTGCCCTCAAAAATAGACTCTAAATCTGCCAAGGCTAATTTTTAGAACCGCCCTAAAACGAATAAACAGAAATAGAATATCTAAAGAAAGAAATGATTTATCTTGACAGAAACGAGTTTAACTTCAAGCCTTCACAGAAGGTTATTGATGCGATAAAAAACTTTGACCCAGAGACACTTTGCTTCTACACACGTATTTATGATGAGGGCAAGAAGAGTGTCGTTTCCGTAAAGCTGAGCGAAATCTATGGTGTTCCTGAAGAGCAGGTGCTGATAGGTTATGGCGGTGAGGACATACTGAAGAACGCCGTTCATTACTACCTTTCTACTGGTGGCAACAACACTATCATGATTCCAGAGTTTTCATGGTGGTACTATAACCGCATAGCTGGTGAGTGTGGCGGTACATTCGAGATGTACCCTCTTCATGAGACTGGCGACACCTTCGCATACGATGTAGAAGAGGTTATAGAGTACACTAACCGCATCCACCCACGCATGCTGCTCCTTGCTTCGCCTAATAACCCCACGGGTAACTGTCTCTCTCCAGAGGAGATAGGCCGAATTATGGAGAACATCCCTTCTGACACCATGGTGCTCATTGATGAGGCGTATGCTTCTTTCATCACTAAGGATACATCATATGTGGCTCCATTGGTTACAAAGTATAACAACCTCATCATCTCTCGTACTCTGTCCAAGTTCTACGGTCTGCCAGGACTGCGCATGGGCTTCGGCTTTATAGGCAAGGGGCAGGAGGGTTTCCTTAACTATGCCAACAAGTATCTGGGTTACAACCGCTTCAGCGAGGCGGTGGCACTTGCTGCTCTTGACAGCGATGACCACTACCGCAAGGTGGCTGACGATATGGAGTGGGACCGCCAGCTCTTCAAGAAGGAACTGGGCAACCTGCCTGGATTCAAGGTCTACAAGAGCGTCGCTAACTTCATACTCATCAAGTACCCTGTCAGCATCAAAGAGAAACTGCAGAAGGCTCTTGCCGAGCAGGACTACAAGATAAAGTTCATGGGCGACAAGGGACTGGAGGACTGCCTACGCATCACGCTCGGACAGCCACAGCAGATACAGGTAGTGGTAGACGCTATCAAGAAGGCTTTTAACGCATAAGTAACAGATAATGAAAGCTATTATTCTTGCAGCCGGCATGGCTTCACGTCTGCGTCCGCTGACAGACAATACTCCGAAATGTCTGCTCAACGTGGGCAACAGACCTCTGCTACAGAGGTCTATGGATGCTATAATAAAGAGTGGAGTGAAGGACTTCGTGATAGTTACGGGCTATCTGCATGAAATGATAGAGGAGTTCGCAAAAAAGCAGTATAGCAACTCTATCAACGTGAAGTTCATTCATAACAGCGTCTTTGACTCTACCAACAATATCTACTCTCTATGGCTCGCACGCCCAGAGGTGGATGGTGAGGATTTCCTGCTGCTTGACAGCGACCTGCTCTATGACCCACAGATCGTGACTAAAGTATTGGAATGCAACAGTAAGAATGTGCTGACGCTTATCAAGCACGACCTGGGCGAAGAAGAGATGAAGGTCGTAACGGATACCAACGGCTCCATCAAGGAAATAAGCAAGACATGTTCTCCTGCTGCCGCTGCTGGCGAAAGTCTCGGCATAGAGAAGATTGGCAAGGAGTATTCTGCAGCACTTTATAAGGAATTGGAGGGCATGATGAATGCAGAACACCTTGAAAACAAGTTCTATGAGCTGGCATTCGAAAGACTCATACCAAAGGGATTTACCTATTCCGTACTTGACGTAACAGAATACTTCTCTTGCGAACTCGACACCGTAGAGGACTTCGAGAATGCCAAGCAGAAGATTCCTGCTGAACTCTATTAATACTAAAGATATCATGGTAGGTGTTCATAGTCATAATGCCATCACTGGATGCCATTATAACTATGGATACCTACTATAATTTTGTGGTTTCGGCAACTGACACAGGTTGCGGTACAAACAACCAAACAACCAAACAACCAAACAACCAAACAACTAAACAACCAAAATGAACGAAAAAATCAAGAAGACCCTCAAGTCATCAGAGACTGAGGACTGGCTCGACTATCGCGTGGTGCGACCATTGAGCTATCTGTGGGCATGCCTCTTCGCACGCCTCGACATTCATCCTAACACCGTCACCATCCTCTCTATGATTATCGGTGCCGGCAGCTGCATCTTCTATGCTCACGGCAGCTACTACTATGAAGGCAGCTACGGACTGATGATGAACATCATCGCCATACTCCTCCTTATATGGGCGGATATCTATGACTGTACCGACGGACAGCTGGCACGCATGACAGGAAAGAAGAGCCAGATGGGGCGCATACTGGATGGAGCCGCAGGCTTTGTGTGGTTCGTACCTATATACCTTGCCTTGGTATACCGTTTCTACCTGCACCACGACATTGAGTTCGGATGGTTAGGACTGGAGAACACAGAACAGAACACCATGATAGCTACCACCGTTGTGCTGATACTGGCTCTCATTTCTGGCTTCATGGGTATGGGCGGACAGCAACGTCTAGCAGACTACTACATACAGATTCACCTCTTCTTCCTCAAGGGAGAGAAAGGTAGCGAACTGGACAGCTCCGTGAAGCAACAGGAGATTTATGACAAGACGCCATGGGAGGGCAACAAAGTCTGGAAGACATTTCTGAAGTCTTATATCGGATATACACAGAAGCAGGAGAAGCAGACACCACAGTTCCAGAACTTCATGGCACTACTAAGAAAGAAATATGGTAGCGAGGGTAATATGCCTGAGACGGTAAGAAACGAGTTTCACGCTCATTCCAAGGCACTTATGGGACTCAACGCCATGCTGACCTTTAACTTCCGCGCAGGTATGTTCTTCGTATTCTGTCTGGCAGATATACCAGCATGCAACTTCCTCTTTGAGATTATAGCCATGCAGCTGCTCACTAATTATATCAACCACCGCCATGAGGCTTTCTGCAAGAAAATGGCACAGGAGCTGAAATAAGAGGAGCGCATTCTCTATTTTATATATAGGCTAGCATATTTAAGAAAAGAAACAAAAAAAAGATTCAACTTTATGAAGTGGACCAAGAAAAGGCTGAACAACCTGTTCTTTCTCTGTGGCATAGCTGCCGTAGTGGTAATGCTGCTGACCTTCGACGTCAGTTTCGTGGAACTGTGGCAGCATCTCCGCCGCGCTGGCTACTGGCTTATTCCTATCATAGGAGTATGGATTCTGATTTACGGACTTAACGCCCTGTCATGGCGCAGCGTCATAAAAGGCAATACCGACCCTGACGAGCACATAGGCTTCATGCGCCTTATGAAACTCACTATCACGGGTTACGCCTTGAACTATGCCACTCCGGTAGGAGGACTAGGAGGTGAGCCATACCGCATCATGGAGCTCTCAAAAGACATCACTAAAGAGCACGCTGCATCATCAGTTATCCTCTATGCCATGATGCATATCTTCGCACATTTCTGGTTCTGGTTCATCTCCATATTCATCTATCTCGCTCTCGTATTAGCAGGAGACCTCCCACTCACCGCAGGCATCGGCATCACGTTAGGTATAATAGCATGCTTTTGCCTTATCGCCTTCTATCTCTTCTCCAAGGGATACCGCAACGGACTGGTGATTAAGACTATCCGACTGATTGGCAAGATACCAGGACTGAAGAACTGGAGCATACGCATACAGGAGAAGCACGGCGAGACATTCCGCAATGTGGACTCACAGATTGCTGCTCTGCACAAGCAGGACAAGCGTCATTTCTATAACGCACTGATACTTGAATACTTCTCAAGAGTGGTACAGAGCCTTGAGGTCATGTTCATGCTCCTTCTGCTCGGAGTAGACTGTGGTGGCGGACTGACAGGACTGTGGCTTACATTCCTTCACTCCATCCTTATCCTTGCCTTCACCACGCTGTTTGCCAATCTTATAGGATTCCTCCCTATGCAGCTCGGTGTACAGGAAGGGGGCTTCGTGCTCTCCATCGCAGCATTAGGACTATCTGCTGCCATCGGCATCTTTGTCAGCATCATCTGTCGTGTAAGAGAGATTATATGGATTTTTATAGGCATCATGCTAATGAAAACTGACAGGCAAACGGATTAAGAGCAGTGTAAGCATTCCATCCAAGCCGCATTGCATATTATAAAAAAGAGGTAAAGCCCTAATGTGAGACTTTACCTCTTTTTATATTATGCTATACGGCTTAGATGGGACGCTTACGACATTTCTTACTTGCTCTTTTCGTTTATGGGCAGGCAAGAAGCCTGCCCTCCCAGTGGCATTCGCATCACGAATGATTGTACATGGAGCGGAGAATTCTTTTCCTCCGTCGTTAGGTTGCTGTTAATCTGCTATTAGAAATGTTTTTCTTGCGAAAAGAAATGTCATAATATCATACTCATACATAAAACGTTGAAGATCAAGTTGAAACACCATGACAGTTTTCATGATATTTCTCCATGGAAACACCATAAAACACATGCCCTACTGTATAGCTATGCTTTCGCTCTGCGATTGATATCCTTTCACAATGCAATCAGGTAGCTTTGGCAATATGATTAATATGCTTTTACTTTATAAACATGACATTTCTCGCACCTAAAAAGAGATATATCATAAAAAACATCATGGCTTAACCATCTTGCATTCAACAAGGTACGCAAAGCCATGATATTTCTTGCATTATTTTTTAGACAACATTTTTTTTCTACAGAGCGGTTTGACCAGCTGACCGTAACCGATACCTACTTCTTCTCCTCTACCCTTGTGAATTTTACAAGTTCTATCTTTGTGTCTGTATTTTTCAATATCTTGCAGTTCCATCCATCGAATGTCAGCACCTCGTTCAGCTTAGGGAAACTCTGGTAGCGATCAAGAATAAGTCCGCCGACGGTCTTGTAGTCATCACTCTCTGGGAGGTCGAGCCCAAGAAGTTCGTTCACACGCTCTATCTCCAGACGTGCAGAAACGAGATAGCCGCCGTCATTGGTCTTACGACACTCGTAAGTAGAAGTGTCGTGCTCATCCTCTATCTCACCTATAATCTCCTCTACAATGTCCTCAAGCGCAACAATACCACTTGTTCCACCAAACTCATCAACTACAACAGCAAGGTTTGTCTTCTGTACAAGCATGTTCTGCATCAGTTTGCGCGCTGCCATTGTCTCTGGCACAAAAGGCATCTGCCTCACGTGAGACAGCCATTCCTCCTTTATTCTGAATAACTCAGAAGAGTGGATATAACCTATGATATGATCTATATCACCCTCATATACAATAATTTTGGAGCGTCCACTCTCTACGAACTTCTGCCTCAGTTCTTCAAGCGGTGTACCTTTCTCTACTGCATTTATCTCTGTTCGAGGAATCATACAGTCTCTGACCTTCGTATCAGAGAGGTCAAGGGCATTTTGGAATATGCGCACTTCCTCTTGTATATCCTTCTCGTCACCAGCTGTATCTATGCTCTGCTGCACCAGATAGTCAAGGTCAACCTTGGAGAACTCTTCCTTCGGCTGCTCGTTACCGACTTTCACACCAAGCAGCTTCAGCGTTATTCTTGACAGAAGAGCACAGAATTTTGACATAGGATAAAGGATAATGTAGCATAGCCAGGCAGGAATAGCAAAGAAACTCAGCAAGGTATTGGCACTGTTCTTGAAGATGGTCTTCGGCAGGAACTCTCCTGTAAACAGTATTATTATTGTAGATATTATAGTGTCAGCCGTTACAGTAAAAGCTTCTGGCTGTCCTGCGAAAATAGTGTTGTCAAACAGTTTCGCTATGAGAATGCCATATATTACCAACGCAATATTGTTGCCAACGAGCATGGTGCTGACAAAGGTATTCGGCCTTTTATAAAAGAAAGACACTATGCGGTGACTGATACTACTGTCATCACCCGTCATCTCCGCCAGCATACGATTACTCGATACGTACGCTATCTCCATGCCCGAGAAAAAGGCAGAGAACATCATGGTGATGATTATCGATATTATAAGATTTATATCCATTTTCTATTTGTTTATTTTTACTCTAACTCTCGTCCACAAAGGCAGGTTAAAAACCTGCCCTCCCAGTACCAAACAACTAAATGCACAACACATAATTGAACAATTATGCGCTGTGCATTATATCCTTCATCCTTCGTTATCTGTACTTTGGTTTTATAGGCTCTCGCTTAGGTGTGCTGTCCACCTTGGCTGTATCACCCTTTGAAGCATTAACGTTCTTGTTATCAGCATCGTCCCTGTCGAAAGAACCGACAGAGTTCGACACTATATAGTGCTGCATACGCTCGTCACTTCTGAAGTACGTACCCTGCAGCTGACGTTCTGGCGTTATGACCTTTGAGAAACAGTACGAATACAACTCATGCTTGTTCTGGTCCCAATACAGTTCCTCACTGCTGAAACGCAAGCCATCAATGGTCTTTACCCTTACATTGCCAATAAGATGCCACAGCTTCTGTATGGTGAAATAGAAAGCTGTGTCGGCCTGAACGTATGCCTCTGCATGAAACCTCTCGTCAAACTGCTCCATGAATATGCCCCTGCTGAATATCCAGCGCGGAGGATTACGCACTTCGTTCACCTCCCATCGCTCTGCCACTATACGATACTTCATCACGCCAGAGTCACTGATGAGCGTATTGATACCAAACGAACGCATCATCGACACAGAGTCACGATTGTGTATAGCCGGTGCGGTATGCTCCTTCTGATTGTCACATGATGCCACGATGAGTACTAACGACAACAGCAGGGAATAGAGTATCGTCTTCATTATTATTCAAACTTCCATTTAGCAAACCAACGCTCATTGAATGTCAGTCCTACGTTTATCAAGAATGTGTTCTCTGTCAAGAGGTTATTACCCGACATATTCTGCCACTGTATTCCGATATTAAGCGTAGAACGGTTATTCCATGAGTTGACAATTGGAATGCCCACACCTGCACTCATTGAGAACTCCTTAGGTCCGTCATTGCCATTAACCTTGAGGTAAGGAGAGGTATACCCTACGCCAAAGCGGTACTTAACCCTGTCTGCAAAGCGCAGACCATCTTCTTTCTTACAGTATTCCACACCTGCATTGACACGATGTCTGTCGCTGAACACATCTGTCTGGGTTCTATAAACAGTCTCGCCACCATAGCTTTCATATACGGGGAACTCCACAGAGGACCATTTCTGTAATGTGTAGTCAAGACCTATGAGCCACTGTCTGTTATGTTTCAGCGACATACCTACACCCAGCTGAGTAGGTATAGAACTCTTGCCTGTTGCTACAAGCGTTGTGGTATCATTGACATATGTCTGCGAACTTGACGCTATTACCAAACACTCTGGGGCAGAATTAAGCTTATGGCCTGGAGAATATGTCACACCAATAGTTGCAATGTCTCTCTTGCCGATGGCACGGCTGTACTGTGCACCAAAGTCTATCTTGTAGCTGCGGGCCGAAACCGAGTACTGCTTGGCGAGTGACCTCACATAAGTATCACTGTAAACGCTTGTTACATTGTTGGACACCGTTCCCCACAGATAACTTGCATTCATACCAACAGACAAGCCCTTAACGGGAGTTTTCCATCCAGCACCAATAAAGAACTGACGCAGGCCACCGCTACCAGTATAGGTAAGGGTGTTCGTCACTTCCGAGGAAGTGGACGGAAGCATATTGTAGTCTGGCACCGTTGTCTTGTCAGAATAACTGTAACCTACATTGGTATAAGGCAGGAAACCGAAGCTCATGCCAACATTCCGGACAAGGCGAAACGCTCCTACGGCATACTCAAAGTCCGCATTGTTGGCATTCTTGCTTTTGCCGTTTTCCTTGAAGTGCGTTGTCTGCAATGACATACCTACGTCAAAAACGAATGTCAGTGAGTCTATCGCAGAATAAGAAGCAGGATTTGAATAGTTAACCTGATTACTCTCTCTGAATGCCAATCCCACTCCATTCATGCCCCTGTTAAAGCCTTGTGAAAGGTCTGCTATCTTTCCGTAACCGAACTGTGAATAAGGTGAATTGGTGCCGCTTTGAGCCATCGCAGCAAGAGCCATGGTGCCAAAAGCGGTTGTGAGTAGGATTTTCTTCATTATTATCGTTTCTTGTGTGGCATTTTGCTGCCGATTGTTGCTTTTTTTACTATTTGGTGCAAAATTATTGAAAAAAAATGAAACAACATAATGTTCTCTCAGAAAAATAAGTTATTTTTGCATCGTGAAACGAATTATTTGTCTTTTTAAGAGATTTTTTGTATGCTTACTGCTGCTTTTCACTGGTATTGCAAGCATTTTTGCTCAAAGGTCCAACAAGTCCTTTGACAATTCTGCATTGGACAGCATTGACATCTTCTTGCTAACCTGTGAACCGCACAATGAGATTTACAGTCTCTACGGCCACACCTCCATCCGTATCGTTGACCACAGAACGGGCAATGACATCGCAGTGAACTTCGGCGTGTTCGACTCTTCGTCAGACTTCTTCGTACTTCGCTTCGTCTTCGGTCTCACAGACTACATGATGGCGATGTGCGATTTCAATCGTTTCCTTGAAGAATACCGCTACTATGGCAGCGGTGTATACCAGCAGCACATAAACTTCTCACGTCAGGAGAAGGCAGAGTTCCTCTCCGCCTTGTATGAGAACGCACGACCCGAAAATGTAGTATACCGTTATAACTTCCTTTATAACAACTGTACCACCAAGGCTCGCGACATCATTCTCAACGCCCTTGACGGCAAAGTGGACTATCAGCCTACCCTGTTGCAGCGCGGTGATTTATCATTCCGCCAGATGACGCATCTGAAGAACGCTGACCATCCATGGGCGGCGTTCGGCAATGACCTGCTGCTTGGAGTCAATGCAGACCGCACATTGAGCCATGACATGCGTCAGTTCCTGCCCGAGGTACTGAAGAACGACTTTGACAGCGCAACAGTAATTCTTCCCGATGGAAGCAAGAAGGCTCTTGTTGACAGCTCGAATTGGGTGCTTACCTCAGGCACTCCCTATCAGGTCAGTGACAGCATGGAGTTCCCTTTGTCACCAAGGACAATGGCGATATTATTCACTTGTGCCATTTTGTCACTATGCATCGCCCAGCTGCGTCTGCTAAAAAAAAGGCTGCTTTGGGTGAACTATTGTATTATTCTCATATACTCACTACTTGGCTTCATTTTAGGAGCCATGCTGTTCTCAAAGCATCCTACTGTAAGTTTTAATTTACAGATACTTATACTCAATCCTTTATTCATGTTCACAGCCTTTCCAAAGCTACAGTTCAAGTGGCGTTGGCACATGATGTTATCGTTTATTTTCCTATTCTATCTCGGTAACATTTTCCAGTCTTATGCAGAGGGCATGAACATCGTGGCACTGTCATTGCTAATGATAGTGCTGACCAACCTTGCATTTGAACGTTGCAGCCATTTAACAGGCAAAAAGTAATGTTTTTGTCCTATTAGTTTGGCAGAAAAGAAAAAAAGTGTTATATTTGCAAAACGTTTTGCATATAGGCACGCCTATCTTCATATATCGAAATAAATAACACAATAATACAATATGAATTTTAATTCTATCCTATCCGCCCTTTTCGGCAACAAGGCAGGTCGCGACCGCAAACTGATACAGCCATTGGTCGAAAAGGTGAAGGAAGCATACCCTGCCATTAAGGCATTGTCAAATGACGAACTTCGCGCCAAGAGTAAAGAGATACAGGCGTATGTACAGAATTCTATCAACGACCAGAAGAAGCAGATTGCAGATCTCAAGGCTACGATAGAGCAGACTCCTATAGACGAGCGTGAACCCATATTCGCTCAGATTGACAAACTGGAAAAAGAGTCTCTTGAAGTATTAGAGAAAGCTCTCAACGAAGTCTATCCAGTGGCTTTCGCTATTGTAAAGGATACAGCACGACGCTTCACGGAGAACGAGGAGACCATCGTTACCGCAACAGACTTCGACCGTGAACTCGCAGCCGACCCATCACATGACTTCATTACCATTGATGGCGACAAAGCCATATACCATAATCACTGGACCGCTGGTGGCAACGACACCAAGTGGGAAATGGTACACTACGATGTACAGCTCTTCGGTGGTACAGTATTGCACCAGGGCAAGATTGCAGAGATGGCGACTGGTGAGGGTAAGACACTCGTAGGTACATGTCCTGTATTCCTCAACGCCCTTACCGGTAATGGCGTGCACGTTGTCACTGTCAATGACTATCTGGCAAAGCGTGACTCCGAGTGGATGGGACCTCTCTACATGTTCCATGGTCTTTCAGTAGACTGTATTGACAAGCACCGTCCTAATTCTGAGGCTCGCCGCAAGGCATATCAGGCAGACATCACATTCGGTACCAACAACGAGTTCGGTTTCGACTATCTGCGTGACAACATGGCCATGCAGCCAGAAGACCTCGTACAGCGCAAACACAACTTCGCCATTGTCGATGAGGTTGACTCTGTGCTCATTGATGATGCCCGTACACCTCTTATTATCAGTGGTCCTGTGCCACAAGGCGATGTGCAGATGTTCGAGGAGTACCAGCCGCTTGTTGAGAAGATTGTTGGTGTACAGCGCAAACTCGCTACACAGTTGCTGTCCGAGGCAAAGCAACTCATCGCCAAAGGCAACGAAACAAATGACAAGCAGATGCTCGCTGACGGCTTCCTCGCACTCTATCGTTCCTACAAGGCATTGCCTAAGAACACACCTCTTGTAAAGTATCTTTCAGAAGAAGGTATCAAGTCCGGTATGCTCGCTACTGAAGAGATATACATGGAGAACAACAACCGCAAGATGCCAGAGGCCATCGAACCTCTCTACTTCGTTGTTGACGAGAAGATGCATTCTGCCGACCTTACAGACAAGGGCGTTGAATGGCTCTCTGCCCAGGTAGACGACAAGGCTCTCTTCGTATTGCCAGACATCACAGCAGAACTCTCCGCTCTTGAGAATGAGAAGAACCTCACTGACGAGCAGCGTCTGGAAAAGAAAGACCAGCTGATGAACCACTACTCCGTGCAGTCTGAGCGCGTTCACACCATACAGCAGCTGCTGAAGGCATACAGTCTATATAACCGCGATGACGAATATGTAGTCATGAACGGTGAAGTGAAGATTGTTGACGAGCAGACAGGACGTATCATGGAAGGTCGTCGCTGGAGCGATGGCTTACACCAGGCTGTAGAAGCAAAGGAGCATGTAAAAGTAGAGGCTGCCACGCAGACATACGCTACCATCACCCTACAGAACTACTTCCGTATGTACCACAAGCTCTCAGGTATGACAGGTACAGCTTCTACCGAGGCTGGTGAGTTCTGGGACATCTACAAACTTGATGTAGTAGAGATACCGACCAACCGTCCTGTACTCAGAAAGGATATGGACGACCGCGTCTACAAGACCGCTCGCGAGAAGTACAAGGCTGTAATCGAGGAGATAGAAGAAATGCGTAACGCAGGCCGTCCGGTACTTGTCGGCACTACATCGGTAGAAATCTCCGAGCTTATCTCTCGTATGCTCAAGATGCGTAACATCCCTCATAACGTGCTCAACGCCAAGGAACATGCCCGCGAATCACTCATTGTAGCAGAGGCAGGTAGAAGCGTAGACGGCAAGGGCGCAGTAACCATCGCCACCAACATGGCAGGTCGTGGTACTGATATCAAGCTTACCCCAGAGGTAAAGGCAGCCGGTGGTCTGGCAATCATAGGAACGGAGCGTCATGAGAGCCGTCGCGTAGACAGACAGTTGCGTGGTCGTGCCGGTCGTCAGGGTGACCCTGGCTCTTCCGTATTCTACGTATCACTCGAAGATAAGCTGATGCGCCTGTTCGCTTCCGAGCGTATTGCCAAGGTAATGGATCGTCTCGGCTTCGAGGAGGGCGAGCGTATCGAGAGTCCACTTATCTCCAAGAGCATCGAAAGAGCGCAGAAGAAGGTTGAGGAGAACAACTTCGGTATACGTAAGCGTCTGCTGGAATACGACGACGTGATGAACAAGCAGCGTACCGTAATCTACGAGAAGCGTCGCCACGCCCTCATGGGTGAGCGCATAGGCATGGACATCACCAATGTCATGTGGGACCGTGTACTGTCTATCCTCAACAACAACGACTACGAAGGATGCAAGGAGCGTTTCCTCAAGGTCTTCTTCATGGAATGTCCTTTCACAGAAGAAGAGTTCCTCTCCAAGCAGCGTGAGCAGTTGGAAGAGATTTCATTTCAGAAGGTAATGCAGCGCTTCAAGCAGAGAGTAGAGGCCATTGCAGAGAAGTCAGTACCAGTAGTGAAGGATATCTACGAGAATCCTGACAACCAGTACGAGCGCATCATCATTCCTCTCACCGATATGCACATGATTTACCGTATGGCATTCGACCTCAAGCAGTGCTATGACACAAACTGTGCCAACGTTATGCAGGAGTTTGAGAAGATGATTATGCTCCACACCATTGACGACAACTGGAAGGAGAACCTCCGTCAGCTTGACGAACTGCGCCACTCAGTGCAGAACTCAAGCTATGAGCAGAAGGACCCACTGCTTATCTTCAAGCTTGAGAGTGTAAAGCTTTGGGACAACATGATCAACCAGATGAACGACTCTGTCTGCACCACCCTCTCACGCATCCGCGTTTTCGATGCCAACGAGCCAATGGATGTAGAAGAGCAGCCAGCCAACCTCAACGAGCCAGAGCCACAGTACGAGACTCACAAGGAGGAGCTGAATGCAGACGGCAGCGTGGCAGGCGAACTTGTTGACGGCATGGAGCGTCCACAGTATAACGACCCTACCGCGCCACAGCAGCCACGCACACCTATCGTGAATGACAAGACACCACGTCCTAACGACCCATGCCCATGCGGCTCAGGTCTGAAGTACAAGAACTGTCACGGCAAGAACCAATAACTGTGTCGGGGCTTCTGTACCGACACACTCTCTTGCTGAATCATAATACATAAGAGTGGAGGTAAACACCTCCACTCTGTACATTACAAAAGAATAACTGCTATGACAGACAAGACAAAGCATCAGGTGTTACGCTTCCTTACCAAGGTAGCCGACAAGTTCCCCGCACAAGAGGAACCAACAGTCATCACAGACATCCACATTCATGTATCGCAAGACACTGGAGACATAATGGCGTTTGATGACGATAGCAAGGAAATCACGCGTTGTGTGGTAGATGAATGGATAAACAATCCTGACGACTCTGACACTTTCTACAAGAATGTAGAGGACACCATACGCACTCTTCTTCAAGAAAGTGAATGGAATCTTGGCATTATCAAGCCATACTCATTCATTCTTGAGAATGACAATGGCGAACACATAGCAGAACTGTTTGTCGTGGATGATTCAGAGACCGTCATTCTTGGTTCATCATTCATGGAGGATATGGAGAAGGACCTCGACGATTTTATCGACAAGCTCCTGAAAGAATAAAGCAATAGCAAATAAGGCTCCGTTACACAATGTGCAACGGAGCCTTATTTGCTATTGAAGGTTTACATGTTTACGATTATTGGGGGATGGCTCGGTTTATGGTCTGTAGGTTATAGTTCTCTACCCTACGCTCCTTTCCCAAGGAACTTGCCATTGATGTATGCCGTCAACCGTTCACGATAGCTATCGCCTATCGGTATGCTCACGCCATCATCCAGTATCACCCTGCTTTTATTCACCTCCGCTATATGGCGAAGGTTTATAATATATGACTTGTGAACTCTCATGAATGATGCTGCCTGCAGGCGTTCCTCCATCTTCTTCATGCTCAACAGCGTAATCAGAGGCTTGTCCTGTGACGTCAAATGAAAGCGCAGATACTCCGCCATTCCCTCTATATAGATAATGTCACTCACTATGATACGCACAACCTTATAGTCCGTTTTTAAGAATATTGCATCATCCTCATCAGCATACGACACCGCTGCAGTATGCATCATCTCATACTGTCGCTTCACTCGCTCCGCAGCCCTCATTATGTCAGCCATACCATACGGCTTCAGCAGATAGTCCAAAGCATCCACCTTGTATCCATCCACGGCATATTCCTGATAGGCAGTTGCAAACACCACCATCGGCGGATGATGCAAAGACTTGACGAACTCCATACCGTTAAGGTCCGGCATATTGATATCTATGAAGATGGCATCTACCGCCTCTTCTTCCAGCATGCGCATGGCTTCCATAGCACTCTGACAGCTGCCCACCACATTGAAGAAGGGCACCTTCTGCAGATTGCTCGTCAACTGGCGCAAGGCCAATGGCTCATCGTCTATAGCAAGACAATTTATCATCATGCTTTTCATCACTAATCATTAGTATTTCTCAATTTACTTTCATCTAACCTTATCGGCAGCTGCATCGTTACGGAATAGGTATTTTCCTCCGTCTTCACATTCAGCCTATAGTCATCTTTGTATATCAGTTTCAGTCGCTTTACCGCGTTCTCCATCCCCACGCCCCCCTTTTTTTTCTCTTCGTTTCTCTTCGGAGGCAGACTGTTGCGGCATGTCATCAGCACTCTGCCATCTGCTATATTCACACAGACTTCAACGAATGACGGACGATCATAACTTATACCATGCTTGAAGGCATTTTCTACAAAGGTGATGAACAGCAGCGGCGGTACCGCTCCCTCAGGCACATCTTCGGGCAGTTGTACTGTGATTCGCACATGGTCCGTATAGCGTATCTTCATCAGCCCGATGTAATGCTTCACAAACTCCAATTCCTTGCGTAGCGGAGCCAGCGGCTTGTTACTGTCGTACAAGACGTATCGCATCAGCTTCGACAACTCTTCAATAGTGTATTTCGCCTCCTCAGGGTCTATATCAACAAGCGCATGGATGTTATTCAGCGTGTTCATGAAGAAGTGCGGGTTTATCTGATACTTCAGGTATTGCAGCTGCTGCCTTAGGTTCTGCCGCTCCAGTTCCTTCATGCGTTTGCGATCATCAAGTGTCTTGAAGAAATACTTCGTACCTATGTTCATGCCTAACAGCAGCAATATTATCACGAGCATCATGAACTGCTTCTCCACAGGGAAGGTGTGTCTTTCCTTTCTCGGTTTAGGTCTGAAGTCATCTCTCGCTGGCATTGGGCGCATTGCCCTACCTTCCCTTGTTGGTGGCGTGCGTTTTTCTCGCAGTTCTGGTGGTGGTGTGCTGCCCTCATGTTGTGGAGAATGACGTGCCGTCCACACCTGCTGATATACACATATACCCGCTACCAGCATAACGGTGAAAAAGAAATACTTCTTCCTCCTGTCACTATACACCAGCAAGGGAGCGAGCAGAAAATTATGTATGGCGAACGTGACACAGAATCCAAGAAGTATTCTCCACGTATCAAACGTGTCATGCCACTCCATGTGTGACGCATCACTGGTGAGATTCTCCACAGACATAGACAGTAACGGACCGGCAAACAGCACCACCCATACTACCACATACAATATATTTTCTGCTTTCTTTTGTCCTGACATCATTAATATAACGTAGTTTTATCCAATTTGTTGCACCTGTCATACGAAACTGTGCGAACTTCCATCCATACCTACTTATATACAGGCTGCATAGAAGTCCGCATCAGCATTCATCTGCAAACAAGGGATTATAACTAAGGGATTTCAGTTTTGTACATGTCCTAACTACTTGACATATTACAAAGATACTGTCTTTCCACTATACTGACAACTTTTTTCAACCAACCACCATATTCCATCAACGAATTTTTACGGCGTCACCACACCTGTCCAATTTCATTGACAGAAAAAAGGCCTTCATTGAATAAAATTGCACGTCACATTATTAAAACATAACTTTGCAACAGAATACTTCAACTAATACACTGCTTATGAAAAAGATGTTGACAATTGTCTCCGCTATGCTGTTCGCTATGCACACATATGCGGAGCAGTATCCGTACCTGTCGTTCCAGACCACAGACGGCACAGTTCTCTCTTTTGCCACCACCTCCCTCACCATGACGGTTGCTGACGGCAAACTGATGATAAAGAACGGCAATGAGAGCGGCTCTATCAGCCTCGATAGTCTCAGCAAGATGTACTTCTCCTCCTCCCCTACAGCCGTCAGCGGTGTAAAAAGCAATGAAGAGAGCACCTCCTCCAAGGTCTATGACACCAGCGGAATGTACCTCGGCACTATCGGTTCCATAGGTTTGAACGATAGCAAACTCGCCTCTGGAACATATATTATAAAGGAAAACGGAAAAGCGAAAAAAGTAAGAAAGCAATGAACAAGACATTATCTGCCATACTTATTCTGCCCGTCTTTTGCACTGTCAGCAATGCGCAGGCGCTGAATATCCAGACAGGCAACATAACATATCTTGTCCCTGCCGAGCAAGCAGGCGACATGGTTTATCATAACGGTCAGTCGCTTACCGTCATGGGCAAGACTCTTGATGTGAGCGACATCACCAAGATGTACATTGACGACAGCACCGTCTCAGACAACACCGTTGACGTTTCTTACAATGGCACAGAGGCTACCGTCACTATCTCTGGCAATATTGCACAGTATGTCTCCGCCACCATCTCTGGTGCCCACGTGTATCTCAGCCAGAGCAGTGATGTCAGCGATGCCACATGCGGCGAGATTACCTATTATCTCTCTGGCTCCTCCACCGATGGGGAGTTCTCCATGGACGGTTCTTACAAGGCGAGCGTGGAGCTGAAAGGCCTTACCCTCACAAATCCTTCTGGTGCCGCCATCAACATCCAGGATGGCAAACGCATCGAACTGAGCGTGAAGAAAGACACGAAGAATACACTTACCGATGGTTCCAACGGTTCGCAGAAGGGCTGCCTTGTCTGCAAGGGACACCTTGAACTGAAGGGCAAGGGCACGCTGAACGTATATGGCAACACCGCCCACGGCATATTCTCAAAAGAGTATCTCTCCATAAAGAACAGTACCGTAAATGTACTCTCTGCCGTAAAGGACGGCATCAACTGTAACCAGTATTTCCTTATGGAGAGCGGTAATGTAACGATTTCAAGCGTTGGCGACGACGGCATACAGGCCTCCTACAAGGACGACACCGACCGCGAGGCGGAAGATACGGGTGCCATTACCATCTCTGGCGGCACAGTCAATGTCAGCGTCAGTGCTGCCGCTGCCAAGGGACTTAAGGCTGACGGCACAGTCACCATCACTGACGGTGATATTACTGTCACCACCTCAGGCCACGGCACGTGGGACAGCGATGACAACAAGACAAAGGCATCAGCAGGCATCGGTGCTGACGGTGATATGCATATTGATGGTGGCACTCTTCTCCTTACCAGCACTGGCGGTGGCGGAAAGGGCATCAGCGGTGACGGGCAGCTGACTGTCAACGGGGGCAACATCACCGTAAAGACTTCCGGGGGCATGTACGCTTATGTCAATGGTACGGAGTACACTAACTATACAGGCAGTGCCGACCGTCTCAACAGCAAATACAAGTCTTCGCCCAAGGGAATGAAAATCGATGGCAACGTCATCATAAACGGTGGCACCATCGATGTAACCACCTCTGGCAATGGTGGCGAAGGCATTGAGAGTAAGGCACTGCTGACCATCAATGACGGAACCATCAACGCCTATACCTACGATGATGCCATCAACTCTTCCAGCCACATGTATATCAAAGGTGGCGACATCACCGTGGTAGCTACTAACAATGACGGTCTTGACGCTAACGGCAACCTCTACATCCAGGGGGGCACTATACGTGCCTTCGGCACTACCGCCCCTGAATGTGGCATTGATGCCAATGAGGAGGATGGTTATTCTGTCTACTTTACTGGCGGTACCCTGCTTGCCGTAGGCGGTGGCAACTCTGTTCCTAACAGCAGTGAGTCAACGCAGCCATACGTCAGTGGCAGCAGCTCTGTTACGGCAGGCTCTACCATAACCCTGAAGAGTGGCAGCACCACACTGGCTTCCTTCACTGTTCCTTCCACCTACTCTTCTTCTTCATCCAATGGTGGCGGACGTGCTGGTGGCGGTCCTAGCGGCTGGGGCGGTGGTCCTGGCGGCGGCGGTCAAGGTGGCGGCAGCGGAAGCAGTTCCGTGCTCATCACTTGCGCCGGGCTTTCCTCTGGCAGCAGCTACACCCTTACGAGCGGTTCCAATTCTA